>Ga0208905_1000971_pt1 | contig 14475 bp, 17 predicted proteins | sample AntAceMetag02UKS_FD_184776 | JGI IMG/M metagenome (GOLD analysis project Ga0208905, IMG submission 184776) | Saline lake microbial communities from Ace Lake, Antarctica - Antarctic Ace Lake Metagenome 02UKS (SPAdes) (version 2) | ecosystem: Environmental > Aquatic > Non-marine Saline and... | reverse complement strand
AATCGAGGCCCCCGTACCTAAATCTGGGGTAAGCTTGTCGCGCAGTTCCACGAGGATGCGCTGGGCGGTCTTCCGTCCGATTCCCTTCACCTGCGTCAGCTTGTCTACATCCCCCGCGGAGACGGCGAGGATGAATTCGTCTGGAGAAAAGAGGGAAATGATCTGCAGCGCCAATCGCGGGCCGACCTGGCCCACCGGGAGCAGGCGGCGGAATATCTCCCTCTCTTCGAGGGATGGGAAGCCAAACAGGGAGAGGGCATCGTCACGTACGACGAGGTGCGTGTAGATCAAGCCTTCCTCCCCGAGGTGGTAGGTGTGGATGGCGCTAGCCGGGCAGAAGACACGGTAGGCGATCCCGGCAGTCTCTACTACGATGTGATCCTCTCCGAAACGGATGATCCGCCCGGTTATCGAGTCAATCATGTCTCTCCTCCCAATGGGCGCGGGCTCCGCTAGCTTCCGTGAGTTCCCGCGTAAAGCGCTCGACGCAGCTCACCGGGAGCGCAACGAGGACACGCGCTTCTTCTTCATATGTTACATCCTCAACTCGCACCGGGTGGCGATGGATCAGGCCCATCACGCGCGAGCTGATCTCGGGAGGGAAATGCACGGACAGCTTAATCTCCTGTTTCTTGGTGATGATCTTCGCCGTGGCGAGCGCCGCGCTTGTCGCATCACCGTAGGCGTGGATCAAGCCACCAATCCCAAGCTTCGTTCCCCCAAAGTAGCGCACGACAATGACAAGGACGTTGTACAGGTCATGCTTCTGTATCTGCTGCAGGATCGGTAGGCCCGCCGATCCGGCCGGCTCACCGGCATCCGAACTGTATGTGATCGGTGTGTCCTTGCCAAGGATGCGGTAGGCGTAACAGCGGTGGGATGCATCGTGGTAGGCGCGCCTGCTCTGCTCCAGTAGAGAAGCAACCTCTTCTGTGGATGAGATTTGGTAGCACAGGCCGATGAAGCGCGATTTCTTGCGGAGAATCTTCGCTTGTGCCTCTCCATCTAGAGTACTATAGGAATCGGTCATGCTTGTCCTTGCAAGGATACGTCTTGTTCCTCAGAGAGGCTTTGCACGAGATCGAACGCGGCACGCACAGCGCTCTCCTGCCCCGTGATCAGCAGAGATACACTCCCCGCTCCGCTCCCGACTCCCCCACCCGCGATCTGCGCGACTTGAACCGGGAACAACGCTTCCAAGGCATCGATCTCAGTGATGACATGACCGACGATAGGATGCATTCCACAGGGTAGTCCCATGTATAGATCGATCCGCTTGCTTCCCATCTGCCGCGCCAGTTCATCGACTGGAGTGTGAATTGCCTTCTGCAGGCTGATCGGAATGACGATCTCCACTCCGCGTGCCAAGGCGATAGAATAATAGCGACCGGCTGTTCCTGCCGTACGTGAAGCCATGAGAACCCCGACGTTTCCCCAGGGATCGATGGCGTTTCCTCCCTTGATGATCACGTCGCCAGCGGTGAGCGAGTCGAGGAGTTCCTGACGGTCAATCTCTATCTCTTTTCCGTTGCGGATGATGATCTCGTCCATCTCGCCTAGGCGCTGGTTTATGTTGAAGCGATCATCGATGAAACCGGCGGCGAACGCACCGCGATTGATCGCCTTTCCCAGTATCTCCTCCGCGACGATGGCATTCGTCGTCCCTAGTGTGATGACGATAGTGCCTTTTGCAAGGGCATTCTTCAGTACGGGGAGTACTGCTACCCCCTTGGCAATGGCGCGTTTTGCCGCACCCGCACTCAGGACAACGCTGGCTTTCATCTTCCTCCTCTATTTGCTAAAGACGCTATCTATATGCTATAAGGTTCGGGGTGGCAATTCAAAATCAAACGAAAGGGTGATGCAGCAGATGGCGTACACGAAAGACGAATACGAGCGCGAGATGCGAGATTTTGAGTGGAATATCCCAGTAGATTACAACATCGTCGATGTTGTCGAGGACCATGCAGCGAAGATGCCGCACAAGGTGGCGGTCTTCTGGGAGGACTCCGCTGGAAACAAGCGCGAAGTTACCTTCTCCGCACTGGCGGACAAAGCGCGCCGATTCGGTGTTGGGTTGATGAAACTTGGGGTGAAAAAGGGCGATCCGGTGCTGCATGTTCTTCCGCGCCTTCCCGAGGCGCACATGGCCCAGTTAGGGACGTTCGTCGCCGGCGGAGTTGCCGTGCCATGCTCGGAGATGCTCAAGCCAAAAGAGATTGCTTATCGCTCCCAGGTGAGTGGGGCAACGGTGATCATCGCCCACGTATCAACTGCGGAGGCGGTGGAGAAAGCGCAGGAAGATTCGCCGCTGTTGACGATGATCCTCATCGGTGGGAAGCGCGACGGCTGGGTCAGCTTCGACGATCTTGTGGCTGAGAACTCAGTGGATGGGGCAAAGGTTTCACTAACTGCCGATGATCCGATGACGATCAACTTCACGTCGGGGACTACGGGAAACGCCAAGCCTGTCGTGCACAAGCATCGCTGGATGTACGTTCATAATCACATTACGGGTCGCTACTGGTGGGACGCATCGGAAGATGATGTGATCTGGGCGACAACCGCCCCCGGCTGGGCGAAGTGGTATTGGAGCCCGATCGGTGTCGCCCTGACAAACGGCGCATCCCAGCTCATGTACAACGGTCGTTTCGATGGCGAGCGCTATCTTGAATTGATGGAGCGTTACAAGATCACCAAGCTCTGCGCTACCCCCACCGAATACCGCCTGTTCGCACAGCTTCCCGACATGGGTAAGTTCAAGCTTTCCCTCACTGATGCCGTCTCCGCTGGGGAGCCGCTGAACGTGGAGCCTATCGAGGCGTTCAAGCGGGCATTTGGTGTGACAATCCGCGATGGTTACGGACAGACGGAGAGCGTCTGTTTGGTCTGCAACTACCCAGGTATTGAGGTGAAGCCGGGAGCAATGGGCAAGCCGACGCCGGGGCCGGGAGTAACGTTGATCGATAATCAGGGTAACCCAGTTAAGAAGGGAGAAGTGGGCGAGATAGCCCTTCGTCCGGACAGCCCGGCGATCTTCGACGGATACTGGAAAGCACCGGAACTGGACAAGGAAGCCTTCTCTGGTGGTTGGTATCGCACGGGAGATCTGGCACGGATGGACGAGGACGGTTACCTCTTCTTCGAGGGGCGGGCCGATGATGTCATCATCACATCTGGCTATCGCATTGGGCCGTTTGAAGTGGAGGACGCGCTCGTCAGCCATCCGGCGGTCGTCGAGGCTGCAGTGGTCGCCTCTCCTAATCGCGATCGCGGAGAGATCGTCAAGGCGTTCGTCGTCTTAGCTGAGGGTTATTCCCCATCGGAGGAGCTCGTTAAGGAATTGCAGGATCACGTGAAGAACGTCACCGCACCGTACAAGTACCCGCGTGCCATTGAGTTCGTAAAAGAGCTTCCCAAGACGACAAGCGGGAAGATCAAGCGCGCCGTACTCAAGCGCCGCGAATGGGAAGGATGGGATCGACATTGAACAAGAATAGAGTGCTGGCAAAGGGATTGGTATTTGGGGTGATTTTCCTTCTTTCCTCCTTGGTTGCGTTTCCCGGAGGGGTCGGCTTGGACTTATCGGTCTGCACGGTCGACCTCTTGGGACCGTTCAGTATGGTTCATGGCGCAGCAAGGGACGCCCTCACTGCGCTGGGAGTATCAGCAACAGACGCAACATCGATCCTTGAATATCTAGACACGAGCCTGGCCGACATCGAGGAGGCATACCCGTTCGAGTACTTCCCACTTCCCCTGATTGGGGGCACGATTGAGGTTGGTCTTCCGTTCATCATCATTGACAAGGTTGTCCTATCGGGAGGGCTGATAACCGATTCCCTCGTGCGGGGAATTGCCGAAATGGCTGGATATACTATTTCGCAGCCGGTCTCTGGCGAGGAGCTTGGCCTGGGCAGTGAGATGGCGAACCTTACCGCCGATCTTAGCTTCCAGGCGTTCAGGTTGACAACCGAGGTTGTGAAGCACCTTGATCTTATCGTTGCTGGGATCGAGCTTGGAGCGGGCGTTGATCTCGTTCAGGGAAGTATCATTCCAGAAGTGAACTGGCCTGAATATCAGGCGAAGGTCAATGCGGCACTCACTGCGCTCCATAGCGATGGACTTACCTGGACGACATTCGCTGGGCACGTCTCCGCGCAGATCGAGCTTGGCCCACCGTTCCTGCGTTTGGTCGTGCAGGGTGCTTACCTGTTGCCTCTCAGCGAGGAGAGCGGGTGGTGGGGGATCAAGAGTGGTACAGTATCAGCAAAAATAGGATTGGTGATCCGATTTTGATCGATGACAACGCTCTGTTACAAATGGCAAACGATATGCGGGTGAACGCGTACTGTCCATACTCCAAGTTCCCCGTTGGAGCGGCCATCCTTTGCTCTGATGGCACGGTCTTCACCGGAGTCAACGTGGAGAACGCCGTGAACGGTCTTTCGATTTGTGCCGAGCGCACCGCGATATTCAAAGCCGTCTCCGAGGGACACCACGACTTCGTCAAGCTTGCGGTGACGTGCAAGGGCGATCACTGTCAGCCATGTGGGGCGTGTCGCCAGGTGATATATGAACACGCACCCAATATCGAGATCCTCATGGGAAATCCGGAGGGAGAGTTTGTGCGCACGACGATCCGCGACCTCCTCCCGGAGGCGTTCTCACTGTAGGGATTGAGTAGTCGGGAGATTGAACCATTGAGTGATTGGGCGAGCCAAGAGAAAGACACTACTGAGGGACAATAGCTTCACCACGAAGAGCACGAAGGACACGAAGAATGGAATTCGATGAGCTGTCAAATTGGGTACTTGGTTGTGCTATTGAAGTGCACCAGGAACTGGGCCCAAGCTTATTGGGGCCGACCTGTGAGCAGTGCCTTTAACCCCTTCGTGCCTGCCTGTCCTTCGGACGCAGATAGGTCATTCGTGGTGAGGAACTTTTGTGCTCCACCCCTTGACATCCCTTTTTTAAGCAAAAGCAGGTGATTGGCAGATCAAGTTTGGACCTGTCATCAGAAAGAACGAGTATTGGTGGATCGGGTGGCTTGTGGATCTGGCAGGAGTGAATGCTTAAGAGAGAACCAAGAACGAACTCGTAGAATCGCTGAGAATTGGTGCTGAAGACATGCTGACGATCCCCATTTCAGCACCAAAGGAAGACGAAGAACTGATCACGATCGAGGTTAATTGAGCAGCAATGCTGTGACGAGCGGGCCAGTGGTTAGTGTGTTGTCCGGAGAATTTATCACCCAAGCCCGAAAACGATCCTCAAAGCATGATCGATTTCTTCAAGCCTTGCAGGCGACACCTCTCCGCGAATCCCAACCAACCTGTGAAGACGATCTATTGGCCGCGTTTGTAAACAATCTGCTATGGACCTCTTAGATAGGCCATTTCCTTTGGAGGGTTGAAGTTCCACGTTAGTCATGATTCTAGCTTTCTTAGCGCTCCATGCCGTTATTGGAACGACTTGGATGACTGGAACCCTTTCATTATACACATCGTTAGTCACAACTACGCACGGTCTTGTCTTGCCTGTCTCAGAGCCTACAGTTGGATCAAGGTTGACCTCAACGATCATGCCCCTTCTCAGCACGGTCATTTCGGCCATCCATTGAGCGCTGCTTCAGTTAGGTCCTGCAAGTCATTGTCTTTGGAGTAGATTGCAGAATAAGCACTGGCTGACAGCTTTAGTTGCTCAAGCTCAAGCTCCACTCTGTAATGATCGACAGCCGCCCGAAGCAGCGAACTCTTGTCTTTGAAGCCGTACTTCTCGTGATCGCGCAAGAAGTGAACTTGCGACTCTTCAACGCTGAATTTCGCCTGTATCATACTTCCTCCTTAGCACTAAGATTGGTGCCCAAAGTACGGGCCTATTATAGGGCCCAAGACGATGGATATCAAACGAGATTCACCACAAAGAATAGAAGTGGAAGCAAAGACCACGCTCCTGATCAATCTCACCATTCAACAACTGAGGAGTGAAACCAAGCAAGCTTTATTTCACCCAAGAGACACCCTATCGGCGAATGGTTATTACAGGAGGTGATGATTGAGTGAACCGATCTTCCGATGGTTCAATCACTCAATCATCCGATTGTTTCGAGTCTCCTGTGACGCGTTCGACGATGAGTTGAGGTGCGCTCACTTTTTCGTCGCCGACCGTGTAGGCCTGCGCAACCATGTTCTTTGCCTGCTGGAGGTTCGTCTCGTTGTTAACATGCAGAATGGCGACAGGTTCGCCTTTGTTCGCCCGTTCCGAGACCTTGCATACGACCTCAATTCCCACCGCCGGATCGATCACGTCATCCTTGGTGAAGCGGCCAGCGCCAAGCAGGTTCGCCGCACGTCCGATCGACAGTGCATCAAGGTTCATCACGATACCACTGCGCGGCGCTGGAACCTCGATCTTGCTGCTAGCGGTAAGGAGAAGATCCAAATCATCAACGACAGCGGGGTCTCCGCCTTGGTTTGACACCATCTGCACGAACTTCTTCAGTGCGGAACCATCGTGCAACAGGCTGTGCAGGTGCTCCACTGCTCCAGAGTAATCGCTGATCTGTCCTCCCGAGAAGAGGACGAGCTCTGCGCCGAGCGCGCAGCATAAATCCTCCAAGTCCTGCGGGCCGTTCCCTTTGAGGGTGGCGATCGCCTCACGTACCTCAAGAGCATTTCCGACCATGCGCCCCAGCGGTTGTGACATGTCAGTGATAAGAGCGGAGATCTCTCGGCCGAGGTGCGCGCCGATGGCGACGAGTGCCTGTGCCAAGTGGCGGGAGTCCTCCAACTTCTTGAGGAACGCTCCTGATCCCGTCTTAACGTCGATCACGATCCCGCGTGCGCCGCCAGCGATCTTCTTGGACATGATCGAGGAGACAATGAGCGGGAGGGAATCGACGGTCGAGGTGACATCGCGCAGCTCGTACAGCAGCCGATCGGCGGGGACCATATCCGCGGTGTGGTCGGCCAAGGCGAGACCGGTGCGCCCCACGAGGCCGAGGAACTCCTCGCGCGACAGGTCTGTCCGGAATCCAGGGATCGATTCCAGCTTATCGATTGTCCCTCCGGTGTGCCCAAGCGACCTGCCGGAGAGCTTGGCTACTGTCAGTCCAGCGGCGGCAAGAAGAGGGATGAGGACGAGGGATGTCGTGTCCCCCACTCCCCCGGTGGAGTGCTTGTCTACAGGGAAACCCTTCATCTTCGACAGATCGAGCATTGTTCCCGAGTGGGCCATCACATCGGTGAGGATCGCCGTCTCCTGGTCATCCATCCCCTCAAAGTAGATTGACATTAGTAGGGCGGACACTTGATAGTCAGGAATCTCTCCACCTACGTATCCATCGATGAGGAACTTGATCTCCTCGCGACTCAGTTTCTCTCCATCACGCTTCTTTCTGATCAGATCGACTGTTTTCATAGCACGTTAATTCTAGATCACGCCCGCTGTTCTGTCCAATCTTGGCTCTTGGTCTTGCTTGTCTGCAACGCGCAAATGTATAGTTTCCAATCATGAAACTATTTCTATGCGAGAAACCGCTTATTGGCATGATCCACCTGCCTCCCCTTCCCGGAAGCTACGGCTACACCGGAAAGGGCCTGGGGACGATCATAGAGAAAGCTCGTCGCGATCTAGACGTGCTCCAGTCAGGCGGGGTGGATGGTGTGATCGTGGAGAACTTCGGTGATGCGCCGTTTGCTAAGTACGCGCCGAAGGAGACTGTGGCAGCGATGACGGTTGTCGTGAGCGATATCGTCCGCGTAGCGAAGGTGCCAGTCGGGGTGAACGTGCTGCGTAACGACGGTATAGCTGCGCTTGCCATTGCGGCGGCAACCGGAGCTGCGTTTGTGCGGGTAAACGTGTTCTGCGGCGTGGCGTTCACCGATCAGGGGACGATCGAAGGGAATGCGCGAGAGATCCTCGACCTGCGCAAGCGCCTCAAGTGTGATGTAAAGATCCTCGCCGACGTACACGTTAAGCACGCCGCTCACCTGACGACGATCGAAGAGGCGGCGCTTGATGCCGATCGTAATCACCCGGATGGGTTGATCGTGTCCGGGATCGGAACGGGAAAGCGTACCCCACCGGAGAACCTGGCCAAGGTGAAGCAGATGACGGATCTTCCTGTCTTTGTAGGAAGCGGTGTCCGGATCGATAACCTCTCTACCTACCACGCGGCGGACGGATTCATCGTGGGGACGGTTTTCAAGGAGGGGAAAAGGGTCGATGCATCAATAGATCTTGATCGGGTCCGTGCTATGGCCGATGCGGTCGCCGAACTGCGAAGCGAAGGATGAGCCGTATTCTCGTCCTCGGGGACATCAACCTGGATGTGCTGGCGAGTATTCCTTCAGCGCTTCCTATTGAAGGAGAAGTGAGGACGAGGGTTGTTGTAGAACCGGGTGGTTCTGCGGCTAATTTTGCTCGTGTCGCTGCCCACGCCGGTGCGGTTGTGGAGTTCATTGGCTGCGTGGGTGACGATCTCGTGGGCAATATCCTTGTGGAATCGCTGAACGGTGCCCGCGTGATCCCGCATCTGCAGCGTAGTGGTGTACAAAGTGGAACAATTGTCTCACTCAAGAGCGATCGAGGGAAGACGATGCTTTGCTCGCGGGGAGCAAACGACATGATCGATCCTTCGTTGATTGACGAAGAGTGGTTTGCCGATGCCGATCACCTTCATTTATCCGGGTACACATTCTTGAGCGAGGTACAGCATGCGGCGGCAAAATGCGCGCTGAGCATAGCTAAATTGCATAAAATGAGCGTGTCGATCGATCCTCCACCGGCGAACCTGATCTTATCCTACGGTGTGCAGGCTTTCTTGGCTGAGATCAGTGCTGCAAGGATCGTCTTTCCCAACCTAGCGGAGGGGAGGATCATGACTGATGAGGATATTCCGGAGGGGATCGTCGATTCGCTGTCTGTGCGATTTCCTGTGGGTGCTCTCACCATGGGGCGTGACGGCTCCATCGCTTGGGATGGAAAGAAACGTTCCGTCCAGCACGTGGCAGAAATCGACGGTGTCGATCCGACAGGGGCCGGGGATGCCTTTGCCGCTGGGTTCATCGTTTCTTACCTCAAGGATGGCGATGTGGATCGGGCGAACAGAGAAGGGACCGCCGTTGCACGTAGCCATCTCTTGCAGCGAGCCTAGAGCACCAGTTGACCACGAAGGATACGAAGATTGCGAAGGGAAGCGATAGTCATCGGAAACAGATGACGGAGCAACCGAAAAGTCTTGTCTCTTCGTTGTTCTGAGTGGGTAACGAACTCTTGACATGTAGCCTTTCCCGTAGCGTGTGCAGCTTGTCTGCCACGTTGAGCCGTAGCTTAGGGTGGCAAGGGAACGTCGAAGGCAAGCTCCCACGCTACGAAAGATTGTATTTTCGTGGTGCAGGGGGGATTCATCTGCACATGAACCCTTCCTCGCAGTTGACGAAGTTGACCATGGCGAATATGCTCGATGCATGAAAACTCGATACCTGTTGATGTTGGTGGTAGTTGGTCTTCTTCTATCTGGCTGCGGTTTCATTTTCAATCAACCGCGCGTCGGTCCTGATGGTGCTATTGCCCTGTTCATCGTCGATGACGGAGCGTACATGATGCTTCCTGAGGGGGATTGTCATCTTGTCCTCCTGCGGGATGGGGAGCTTGTGCATCTGGACAACGTGGCCTCTAGTGGCGATAGCGGCGTTCTCGATTGGTCGGCGGACGGGAGCAAGATCCTGTTCATCGAGACGGAACAGGATGAGCTTGGACAGCCGATCGCGTGGAACGTGTTGATTTCCGGAGTACAGTCGGATTCCCAATCTGTGAGGCTCTTCCGCTCGGAGAATATCATCCTCGCTCCACAGTTCACCTCGGAGGGGAGTATCACTTACCTTGACCTTAAGGACGATAAGGATCTTCCCCAATTGATGGTGTATGATCCGTTGCAAGAAGAGTATGCGGTGCTTAAGGACGATGTTATCAGCTATAGACGTCTGGGCTGGGATGGAATGCTCATTACCATCTCCCAGACAGCCGAGGGATCGTTGAAGCTCGCACACGTATCATCCTACGACGTCATGACAGACGCGACAGAAGAGATTGGCTCGTTCTTCCTCTCTCAGGGAATGGAGGAGATGCTGTTTCTCCTGCCTGCTGCCTTCCTGTGGGATGTGGCATCCAGCAGTGACTACATCGCTCTGTCGTTGTACGACCAGGCGCTCATATCTCCGCAGATGGAGGATAATAGCGAGGAACCACCGCTGTACCTCATCGATCGGGATGAGGATAGCGCGTATATGGTGTCTGATCGCGGCCTTGTCCCCGCCTTTTCGATGGATGGATCGCTCCTTTCCTACATCGGAGCTACAGGAGAGAACAACGATATCCCAGTAGTCATCCTGTACGATCTGGAAACGCACGAAGAGCAAGTTCTTGATGGAACAATCGGTGCGGCAACTCAATTCTGGATCGACAATAAAACCCTGGGGTTCGCTATCGAAATCGGAACTGATACTTATAAACTCATGAAGGTAACTCTTCTCACTGGAGAGATTACCCAGCTTCTTCCTAAGACGTAGGAAGGATCTGAAGTGAACCCCTACGACTGGGCAGATAGATGTGGGAGTTAATACATTGTCTGCAGGGTCGCAGGGAGTATGCTGCATGGCAGGCAGGAGGAAGTTCAGCAAGGCATTTGAGAGTCAAGTTGTTAAGGAGTTTCTGGCAGGGGAGGTTAGACATGCGGTGGGAATTCCGCACCAGTCTAGGCGCTAATTTGTGCTAAATCAAGTGTTGGTTCTGGCAAGGTCACCTCTTGTTTGATATACGTCCATGGTGACAGGTATCCCAGCGCCGAGTGTCTCCTCCGTACATTGTAGTACTCGATCTGCTTAGCAATCGCTCTTCTCAACTCCCATATGTTCCTCGCATCGAAGAACAGCTTTCCGCTCTCGCCTTTGAAGTGTCCGTTGAACGACTCCATGTATGTGTTTCCCCTCGCTCCATTCTCCGAGAAGGAGATCTTCGCCCTTTGCCTGATCAACACCGCTTGTAGCCATCTGTACCCTGTGTATACCGCGTCTTGATCGTGATGGATGAAACAGTCCTCTAGGCTAATCCCCATCGCTCCCAGGGTGGTGTGTCATGCCCAATGCTCCCAACGCTAGGTCTGTGTTCTTGTGCTCGGCTACTTCCCATCCGACAACCAGTTTCGTTTTGTGATCGAGGATCGGCATCAAGTACGCTTTCTTCTTTCCCTCGTCATATCGGATCTCCGTGAAGTCGGTGTACAATACCTGCAATGCCTGCGGATCCTCGATCTTGCTCACCAGATTCCAGCCCTTCCTCCCTTGCTTAAGATATCTGCGCGGCCCAGACAGCCTTGGCTTCCTGATCGTGCGCAGTAATTCAAGATCCCAGCGCTCCAACATCCGACGTAACACAAACTCACCTACCCCATATCCTGCGTCATCTAGCTCAGGAAGGATGCGCCGGTATCCATACCCTGGGTTCTCTCTGATTACATCCAGCACTGGTCTCTTCAGTTCCTTGTACTTCTCTTCGTATACCACCTTCTCCTTCTTCTGGTAGTACCACGTGCTCTTTGGCAGCTCGATAGCGGCAAGACAGGTGTTCAGACCATATTCACCCTTGTACTCATCCACTAGCTCCACCTCCTCTTCCGTCACGAGCTGCCTTCCACGAAATTTCGCAGTAGCGCAATCTCCACTTCTTTCCTTCCCAGCAGCTGCTCTAGCTCCTTGATCTTCTTCTCGTACTGTGCCACCGTTGTGTCCTTACCAAATACCTCTCCTCCCTTCTCCAGGAACTCCTGCTTCCAGCGAGACAAGGTCACCGGATGTATGTTGTACGCTCGCGCAATCTCCGTTGCCTCCCGATCCCCTTTCAGTGCCCCCAACACTACTTGAAACTGAAACCGTGGAGAATATCTCTTTCCTTTGTTACCTACTTTGATCAGCTCTCTCCTCTTGAGGCGATCTTACCACACTCCAGCTGGTCCAACTTTCCCACCGCGGCCCCCAACTTCACTCTTGATAACGACCCAGCGCCGTAGTATCCTTCCATCGATGATGGCAGTCGTCTGGTTTTTACAAACGTTCTGCCTCGATTAACTAGCAGTACGGAGGTGATGGAGATGGCAGATCGAGAAACAGGTACCGTCAAGTGGTTTAATGACAGTAAGGGTTATGGCTTCATCGAGCGCGAGCAGGGTGAAGACATTTTTGTTCATTTTGGAGCGATTCGCGGTGAGGGTTACCGTACGCTGAAGGAAGGACAGAAAGTAGAGTTTACTGTTGCTAGCAGCGACAAGGGTCCACAGGCGCAAGACGTCGTGGCCATTTAGTAGTAGCTAATAACTTCATTTAACATGACACGGCATGCCTGTATGGTGTGCCGTGTCTTTTCTTCCCGTTTCAGGAAGGGCACGGGCAATGCCGAGAAGCCACCCATCCTGATTTATTCCCAGGCTACACTCGGATCGTCTTCCATGTTCCCGTGCGAAACTTCGCGGCCATCAATGAGGACAGGGTTATCCAGTATACAAGCTCGCCCAGCCACGCACCGGTAATTCCCAAGTGCGCGCGAATCCCGAGCAGATAAGCAACGGGAAGGTAGAAGAGAACACACGCAATCACCTCAGCAAGCATCACGTAACGCGTATTCCCGGCCCCTTGCAGAGACTGTTCGAGGACCAACGAGATTCCACCGAATGCCTGTGTCAGTCCAAGGAAGATGAGTGGCGTTCGCCCGAGGGCAATTACGGCAGGGTCTGACGTGTAGATCATGAATATGACCCGCGGGAACGCAACAAACAACAGACCAACTGCAGCCATCAAGTAGGCGGCAAGTTTCGCCGCGTCCCAAGCGAAGATCTCCGCTTCATCCGGTTTCTTCGCTCCAAGGTTCTGGCCGACAAGCGTCATCGCCGCCACACCGATCCCAATCGCCGGCATGATCGACAGGCCAATGACCGAGCGGATGATGTTGCTCGCCGCAAGCTCCAGCGTTCCAATCCGGGAAACGATTGAGAAGAAGACAAAGAAGCTCCCGTTGGACATCAACCTCTGTCCCATCACTGGTGCAGACAGGCGGATAATCGGTCGAACGCGAGAAAGGGCCTGCATGAAGTGACGATAGAGCCGGTAGACCTTGCGATACTTCGGCATCAAGCTGATGAACAGGAAATACGCGGATCCGATCGCTGTAGCTATCGACGAAGCGATAGCCGCACCAGCTACTCCCATCTTGGGAGATCCCAGGTTCCCGAAGATGAGCGCATAGTCAAGAAGAACGTTGGATACCGTAACGAGGATCGCCGACACCAACTGCTGTTTGGTATCCCCAATGCCGTTGTAGAAGCCGCGGTAGACCATGTTCAGCAGGAGAAAGACGGATCCAAGGAAGCGATAACGCATGTAGATCGCTCCGAGGGAAACAACATCGCCCTGCTGCGAAAGGAGCGGCGAGAGGATCTGAGCGATCGCTCCGCTGGATAAGACGAGCGGCACCCCGGCCAAGAGCGCTAGCATGATCCCAGCGTTTAAAACCTGCCCGCACTGCAATAGTTCACCCTCGCCGTAGCGCCGTGCAGTGAGCGTTTGAACTCCAATCCCGATCCCTGCAATGGAGAAGACTATCGCAAAGTAAGCGACGCCGCTGATTCCCGCCGCAGCGAGCGATACCGATCCGAGGCGCCCGAGCATCGCCGTATCGACAACGTTCAGCAGGGTGATAGAGATCATCCCTAACGCCACAGGATACGCGAGGCGAATCACAGTGCGCACCCGCACTGGATGGGGTCGCATCCTCTGCCACAAGTGTGAAAAACGACTCAAGTCTATCCCTCCTCCAGCATGATCTCCGGATGCTGCACGATCCCAGTTTGTACCAACAACACACCCGCAACTGCAATCGCTGTTCCGAATCCCTTCAAGAGGCTCAGTCTCGTTCCCATGAGCAGAACCTCAGCAAACAGGGTTATCACGGGGATAGAGCTCGCCGATGCTGCGACCTGTGTTGCCGACAGACGTGTGAGGGCGTAGTGGTGCGCCAAGAAAGCACCGGCAGAACAGAGGACACCGAGGAAAAGGATCTCTGATACCTGCATCGCGGTGATCGTCGTTACCCAGCTCCAGCTATCGGTCGCCGCCAGCGGTCCGAAGATGAATAGCGAAAGCATGAACTGATAGAATGTCAGTTGCAAAGGGGTAATGCGCTGCAAGACATTCTTGATCAGCACAGTGCTCACTGCCGCGCACATCACCGCCCCGAATACGAGAACGTCACCAAACACCCTCGCCCCTGGTTCGTGCAGCCCAGAGACGACAAGGAGAAATATTCCTCCGTAAGTGACAGCGAGACCTAATCCCTTCCGCCATGTAGCGTTCTCCTGGCGTTTGCCCAACGCGATGATAAGGACAACTGTGGGAATAGCGGCGATGATCACCGAAACATGGC
>Ga0208905_1000970_pt1 | contig 14478 bp, 8 predicted proteins | sample AntAceMetag02UKS_FD_184776 | JGI IMG/M metagenome (GOLD analysis project Ga0208905, IMG submission 184776) | Saline lake microbial communities from Ace Lake, Antarctica - Antarctic Ace Lake Metagenome 02UKS (SPAdes) (version 2) | ecosystem: Environmental > Aquatic > Non-marine Saline and Alkaline... | reverse complement strand
GGGGGGGCTATTCCGGTGACCATATAAAACGAAACTTATTCAGGAAGGGATGAAGAAAAGCGGCTCAGGAATAGGCCGCTTTTTCTTTGTCCTCCAACCCGGGAATCTTCCGGGTGAAATCCGAAAAACAAAAGAACCGCTTCCAGAGCAGTCACTTATCAATTTGATAATGATGTGCGGGTAACCTCACGGACAAACGAAAACGGTGATACCACCCACTTTGAGTATGATACCGTATATTACACCACTACCATTACCGATCCCCTGGGGAATAGCCAGGTCTTCTCCTATAATGACCGGGGATTGTATGACGATCATGAATGGTTCGCTCAGACTGAAGACCCACTCAATCAGGAAGAGACGGAATTCGGTGCCGACGGTAATGTGGTTATTTATACGGATGGAGATGGAAATCAAACCATCTATGACTACGATGACTATGGAAACCAGATATTTCAGATAGATGCTCTCGATAATACTACTTCCTGGGAATATAATACGGACAATAATCTCATCAAAATAACTGAATCAAGTGGTGATAAAACCGAATATTCCTATGATGAAGATAGAAATCTGATTGAGACCAGTTGGTACATTGACAGTGAGTCAGTAACAGAAACCAGAACTTACTATTCGGATGGCTTAATAGAGAGTGTAACAAATGCGAGGAGTTATACCACCTCGTATGAATATGACGAATATGGGAATCAGACAAAAATTTCGGAACCTTTAGGCAAAGAAACAACCTTTACCTATGATCTGATGGGCCGGATGCTGACTATGACGGAAAAGATTGATGCTTCAACCTCCCGCACTACTGAGTATGAATATAATGATGATGGAAAGAGAACTAAAATCACATACGATGACGATTCTTATGAGGAATTCCACTACACTTGCTGCGAACTGGATTGGAAGCGCGACCGTAACGGCAACTACATCTACTATACCTATAATGGTACCCAAAAGGTTACTTCCGAAGAACAGGGTGATCGGTCAACCGAGTATGAATACGATGAAAACGATAACCTGGTAATAAAAACCGTCCATAACGACTCCTACGACGATCAGGTTACTGAATTCGCCTATGATGCCATTAATCGATTAATAGAGGAGAAAAGAAAAGGCTCCGTATCAGATCTTATCACCCGGCTTACCTATACTGGGGCGGATAAGATAAAAACCCGCGAACATAAATTAGGCGAAAACTGGATTGTCACCGAGTATGATTATGACGACCTCAACCGGGTTACTGAAGTGGTGAAAGATGCTCCCTCCGGCGCCGAAACCCAGTACGGCTACGATGCCAATGGAAACCGGATATCAGTCACCGACGCCGAAGGAAGTACCACCCAATATGCCTATGATGAACGAAATCGCCTTGTCTCTGTAACCAATGATGATGGTGTGATCACGGAATACACTCTCGATGAAGCCGGCAATCGAGTTGAAGTCATAGAGGCAGTGGGGGCAGCTCTGGAGAGAACCACCGAGTATGAATATGACGCTTTAAACCGCCGTGTAATGACTACCGATCCTCTCGGCCATGAGACAGAGTTCAGTTATAATTATGTCGGAAATAGAATTAACCAGATGGATGCCAATTGGAATATCACTACCGTTGATTATGACATAAATGGCAGATTGATTGCTAAAACCAATGCCGAAAGTTATACCACTCAATATGAATATGATAATAGCGGTAATCGCACTCGCTTGACTGACCCTAAAGGCAACTGGACTGACTTCAGCTATAACCAGTTCAACGAATTACTCGTGATCACCTATCCCGACAGCAGTTCAGAATCGTTTGTCTATGATGATGCCGGTCTTAAGCGGCAAAAGACTACGAGAGCCGGGGAGACCATTGCCTACACATACGATGAATTCAGGCGGCTGATTACCAGAACTTATCCTGACTCCTCCACCGCTGATTTCTCTTATGACCAACTTGGAAGAATGACGGCGGCCGAAGATGATAACGCGGAATACGAGTTCACCTATAACGATCTCAATCATCTAACTGAAGTGGATTTCAGCATCGGATCGGAGTCCTATGAGATCACTTATACTCATGATCTGATTGGAAATAAAACATCCCTTCAATATCCTTCCGGGGAAACATATACTCGGGAATATGATGATCTTAACCGTCTCGATCAGGTCAAAGAGGGGGAGGATGTACTTGCCGATTATAGTTATAACGACTTAAACCAGATCACCCGCCGGGATTATTTAAATTCCACCTGGACTTCTTACACGCACAATAACGCCGGATGGCTCATGGAGCTTACCAACTGGAGGACGGAAACTGATATTATTTCACAGTTTTACTATACTCAGGACAATGTTGGTAACCGAACTTCAATGACTACATTGGATGGAACTCACGAGTATAAATATGATAAGATCTATGAATTGGCCGAAGTCGATTATCCATCAGGATCATCCTTCTCCGACCAGACCTTTCAATATGATTCCGCCTGGAACCGGACCACCGCTATCAATGGAGGGACGGAAGAGTATTTAAGTAATAATCTCAACCAGTATACTGAGGTTGATGGTGTTGACTTTGATTACGATTTGAATGGCAATCTCACCACTGACGGAGTCCAGACCTATTACTATAACTGTGAGAATCAACTGACCAAAGTGGTGAGAAATTCTGACGGAGAGACACTAGGTGGATACAAATATGGTCCATTTGGGAAGAGGATTCAGAAGACCACTGATGACGAAACCACCAACTACGTTTACGACCACGAGACATATCAGGTTGTTGCCGAATACGAGGATGACGGGGGAGTGTTTGAGTTAGCGAGAGAGTTTATTTATGGCGTGGGGATTGATGAGCCACTAATACTGGTGCAGGATGATACATATTATTACTATCACCAGAATGGATTGGGTTCGGTGGTGGGATTGTCTGAATCGGCTGCGAATACTGTTAAATCGTATGATTATGCTGTTTATGGGGACTTCACTTCAACCGGTGTACTTTCGGGTAATCCCTATACTTTCACCGGTCGAAGATACGATCTTGAGAGCGGGCTGTTTTATTACCGGGCCAGGATTTATTCGGTGGGGTTAGGTAGGTTTTCGCAGATTGATCCAATTGGGTATGAAGATGGGTTTAACCTTTATACTTACGCAGATAATAACCCAATCAATTTGTTTGATCCTCATGGGGAAAAGGTTCAGAGTTGTTTTCGCGCTATCCACTTCTATATAACAATAGTAGGTAATAAAAAATATAATGGTTCTTGGGGATTTAATCCAGCAAGAAATACCCCTGATTGGGCAGTATATGCCTGTTGTAATGTTCGTGGTGAAGTTAGAGATGATGAGTCAGGAGGAGGTTGTGCGGATGCAAGTCATGATAAATCAAAGGATAAGTGTATATATGATGCTATTCAGGGTAGTTCGCCACTAACTTTTAATTTATGTTTTGGACCAAACTGTTTAACTTGGGCTAATGGAATACTCAGTTCTTGTGGACTCTAACAGATTTAGATAAGGAAAATGAATCATGTTGGTTTTATTGATATTAACTATTTGTTCTTTAACTATTAGTAATCAATCTCAAAGAGGCGAGCTATATGGCTTTCTTGCATATACACAACCACAAATTTCCCATGTCTCGGAGCTGCGGTTGTTAAATTTAAGTAATTTTCCCATAAAAGATGAATTTGTATTATATTCGGGACATCATATGAGTATAAAGTTCCCCGATTATTCCCCGGATTTAAATAAAATTATAATTCAAGTAAAAATATCAACACCAAAGACGGGTAATAGATATGCTTTAAATGTAATGAATTTAGAATCCATGAAAATGGTTGAGTTGATAGAAAATGACGAGTTCATTCCCCATCATCCTGCTTGGTCCCCCGATGGAAAACAAATTGCGTTGCTCATTACACCATTTAGCTCAGGGTATAATGAAAAATGGAATTATTACTCACAAAATCATATATATATATATGATTTAGAACTTCAAGAATTGAAAAAAGTTACTACTACTAATTTTATTCCTAATAAGCCTTCTTGGAGTTTGGATAAAAAGCATCTATATGCAAGCAGAGAAGACAGGGTGATATGTCAGGTAAATCTGAAAGATGGTAGTATTAGAGAAATTACTGAAGGGTTTCTACCTTCTCTCTCTCATGATGGGAAAGTACTAGCATTCAAAACTTATAAAAAAGAAGCTGCTGTTGTTAATATAAATCAAATATTTTACAAGATAATTTTTCCCGAGAAAATAATATATACTGAAGAAGCATTCCTGAAGAAAGCAAGAATTAAAATTAGAGAGTTATCGACGGAAAGAGAAATAATAATTGAAAACAATCCGCCATCATGTTCGTTGCCCTATGATGAATTAATCTGGGCTCCGGGAGATGATTGGTTGTTTTATTATGGGCATAAATACGGTCTGAATATTAATAAATTAGTTGGTTATGCGTATGTTAGGCATATAAGTCCTGAATTAGAAATAGGGAATAGTATAAAAATTTTTGGGCCCTCATATGATTTGTTTGGAGCTGATTGGATTCGAGGAAAACCAGGCATATAGGTATAGACGTAGAGTCCAAAACCAGGCAGAAAACAAACCTCATCCAGAAATGGATGAAGAAAAAGCGGCTCCTCCAGGAGCCGCTTTTTACTTACTCTTACCCCAGGAGGCTCCCAGGCAAAACTCAAAAAACTGAAGAACCGCTTCCAGATCAGTCGATCGAGGTTCCTGACAAGATACGGCCCGTCTTTAATAACCTCTATCTCGATATTGGTTTCTCCTTTCATCGGGCTGCGAACTTAATTTCTAATTTGAAGATAATCATATCACGTTTACTCCGGAAACCCCGGAAGTTTATTATCCCGATAAAACCGGTTGGGAGAGACGATGGAACGGCTCCAGATCTCGGCCAGAAAGGAGTCGGCCAGGATGAAACTAAGAAAAAAGATCAGGGTGGGAATAATTGAAAGGGGATACACGTCGGCGAAAGTCACCGCCCAGACAATAATCGACAGGGACGGAGTTTTTTGAGAGGCGATCATCGCCAGGGATCGGCAGTCGGGTTCGCGCAGGTGGAGGATCAGCCGGGCGGACCAGAAAGCGACCAGCATGAGAAAGAAATGGACCAGTAATGAAGCCAGGGAAAGCGAAAATAAATCTCCGCCGGTCAGTTCGGTTATCCGCTGGGAATATGAGGAGAAGAGCAGATAGATCAGGAGACCGTAAGCCAGAAGGGGGATAAAGGGCAGAATCGGGTCCGCTCGTTCTTCCCAGCGGGGTTTCCACCGCTGGATAAAGTGGCCCAGGAGAGCCGGGATCAGGACAAAACCGGTTAGTTTCAGAAGAAGGACACCAAGGGGGAGCGGAACCAGCTTGCCGAGAAAAATATGGAGATTAATGGGAATGATCGGAATCGCCAGCAGGTTTCCCCCCACCGCCAGCAGGAGGGCCACCGAACGGCTCCCGCCCGCTTTAATCGCGATTACAGTTCCGCTGATCAGGGTTGGAGCCATCACGCAGATGAGAATAAAACCGATGAAATTTTCCCCTTCCAGCCGAAATATCTTCGCCGTCAGGTAACCGACAATCGGAGCCAGCAGCTGGGAGACCGCGAACCCGATAATTAAAATTTTCAGGATATCTTTTGCCCGCCCCAGTTCTTTCGTCTTCAGCTTAAAACCCTGACACAAAAAAATTACCACCACCAACGGCCATTTCAGGCCCAGACTCCGCAGATAATTACCGGGGCCGGGAAAATAAAATGCCAGAAGCAGGGCGGCGGACAGGATGATGAAGAGAAAATATCTTCCGAAGAGCGCGAAAATTATATTGATTTTCCGGAAGTTGATCATTATGGATCATTATAGCTTCTTTGCCTTCACGGTGTTGCTATGGCGAATCCACAAATATCTTTTATCTGGTCACCGGGATATCGCTGCTGCCTCCAAAGTAGAGACGGGTGACTCCATGAACCGCCCAGAGTCCGGATGCTCTTCGGAAGATGCCGATACTGTCAGCTCCGCTTCCGTCATAGTCGGCTGGTTGGGGCCAATCGGTGCATCTTCCGAAGTAGTTCCGGGTCAATCCCCTCAGCGCCCAGAGGCCGGTACAGGGCCGGTAGATGCCAATTTGACAGATCCCGTCGCCGGAGTAATCCGCGGCAACGGGCCAGTCGTCCACCCTGCCGAAGTACGTTCTGGACAACCCCCGGACCGCCCAGAGGCCGGAAGACGGCCGGAAGACGGCGATCTCCCGGGTATCGTCTCCATCGTAGTCGCCGGGTATCGGTCGGTCCCCCCCGGTCCCGAAATAGATTTGGGTGATTCCTCTGATCGCCCAGAGGCCGGAGACGTCATTGAAGATCGCGATGTCGCAGCTGCCGTCACCGTCATAATCTCCCGGTACCGGGATCTCGCCAACGGTTCCGAAATATTCCCGGGTCAATCCCCGGACCGCCCAGAGGCCGTCACTTTCCCGAAAAATCGTAATATCCGTTATCCCGTCGCCATTGTAATCGCCGGAGGCCGGCAGATCGGAAATCCCTCCGAAATATGCCCTGGTTAATCCCCGGACCGCCCAGAGGCCGGCACTTTGACGGAAGATGGCGATCTCACTGGTCCCGTCACCGTCATAGTCTCCCGACTCGATAACGTATCCGGGCGGAGCCACGGTCGGCCCGCAGGTCGGTGTGGGCGTAAATAGGGGAGACAGTGTGGCTGTCGTCATCGGCGTTAGTGTGCCGGTCGGAGTCACCGTCGGTCTCCGGGATGGAGTTGGAGACGGGGTGGTTGGTGATGTTGAAGGAGTCACCGTCGGCGTCACCGAGGATGTTGCTGTAGGTGATGGCGACGGAGTCGGAGACGGCGTGACCGGGGGCATCGGCGTGGGAGACCCCTTGGCGATAACGCAGAGTGCCAGGTCGGTATATGTGTTCCCGTTGAGGCCCAGGTAGAGTTCCATCCCGTCCACGCTTACGGCGGGGAGGATGACGTCGAGGTAATAATAGGTATCATAGTTGATCCGGAGCTTGTCCCCATCCCGGATGTCGATCGGCTCCGCCTGCTCCTCAAAACGAAGCATCACCTGGCTCTCGACTGACACCGATCCGCCGTCGAACCAGAAGTTGAGCCTGTCGGGAACATAGCCGAAGTCGGTATCATTATTCCAATCCAGACCCCGGATAAACCAGCCGTTATTAACGAAAGAGCGCGGGGTGAAGATCTCCATAGAGTCGATCTCTTTCACCATCAGCGGGGAGACACAGGGAATCGGGGTCGGAGATGATGTCGGAGTTAGCGGCGGTGTCGTCGTAGCAGATGGAGTCACCGTCGGCGTCCGGGATGGTGCCGGAGATGGTGTCGGGGGCAGCGTCGGAGATGGAGTCACGGTAGGCGTCCGGACCGCGCCCGGCGTCGGCGTCGGAGACGGAGTCACCGTCGGGGTCCGGGATGGTGTCGGAGATGGGGTCGGGATCGGCATGCCCTTGAACACCCCGAGAAAGCATCCGGCATACAGGGTGGTGCTCGCGTCCCAGGTGAGGCTATGGACTTTACCCCCGCCGGTCGCCCCGGAGTCGCTCCAGCTTCCCCCTCCAGTTCTGGAATAGACGTAGCCGTTATCGCATCCGGCGTACAGGGTGCCGGTGCCGTCCCAGGCAAGGGACATAACCGTCCCCCCGCCGAGATCCCCGGTGTCGCTCCATCCTCCCCCTCCGGTCCTGGAATAGACGTGGCCGTTATTGCACCCGGCGTAGAGGGTGTCGGTGCCGTCCCAGGCGAGGCTCTTGACTTCCACCCCGCCGGTATCCCCGGTGTCGCTCCAGCTTCCGCCTCCAATCCTTGAATAGACGTGGCCGTTGCCGCACCCGGCGTAGAGGGTGTCGGTACCGTCCCAGGCAAGGCTCTTGACTTCCCCCACGCCGGTCGCCCCGGTGTCGCTCCAGCTCCCCCCCCCGGTCCGGGAGTAGACATGGCCGTCATCGCATCCGGCATACAGGGTGTCGGTACCGTCCCAGGCGAGGCTCCAGACAATCCCCACGCCAGTCGCCCCGGTGTCGCCCCAGCTTCCGCCGCCACTCCGGGAATAGACGTGGCCGTCCTCGCACCCGGCGTAGAGGGTGTCGGTACCATCCCAGGCGAGGCTCCAGGCTACCCCTCCGCCGGTATCCCCGGTGTCGCTCCAGCATCCCCCTCCAATGCTGGAATAGACGGATCCGTCCCAGCATCCGGCATACAGGGTGTCGGTATTGTCCCATGCGAGAGTCATGACTTCCCCCCCGCCGGTCTCCCCGGTATCGCCCCAGCTTCCCCCTCCGGTCCTGGAGGAGACATGGCCGTCATCGCAGCCGGCGGACAGGGTGTCGGCGCCGTTCCAGGCGAGGGACATAACCGTCCCCCCGCCGGTGTCCCCGGTGTCGCTCCAGCCTTCTCCTGAGATGTTTTGGTAGACGTGGCCGTTAACGCACCCGGCGTAGAGGGTGCCGTTGCTGTCCCAGGCGAGGCGATATACTGTCCACCCGATACCCCCGGTATCGTTCCAGCCTCCGCCGCCGGTCCTGGAGTAGACGTGACCGTTTTCGCATCCGGCGTAGAGGGTGTTAGTACCGTCCCAGGCGAGGCTCATGACAATCCCCCCGCCGGTGTCCCCGGTGTCGCCCCAGCTTCCGCCGCCACTCCTGGAGTAGACGTGGCCGTTGTCGCATCCGGCGTAGAGGGTGTCGGTACCGTCCCAGGCGAGGCTTTTTGCTGCCCCCACGCCGGTGTCCCCGGTGTCGCTCCAGCTCCCGCCTCCGGTCCTGGAGTAGACGTGGCCGTCTTCGCACCCGGCGTACAGGGTGTCGGCGCCGTCCCAGGCGACGGTCCAGACAATCCCCCCGCCGGGGTTCCCGGTGTCGCTCCAGCTTCCGCTTCCACTCCTGGAGTAAACGTGGCCGTTATTGCATCCGGCGTACAATGTGTCTGTGCCGTCCCAGGCGAGGCTATGGACTTTCCCCCCGCCGGTCTCCCCGGTGTCGCCCCAGCCTCCGCTTCCAATCCTTGAATAGACGTGGCCGTTATTGCATCCGGCGTAGAGGGTGTCGGTGCCGTTCCAGGCGAGGCTCCAGACTACCCCCCCGCCGGGTTCGCCGGTGTCGCTCCAGCTTCCGCCCGGGACATTCTGGTAGACATGGCCGTTATCGCACCCGGCGTAGAGGATGCCGCTAGCGCCCCGGGCGAGGCTCCAGACAACCCCTCCGCCGGTCGCCCCGGTGTCGCTCCAGCTTCCCCCAGGGACATACCGGTAGACGTGGCTGTTAACGCACCCGGCGTAGAGGGTGTCGGTACCGTCCCAGGCGAGGCTCCAGACCACCCCTCCTCCGATATCCCCGGTGTCGTTCCAGCTTCCGCTTCCAATCCTTGAATAGACGTGGCCGTTATTGCACCCGGCGGACAGGGTGTCGCTGCCGTCCCAGGCGAGGCACCAGACCGTCCCCCCGCCGGTGTCCCCGGTGTCGCTCCAGCTTCCGCCTCCGGTCCTGGAATAGACGTGGCCGTTATTAATTCCAGCGTACAGGGTATCGGTGCCGTCCCAGGCGAGGCTGGTGACCGTGTCCCCACTGGGGACCCCGATATCGCCCCAGCTTCCACCTCCGGTCCTGGAATAGACGTGACCGTTGGCGCACCCGGCGTACAGGGTATCGGTGCCGTCCCAGGCGAGGCTCCAGACCGTCCCTCCTCCGGTATCCCCGGTGTCGCTCCATCCTCCGCCGCCGGTCCTGGAATAGACGCGGCCGTCGGCGCACCCGGCGTACAGGGTGTCGGTACCGTCCCAGGCGAGGGTTATGACTTCCTCCCCGCCGGGATCCCCGGTGTCGTTCCAACCTCCCCCTACAGTCCTGGAATAGATATGGCCGTCATTGCATCCGGCGTACAGGGTGCCCGAGCCGTCCCCGGCGAGGCTGTTTATCGTTCCCCCGCCGGTATCCCCGGTGTCGCCCCAGCCTCCGCTTTCAGCCCGGGAATAGGTATGGCCGTTATTGCATCCGGCGTAGAGGGTGTCGGTGCCATCCCAGGCGAGACTCTGGACTTCCCACCCGCCGGTATCCCCGGTGTCGCGCCAGCCTCCTCCCGATACGTTGTCATAGACACAGCCGTTATTGCTTCCGGCGTACAGGGTGTCGGCACCGTCCCAGGTGAGGCTGGTTGCCATCCCCCCGCCGATATACCCGGTATCGCTCCAGCTTCCCCCTCCTGTCCTGGAATAGACGTGGCCGTTGGCGCATCCGGCGTACAGGGTGACGTTGCCGTTATGGGCAAGGCTCAGGACTTCCCCCCCGCCGGTATCCCCCGTGTCACTCCAGCTTCCCCCCGAGACATACCGGTAGACGTGGCCGTTATTGCACCCGGCATAGAGGGTATCGGGACCGTTCCAGGCGAGGCTGTTTACCGTCCCCCCGCCGGTATCCCCGGTGTCACCCCAGCTTCCCCCCGGGACATACCGGTAGACGTGGCCGTTATCGCACCCGGCGTACAGGGTGTCAGTACCGTTCCAGGCGAGGCTCCAGACTACCCCCCCGCCGGTGGCCCCGGTGTCTTCCCAGCTCCCCCCGCCGGTCCTGGAGTAAACGTGGCCGTCATTGCAGCCGGCGTACAGGGTGTCGGTCCCGTCCCAGGCGAGGCTCCAGACTACACCCACGCCGGTGGCCCCGGTGTCTTCCCATCCTCCGCTTCCACTCCTGGAATAGACGTGGCCGTTATTGCATCCGGCGTACAGGGTGTCAGTACCGTCCCAGGCGAGGCTCCAGATGGGAGACGAGCTGATCGGCCCGGTTTCTGACCAGTTCAATGGCGCCGCTGAAGCGGGACCCGGTGCAAAGATCATCGTGAGATGCAGGGCTGCGAATATAGCAGCCACAAGGGCGACGGCCACTCCCGCTTTTTCTCCATGCGCGCGGCCGGTGGACAGATAGGCTTTATTTTTTCTCACCTGGGACATCTCCTTTCTCTAAAGGGTCGAAGGTCAAAGGCGATCGACGATTATCATCTTGTTAGTGGTGCACTCCACAGTGCATAAGAAGTCGTGGGCCGCATCTTCACCCACCCCGAGGGTGTCGGGCACGAAGAAGGCGTAGCGGGACCTGGCTCCCACTGTGACCTCCTGGCACATGGTTGTGCCGCATGTTTTCTTCTTGAAGTTTTCTAACTGATTTATCCTCCCCTGAAAGGCTTTTGATTCCCCACCAGATCGAGGGGTAAAAAAATTAGATTTTATCATGATGAATCTCTCGTTCTACTTCTAATAGTTAAGGAGGATTATAACTCACTACGGCACAAAAAAAATAGAGAGATTTGTACCATTTGGAAAAAATCAGAATATCGTTCTTTTGGTTCCTTCTTGAGATAATAGCATCCGACAAACCCCAACGGGGTTCAACGTTTCAGCCCGGGGAGAATCCCCGGGAATATTGCATCGCCAAACAAACAATAAGAACCCCAACGGGGTTCAATATCCTAAAGAGACGCGGATTTGGGTGGGGAATGGGCCGGCCACCGATAACATACGATATTTTCGTCCTGATTTCCCGGGGGCCAGAATGGCCCCTTGTAAGTAACCGGTGACAGTAAAACCTTAGAAGCTCTTTTTACCCCCGAAAAGCGCCTCTAAGATCAATTTTTGGCCATTTTTTCGGGGTAAGCCGTTGAATTACAACACGTCAGTGTGGTCCGACCCCATCTCTACATTGTACCACTTTTATAGTTAGCGTCTAAGAATTATTCGGGCATATTTCCTCGCCGGCCAAAGGCCGAGTTTAAAAGTCCCGCCACCCGATGCGTCACCACCGGGCTTGCCCCGGTGGGACGATGATTGATAGCTAAAGTCTCTCCATCCCGATGCGTCACCACCGGGCTTGTCCCTGCCCTTATCCCGTAAAAAGGGCTGGACAACATTACGTTGGTCGCCTATATTGGCGACATGGAAACACAAAATCAATTAAAAAGGAATCTCAGCCAGCCCGATGTTATAGAGGATATCAACAAAATACTGAATGTCAATAGAGGGATGAATAGAACTCAATTAGCGAATACCTTATGTCAGAAATACGCTTTTTATGATGCCCGGGGCAAGCCACAATTGAGTAGTTGCTTGAAGGCACTCAGAGAGTTGGAACGACATAATCTTTTGAGTTTACCGGCTTCACAGAAGAAGAATACAGATCATAAAACACCCCGACGATTAGGAGAAGCGGTCCCGGATGCTAAGGATGTTCCCGATGAAGTGACCGCAATCAAGGACCTCGGATTGGTTCGTGTTCAAAGCGAAAAGCAGATGCGAATCTGGAATGAGCTGATGATTCGGGAGCATCCTCAGGGGCACCGTCCCCTGGTTGGCCGCCAGTTGCGTTATCTGATCAAGTCTGAACATGGATGGCTGGGGGCAATAGGGTTTGCCGCCGCCGCGCTTCATTTGAAAGATCGGGATCAGTGGATCGGCTGGGATTGGGAAGACAGACGGTCCTGTTCCTAAACAACCATGTGAAAGCCGGGTATTACCCCGGTTTCGCGGTATACTTGTCTTATACGGCCCTTTGTCCGCCAGAAGTTATATTTTCCTTATATTCAGCACCCAGAATCTCGCACAAATGGGGAAAACCTGATATCTGGACTCCATAAACCTATCAGGATAAAGACCGCCGCCCCTCTCTCCGCGGCCAACGATCGCGGATACAACTTCGGCATCCTTGCCCCCTATTTTTCATATATACTTGACAAATATATTGGCATGAAGTTCAGATTGCTCTTGCGAAAAATGGAGAGGGGAGATATAGTTACTCCTCTCCTGATAATCTTTTTAACCGATCAGAAAGCTCCTTAAAATATGAAATATCGGTTCACAAAAAAAATTTGTTTAAATTTAATTACCCGCCCGTTTCTATAGGCGGGGTTTTTGTTTTCTGAAGGGGACTCAGGGGAAGTTTTAAAGGATCCAGGGCGGATAATTCTTGGGCTACCATAAATAATTCGGCAGCCTCACAAGCGAAAATCATTAATAATCAAGTAATATATCCCGGGGATTACCAAAATTTGAAAGACTAAATAGTCAAGATTAAAAATTTCACCCCAAATGCTCGGTCTTAGAGTGCCAGTTTTGGGGGTAAAACTGGCACTCTAAGGCCTTCTGGAGGCCAAAAATCAACCTAATACATTTATTTACAAACAGTTACGCAGGTCCGACCCTCTTTTTATCATCTGGAGATATCGAATGAGTAAGACCAGGAAAATAGCGGTAATGAGTCTGGAAATTTCGCTTCAGACTATTAATCAAGAAGACTTTATTTGTTTAACGGACATCGCCAGCTATAAGGAACCGGGGCGTTCATCCCAGGTCATCCAGAATTGGATGAGGAATCGAAATACTGTCGAATTTCTTGGCATCTGGGAGCGCCTCAATAATCCGGATTTTAAACCCCTCGAATTCGAGGGGTTTAGAATGCAAGCGGGGCTCAATAGCTTTGTGCTGACACCAAAACAGTGGATTGAAAAAACCGGGGCAATAGGAATTGTCTCGAAAGCCGGGCGCTATGGAGGCACTTATGCTCACAAAGATATCGCCTTCGAGTTTGCTTCCTGGATATCGGTTGAATTCAAGCTCTACTTGATCAAAGAGTTCCAACGGCTCAAGGCTAAAGAGCAAAAGCAGTTTGGCTGGGACATCCGGCGTAATCTCGCAAAAGTCAATTACCGGATTCACACCGACGCCATTCTGAAAAATTTGATCCCCCGGCAAGTTACCAAAACACAGATCAATAATATTTACGCCATTGAAGCCGATATCCTGAATGTAGCTTTGTTCGGCATTACTGCAAAGGAATGGCACGAGAACAACCGTGGAAAGAAAGGTAATGTCAGAGATTATGCTAATGTCTCCCAATTGGTATGTCTCTCCAACTTGGAAAACCTAAATGCCCATTTTATTAATGAAGACTTCTCCCAGAAAGACCGCCTGGTAAAGCTAAATGCCATTGCCATTCAACAGATGAAACTTCTTACCGGTGACCATGTCATTAAAAAGCTGAAAAGCGGAAAAAAATAATGATAAAATAATCAAGAGGCTATCGTTTCTTACTATTGGGAAAGATGCGTTGAATAATAATATTTCAATACTCCAACAATCCAGTACTCCCCGGGAATCAGAATCAAGCGCAAAAATAAAATTTAGAAGACCAAGAAGAAGATATATAGGGGAGATAATCAGGGTTATCAAGGGGATATCAATCCCTTGTCGAAGTTATATTTTGGGCACTTCTCAGGCTAAATTCGTGCTTATCTGTCAGGAATCGAGGCTTGACCCTGATTTTTTACGAATATAACACCGATGGTTCCCTTAAGAAATACACCAACGCCCTGGGAAAAGAGTACGATTTTACTTACACCTCGTATGGCAATCTTGAGACCATCACAAATCCGCTTAATAACGCAATGGAT
>Ga0208905_1000969_pt1 | contig 14491 bp, 11 predicted proteins | sample AntAceMetag02UKS_FD_184776 | JGI IMG/M metagenome (GOLD analysis project Ga0208905, IMG submission 184776) | Saline lake microbial communities from Ace Lake, Antarctica - Antarctic Ace Lake Metagenome 02UKS (SPAdes) (version 2) | ecosystem: Environmental > Aquatic > Non-marine Saline and... | reverse complement strand
TATTGATAAAGAAGTTAAGAATTATGATTTCACCAAAATTTGGCAAGAAAGTTGGAGAATTTTTTAATAGCTTACGAGGTTTGATGGCTATTGTACAAACAGCTGTAATGATAGAATATTATTTTACTAGAGAATAAAAGGAAGATAATAGTGAATTATAAAGAAGAAAGACAATGGGGAAGCTTTGAAATATTAATTGATAATGAAAATTATAAAGTAAAAAAACTCATTGTTTATCCGAAACAGAGATTGTCGTTGCAATCGCACAAAAGAAGAAATGAACATTGGATCATTACGGTTGGAGAAGTTAAAATAATTAATGGGAATAGTGAGAAAGAATATTTTCCGAATGACCATATATATATTCCAAAGGGTAACAAGCACCGAATAGAAAATATTGGGAATGATAATGCAGAAATAATTGAAATTCAAACTGGTGAATATTTTGGTGAAGATGATATTGTTCGTTATGAAGATGATTATAACAGAGTATAAAAAAAGGAGATTAATAAGTTATGAATAAAAAACTGAAATATAAAATTGCAGATATAAAATTAGCGGAATTTGGTAAAAAAGAGATTGAAATTGCAAAAAGTGAAATGCCAGGATTGATGAGTGTCAGAAAAAAATATGGTAAGAAAAAACCTTTAGAAGGTGCAAAAATTACCGGCAGTTTACATATGACAATTCAAACGGCAATGTTAATTGAAACGCTTGTTGAACTTGGCGCCAAAGTTAGATGGGCAAGTTGTAATATTTATTCAACTCAAGATCATGCCGCCGCTTATATTGCCAAGAAAGGAATTCCTGTATTTGCATGGAAAGGTGAAACATTGGAAGAATATTGGTGGTCAACAAAACAGGCTTTATTATTTAATGAAAATGAAGGTCCGGATTTAATTGTCGATGACGGTGGAGACGCAACTTTATTTGTACATGAAGGATATAAATTTGAAGAGGAATATAAAAAAACAGGTAAGATTCCAAAAATAACAACAGAAAATGAAGAGAAAGCAATATTACAGAGAACAATTTTAGAAGATTTAAAATCATATCCAAATAGATGGCATAAAATAGCAGAAGTGTTAAGAGGTGTTAGTGAAGAGACAACAACCGGTGTGCATAGATTATATGAAATGATGCAAAATAAAACACTATTATTTCCAGCAATAAATGTAAATGATTCTGTTACTAAATCAAAATTTGATAATCTCTATGGATGCAGAGAATCATTAGCAGACGGGATCAAAAGAGGAACTGATGTTATGATAGCCGGTAAAAATGTTGTTGTTTGTGGATATGGTGATGTTGGTAAAGGCTGTGCTCAATCTATGAAATCTTACGGAGCTAATGTTACTATTACAGAAATCGATCCTATATGTGCAATGCAAGCTGCGATGGAAGGTTTTAAAGTAAGAACTTTAGAAGATGTAGTCAAAGAAGGCGATATATTTGTTACAGCAACCGGTAATTGTGATGTAATTAGAACTGATCACATGGAAAAAATGAAAAACAATGCTATTGTATGCAATATTGGGCATTTTGATAATGAAATTCAAGTGAATGAATTATACGCACTGCCTGGTGTGAAAAAGATCAATATCAAACCACAAGTGGATAAGATATTATTTCCTGATGAGCATTCAATTATTTTATTATCGGAGGGTAGATTAGTGAATCTTGGAAATGCAACTGGTCATCCCTCTTTTGTAATGAGCAGCTCATTTACCAATCAAGTGTTAGCACAAATTGAATTATGGGAAAATGATCATGATAATAAAGTTTATCGTTTAAGTAAAAAATTAGATGAAATGGTTGCTAAATTGCATTTGGAAAAATTAGATGTTAATTTGACTACGATGACTGAAAAACAAGCAAAATATATTGGAATTGATAAGGAAGGTCCTTTTAAACCTGAACATTATAGGTATTAAAAATTTAATATATAGACACTTAGCAGAATATTATTAACTATATTAATTAGTTATATATTAAATTAATATTATGGAAAAATATTTTAATTTTAAAAGTTCACAAAAAATAGATAAACATTCAATTATTCTTATAGTTAGTTTAATTTTCGTATTTTTTATTATTGTTGTTTTATTTAATTTATATTTTTTAATTCATCAAAAAGCAAATAATTTAGATACGGATAATGTAGTTACAATTGAAATTCCAAAAGGAGCTAATTTTAAAGAAATAGTTCAGACCTTAGATGAAAATAATTTGATAAAAGATCGTTGGAAATTTATTTTAACAGCAAAATTATTAAGAAAAACGAGAAATATCCAAGCTGGCAAGTTTAAAATTAAAGGTGGAATTAATTATGTTTCATTAGTTTATCATTTGGCAAATGCTGCAATTTTGCAAAAGAGAATCACAATACCAGAAGGATTGGAATTAGTTGAAATAGCAAAAATATTTGAAGAAAAATTGGAAATTCCTGCTGATAGTTTTTTATTAAATATAGATAATACTGCCAAATTTGATATTTATTATAAATCCGTTAAAAGTATTGAAGGTTTTCTTTTTCCCGACACATATTATTTTTCTGAAGATGCAAGGGCAGAAGATGTTATTCAAAAGATGGTAAATAATTTTAAAAAAAATATAAGTGTAGATTTAATCTGGGATGCGGAAGAAAAAGGAATGACTGTTAATGAACTCATTACTCTCGCTTCAATAATACAAGGTGAAGTTATTTATGATTCTGAAATGCCAAAAGTTGCATCTGTATATTACAATCGATTAAATAAAAATATGCGGTTACAAGCCGATCCAACTATTCAATATATTATACCTGGTCCCGATAGATTATTAAAAATAAGTGAGTTGAGAACTGATTCAGAATATAATACATATATGCATAGAGGATTACCACCTGGTCCAATAAATAATCCGGGTTTAAATGCAATTCTTGCTGTGATACATCCCGATACAACGGATTTTACTTACTTTGTAGCAACTGGAGATGGTCATCATACATTTTCAAAAACACTTGTAGAACATAATCACGCAAAAAACAAATTAAAACAATTCCGAAAAGCAATGAAAGATTCACTGAAAAATTTAAAATCTGAACAGGTAAAAAACGATACAATTACCAGTCGTTAATAATATATGGATGAATTTTTAAACAAATTAAATAAAAAACAACAACAAGCTGTTATTCATACTGATGGGCCGTTATTGATTTTTGCCGGAGCAGGTTCTGGTAAAACTCGAGTTTTAACTTACAAAATTGCTTATTTACTTCAAAAGAAAAAGACAACGCCGAATCGTATTTTAGCTGTAACTTTTACTAATAAAGCGGCTAAAGAGATGAAAAAGAGAGTTAAAAACTTGCTTGGTTTCAAATCAAATTATGTTGATATAGGTACTTTTCATAGCATTAATGCTCGTATTTTGAGAGAAGAAAAAAGATATTTTATGGCAGATTTTACCATTTATGATTCTACCGATTCACTCAATTTGATAAAAGAATCTATAAAAGCATTGGGTCTTAATAGCGATATTATTAAAGCAAAAGCTATAAAACATTTTATAAATAATGCCAAGCAACAACTAATTTTACCAGAAGATGCAAAAAAATATTTTGAAGATAATTTTATTAATGAACAAAATATAAAAATTTATACCGAATATCAAAAAAGATTAATGGAGAATAATGCCGTAGATTTTGATGACCTTTTAATTCAACCATTAATTTTATTTAAAAAACATCGTGAACTGAAACAAAAATATCAGAATAAATGGGATTATATTTTGGTTGATGAATATCAAGATACTAATCATGTTCAATTTTTGTTTTTAAAAACTATTTCTCAAGTTCACAATAATATTTGTGTAGTAGGAGATGATGATCAATCTATTTATAAATGGCGAGGAGCCGATATAAAAAATATCTTGGAATTTGAAAAAGCTTTTAAAAATTCTAAAATAATTAAACTTGAACAAAATTATCGTTCAACTAAAAATATTTTATTAGCTGCTTCTTCTGTAGTTGGAAATAATATTTTACGGAAAAAGAAAAAAATATGGGCGGATTCTGAAAACGGAGAAAAACTTATTTTCAAAGAATTGGAAGGCGATTATGCTGAAGCTGATTTTGTTGCTGAAACGATTATAAAAAAAGTTGATCAAGGAGCTAAATATAAGGATTTTGCGATACTTTACAGAACCAATGCTCAATCTCGTTTAATTGAAGAAGCTTTACGAAATAGGTCTATTAGATATACAATTGTTGGCGGAACGAAGTTTTATGAAAGAAAAGAAGTAAAAGATATTTTAGCATATTTAAATTTTTTTACAAATCCAAACGATTCTCTAAGTTTGAAAAGGATTATTAATGTACCACCTAGAGGAATTGGGAAGACTACAATAGATAGATTAGAAAAATTTGGTAATAATACTAATAGAACACTATTTGAAACACTTCAATATCCTGATGAAGTAGGAGCAAGTTATGCAAAATCAAAAACAGAGAAGTTCTTAAAAACAATGCTAAATTTTCAAAATGAAATTGATAAGAATTCACCATCTGAATTTGTTTTTAAATTAATTGACAAGGTAAATTTTAAGGAACAATATCAAGATGAAAGCGAATTTGCTCAAGATAAAATTGCTAATATCGATGAATTTATTAATAGTGTTCTTCAATTTGAAAAAAATAATGAAGGTGCAACAATAGTAAATTTTTTACAAGAAGTATCATTAATTACAGATATTGATCAGTGGAATGATGAAACTGATATGGTGGTTTTAATGACGCTTCATAGTGCAAAAGGTTTGGAATTTCCTACGGTTTTTATTGTTGGTATGGAAGAAGGATTATTCCCATTAGAAAGGAGTAAAGAAAATAGAGAAGAGTTGGAGGAAGAACGAAGATTATTTTATGTGGGTATTACTAGGGCGATGGAAAATGTATATTTAACTTCTGCACAAAAAAGAATGCGTTTCGGACAATTTATGCACAACATGACTTCACAATTTATTGAAGAAATATCGAACGAATGTATTATTCATAAGAATTTTTCAAATACTAAATCCCAAAACACCAATTACTTTAAACACGAAAATTATACTAATAAATTTTATAAGAAACAACCTAAACGATATAATATAGATACAAAACAAAATAGTGGAATAAATTATAGTAAAAGTAAAAAAATAAAAATAAATGATTCTGTTTATCATAAAATATTCGGTAAGGGAAAAATTGTCGCTATATCAAAATCATCTCAAATAGCATATAAAGTTTTATTTAATAATCAAACAATTAAGATAATAGCTGCAAAATATTTAAAGAAAATGTGATGATCATAATAAGTTCGTAATAAATATTTCACTTCCTGGTACATCACTTCGTTCCTTACAAGGTAAACAAAAGTCACCAAGGAATATTTATTCTTGTGGATTTATAAAATTATAGTTTTCAATTATTATTTGTGTGTTTTGGTCTTTACGAGAGGTTTGAGTTTATTCAAAAAATTTACGAATTTTGCCTTTTACAATTGTCATCTCAACATTAAAATTTTTATCAAATACAGTGACATCGGCATCTCTACCCGGTAGAAGATAACCGATTTTAGCTTGTTTGCTTATTACAGTTGCCGGGTTACAACTTGCCATTCTCAAAGCATCATCAATGGGAACATTCATATTTTCAACAAGATTTTTTACACCTTCGATCATTGTTAGAGACGAACCTGCGATTGTATCGTCAGATTTCCTTTTGAATAATCCATCTTCAATATATACTTCTTCTCCATTTGCTATTAATTTACCACTTGTTTGTTTGGTTGGCTTTAAAGAATCTGTAACTAAAATAATTTTGCTAATAGGTTTCACTCTTCTTAATAATTTAATTATTGCAGGATGCACATGATACCCGTCAGCTATAATTTCACAAGATACATTTGGATGGATCATAATTGCACCAACTACTCCGGGATCACGGTGATGTAACCGTCTCATTGCATTAAAAAAGTGTGTAGAATGTAAAATCCCTACTTGCATTCCTTCTAACATGTTGTTGTAAGTAGCATTCGAATGTCCCGCAGAAAGAACAGTTCCCTTTTTTGAGCAAAATAGAGCTAACGATCTCATGTGTTTTAGTTCAGGCGCGACTGTCATTATTTCAATATGACCCTGAGCTGCATCATAATATTTTTGCATCAATTCTAAGTTCGGTTTTTCCATAAATTTTGGAATTTGAACACCGGATTTTTCTGGCGAGATAAATGGACCTTCAAGATGTAAGCCAAGTATTGTTGCGCCTTTTTCTTTTCCCATTGCTTCAACAACTGATTTTATTGATTTTAAAAACTTTGCATCTTCTTGTGGGTATAATGTTGGACAGAAAGAAGTTACACCATATTCCACCAATTTTTTTGACATATTTAATATTGATTCTGAAGATCCATCTGAAGTATCATAACCGCCAATTCCATGAATATGTGTATCAATGAATCCCGGTGTAATATAAGATCCATTCAAATAATGCATAGCAGTATCCGATGGAAGATTGGCCTTTTTTAATCTATCATTACTTATAACATCATCGATCTTTCCATCACGAATTATTACAGAACTCTTTTTCAGCATAGTTATTCCCGTGAAAACAGTTCCGTTATATAAACAAATTGTACTCATTACATCCTCTTTTTTATTTACAGTAATTTATAAATAAATATTGTTTAATGCAATATGTATATTTTTTTAAACCCCGAAAATTTTGGGCATATAAAATTTTCTAATTATTTTTGGTGCCGTTGAAAAAAGCTTTGTTTTTTTGCATTAACATGGTTAATGCACTCCAAAATTCACTCTTATTCTCCATTTTCCATTCTCCCTTTTCCGTTCTCCTAATACTCTTATATTAATTAATCGAAGGTAGGGAACATGTCCTTGTGGGAAACTGGATTCTAAATTCTTCTTTATTTGATTTGTTTATAAATTATTGTAAATTTATTAAAATATTGAGATGGTACTTAATAAATTAAATATAATAAAAAATTAAAGATTAAAATGAATTTTTTACCGATGACAAAAAGCGAGATGAATAAATTGGGTTGGAAACAATGCGATATAATTATTGTTACCGGTGATGCTTATGTTGATCATCCAAGTTTTGGAATGGCAATAATCGGTAGAGTATTGGAAGCAAAAGGATTTAAAGTTGGAATAATCTCACAACCAAATTGGGAAAATAATGATGATTTTTTGGAATTAGGTGAACCGAAATTGTTTTTTGGAATAACTGCCGGAAATGTTGATTCATTAGTAAATCATTATACAGTTAACAAAAAGAAACGCTCCAGTGATGATTATAGTCCAAATGGTAAAGCAGGTTTGAGACCAAATAGAGCGACAATTGTTTATACAAATAAAATTAAGGAAAATTTTAAAAATACTCCGATTATTTTAGGAGGAGTGGAAGCAAGTTTAAGAAGAATTTCTCATTACGATTATTGGAGCGATAAAGTGAGGAAAAGTATTCTTTTAAATAGTAAAGCGGACATTCTTGTATATGGTATGGGCGAAAAACCAATTATTGAAATTGCAGAAAGAATAAATTCAAGTGAAGATATTTCAAATATTGATGATGTAAATGGAACGGTAGTAAAAGTAAAAAATATTCAAAATAATTGGGAAAAATTACCGTCTCATAAGGAAGTAATTTCTAATAAAGATTCGTATAATAAAATGGTATATATTTATGAGAAAAATAAAAATTACAAATTTTCTAAAATAATGTATCAAGAAACCGGCAATCAGATTTTAAAAATTAATATTACTCAAAAACCATTCACAGAAGCAGAAATGGATAAAATTTATGATTTGCCATTTACAAAATATCCACATCCAAAATATAATGGAAGTAAAATACCGGCTTACGAACAAATATTTTCTTCAATAACTTCCCATAGAGGATGTTTTGGAAATTGTAGTTTTTGTGCAATTGCAGTTCAACAAGGCGAAGTAATTCAAAGTAGAAGTTCAAAATCAATAATAAATGAAGTAAAAAAGTTGGTCAAACATAAGAAATTTAAGGGAACAATTAGTGATGTCGGTGGACCGACTGCAAATATGTATAAAATGATTTGTAAAATTGGTGGATGTAAAGATATGAATTGCTTGTTTCCAAAGATTTGTAAGAATTTGCAAATTGATTCACAAGATGAATATATAAAATTATTGGATAAGGTTAGTAAAACAAATGGAGTCAAAAATATATTTGTAGCATCTGGAGTGAGACATGATCTATTATTGGAAAACAATTTCGCGATGAAAAAAATAATTCAAAAATATACCAGTGGGCATTTGAAAATTGCACCTGAACATTTAAATGACACTGTAACAAAATTAATGAATAAGCCGTCTGCAAAATTATATTTCGCGTTTCTGGAATTTTTTAAAAAATATTCAAAAGAAGCGAAAAAGGAACAATATACGGTTCCGTATTTTATTTCAGGACATCCGGGTTGTACCAAAAAAATGATGATAGACATGAAAAATGAATTACAGGAATCTGATCACAAACTTCAACAAGCTGCAGATTTTTATCCAACTCCGATGACAATATCAACGGCAATGTATTATACCGGAAAGCATCCATTTACCGGCGAAAAAATTTATATTCCAAAAACTATGAAGGAAAAGATGACACAATTTGGAATAATGATGTGGCATAAGAAAAAACGAAAAGAGTATAGGAAAATATGAATTGTAGGGAGGAGAGGCGTAATGTTTTGCGTGTGCGACGGAATTGGAATGATCATGCCAAAAATAAACAACCCAAACCCTAAAACGGAACGATTCAGGCAAAGAACACCACGAAACTGAACCGCAGGTGCTTTTATTAGTTGCTGGGATTTAATTCTCATATTAATAATTAACCTTAGTTTCGATAGTTAAAAACTCTTGAATTAGCCTTTTAAGATAAGTTGCCGAATCACCACCTGTTGAATCTAAATGAGGACCTGATTTGCTGCAAGCCAAATGAATATTTTTAAGAGTTATTCTGTCAACTTCCGAAATAGGATTTTCCAAAATATTTTTATAGCGTCTTAACCTTTCAGAAAAACCATTCTGGTTTGGAATGTTTTTGATTAACTTCTTATGAAGAAAATACTCTAAGCCCAATCTTAGTGTGCCAAATGCTGTGCTTATTTCTAATTCAGTGAAAGCTGTTTTACTAGTTAGGGATTTTAATTGAGATAATATTTCATCATATATGTTTTCGTTAGATAAAAATTTAAGTATATCATCCGATAAAAATACATTATAATAACGAGTATGAGTAAGTTTTTTATTTATGTTTTTGAGATTAGTATTTATATGTTCGGAAATCGCATCACACAAATAGCTCTTGAAAAGAATGTCGTGTGTAAAAACAAAAACCTGTTTAGATTTGGATAAGTCTAATATTAACCTTATGAGTTGTAATCGTTTTCCTGAGTCCATACCTGTAATTGGGTCATCAAATATTATTATGGATGGATTCATTTTTTCATTTATTGCAAAAAAATATGCCAAAGCCAAAGCATTATAGTTTCCTTCACTTAAAACAAGATCGGGTTTTTTACCAACCTTATTTTTTAGAAATGTGTTTTTTGCAGAAATACCTACCTTGTATTTGAATTTACCTGCTGTCCTTGATGTTTTGGATGACCAATCAATGTAATTAAAAACACCATTAGGATAAAAATGTCGATAATACTCCTGAAGATAATTACCATAGTCATTTCCAAAGTTATCCATCTCTTTGACAAGGGAACCGGTAAAGTCTGTATTCAGCGATTTTATGCTAATTATTAATTCGTCAATCTTATTAATTTCTGTTAAATTAGTTAAGAGCACTGTTAGAATGGTATCTTTATTCTTTAGTTTCTGAATATCCTCTTGTTCCTTTATTATTCTTGTATTAGTATTTCGTTTTTCCGTTAATTTATTGATACCTACCTTGTAATTTGCGTTATAAACCTTTTGAGCAATAAGTTTGTTGGAGTTAAACTTTGCTTTGTTATCAGTTAGGGTCGAATTGATAAGGGAAAGTTCGCTCGTAATCCTAACAAGCAATTCTTGATTGATTTCATTTATAGATTTTACTTTATCCTGTTCGACTTTGTGTTTTATCTCTACTAAATGCTCTTTTAAAGATTTAATATTTCTTGTGCTGATATTTTTTTTCTTCCAAATTGAAAAATGAATATCTTTCATAATATTCTTAATCAATTTGAATTGAGTAGTATAATCCTTAAAATCTATATCATCAGAAGAAGGAATATTGGTGAGAGTTTCAATATATTCTTTCAAATCATCAATAAATTCCTGCTTAGAGTCAACCGCTAAACTTTTCACGAGATTTCTATAGTCAGTTATATTGGACTGTGTCTCCTTTTGTGATATATCCTGTAAACAAAATGGGCAATTGGAAGAGGAAGAAAGAAGTTTGAGACCCAGCTTAATGAACTCAATTTGATTTTCAGAATATTGATCAAGTTCAGAAAGCTTGGAGATGGCACTTTTAAAAGTAGTAATACTTTTCTTAATTCTTTGGGTGTCTATTGATTGCTTTTCGTAATTATAGGTTAACAGCAGAAATTCTTCAAGATTAGTTTTGTCTGTTTCAAAATTTTCAATTTGAGTATCTAACTCTGCATTTTCATCTTTTAACTTTTTCAGTTTGCTCTCAGTTAGCGTTTCAATCAAGGATATTGAGGATTGAATTTTATTAAGGGTATTAATATGTTTATTAGCTTTCCAATTTTCTTTCTTGGTAAAATCAAAACTGATATTGTTTAATTGGGTGGAAATAGAATTATCGGAAGGTAGTCCATTTTGTAAATTTAAAAGAGCTTTGGTAAATCCTGTTGAGAAACCGATAAATCGGAAGTTGATAACTTCATCTATAACTTTCTCGATTGTGTTTATTAAGTTGGAACACAAATCAAATCCGGCAATTGAGATGAGTTTATTTCCCTGCTCATCTGGTTCAATTTTCAGATTGTTTATTATGAAATCCAAATCAAATATCGCAACATTTTTTTCCAAATCTGCAACGGGATTTGGTATATATTTCTGTGAATCGTCAAGAGTATAAACGGTTCCATCAATTTCAAAACTGATTTCCGATGGTTCAGTTGGAAAGAAATAATGTTTCTCAATTTTACGGTTTTCTACAAATGCTTTTATTGCTCTTACTACTCTGCTTTTTCCACTGCCATTGTCACCAAAGATTATATTAAAGTCTTTAAATTCGATTTTTTTAGGAGTAGATTTTATTCCTTCAAAATTTTCAATCCTTATTAACTTTTGAATCTTCATCTTGCCATCCAAGTTTTATTCCTGTTTCTTCTTTTAATATTGTTTTTGCAATTTCAGTATTCGATTCATTTCTATGTTTATTAATCAGGTCATAGATTTTTTGATTTTTTTTATTCTTAAAGTTATCTATAAATTCTTGTCCTTTAGAATTTTTTCCCTTAAACATTTTGATACCTCTTATTTATTCCTTGCAACTAATGTCTCGAGCACTGCCACGCTCTCCCTGCTTTTCTTTCTATCTGAATGTGGAGATTCTTATTAGATGAATCAAAAAAACTTCTATGCGAATAATTGGTCAGTATTTTATTAAAAAATTTCAGAAAATACAGAATCCAATTTTTCATCAATATTAATTTCAAGTAGAGTATATGGAATCCCAAATTTATCTAAGACTTTTGTAAATCTTCTAAAACCATTTTTTGCTCTTAATTCAACCCATTCAGTATTAAGTTTTTTAGCTTGTGTTTTATTTAAATCAGACATTTTATCAGCTACAAATAAATCACTTTCTCTTGCAAAAATAGCATCAGCACTTTCAGGATTTCCTTTTCCCATTAATTTTACTTCGCAGCGGTATTTTTTCTTATCTGTTATTAAATAGAAATCAACTTCACGCATTGATGCAGGTAATTGTGATTGATCATAATATTGTTCTGGTACATCAAAAAGTTTGCAAAGAGTTTTCATTAAATACTTTTCAACTCTCTTACCAGCAGTTGACCATAAACCACCTCGTAATGCTGCCCGTTTCACTGCCAAAGTATTAATGACAATTAAACTTTCATTAATATTCAAATCTACACTAACTTTTCTTAGTTTGATTGTTAATGTTAAATCTAAATCAGATTCAACTTCAATGAGTTGATCGATTGCTTTATAAAGAGTATCATAATGTTCATTTGAAGCATTAATAACAATTTCTTTTCGGGCTGAATTATACATATTTGTGATAGTTTTTTTATTTAAACCAGAATTAATTGCAATATCATTTGGAGACAATCTTGGATTTAGAAATTCTTTTTTATACCAATCTGTTGAAATGTCCTTGTTTCTCAATTTAGCATCAACAACTTTTTTAAAAAAATCAATTGCATATTGAAGAAATTCTGCATTTATTAATGTTACTATTTCGATTCGGTAATCTTCACCGTTAATGAGTTTCTTGATAATATTCTTGGTTACTGTTTCTGTTAAAGTCATTTGTACTCCTCTATTCTCTTTTTGAAATCTTGTAATTTTAAAAAAGCTGGTTGAAATTTAGCATTTGAAAAAAATGTTGACTGAGAAAGTTTTTCCTTAATTCGATTAATATAATCAGGCTTTATTTCGGTTAAGAGAAAATATCTTTGTAATTCTTGAGCTGCTTTTGCCATTGTTCCACTTCCTCCGAATGGATCAAAAACTAAATCTCCAATGTATGAATAGAGTTTGATAATTCGATTACATAATTCAATTGGAAATACTGCTGTATGAGTTTTGTCAAACACCGGATCAATTTCCCAAATATTTGAAGTTTCATAACTTTCTTTTATTTTACTTTTTTCAATTGTTTCCCAGAAATACTGTTTAATATTCCAATCTAAAAGTTTGTCAGTTTTTTTTCTATAAACCATAATGCTCTCACTTCTTGGATTTGGTTTATATGCTAACGGTTTACGATGTTGTTCAAAACCAGCTACCCGATTTTTTACACTGGCTTCCGGTTTAACCCAAATAATATCATCAATGAATTCCCAACCCATTTTTATAAGTAATGGATGAATATCATAAGGAATTGGATATCTTTTACTGGAATGTTGACGACTAACTCTTGGGATAATTATTGGAGAAGTATTAAGAATGAAAAATCGACCTTCTTTTGTTATTCTGTGGACTTCTTTAAAAACACTTTCAAGAAATTCCAGATATTCATTATAACTTTGATAAATTGAATAATCCCGAGCATTATAATATGGAGGTGAAGTAAAAGTTAAATGAATAGATTCATCTGGAATTAATTTTACAACATTTTTTACATCTTCTTGAACAACACAGTTTTTTAGAAAGTATGGAGATAAAGAATGCTTATGAATGTTCTTTGTAATATTTTTATCTTTGAATTCTTTTTTTATTACGTCTTGAATGATCTCATTTGGATGGTTTGATAAACTTTTTAAACATTCTCTAACGGTATCATTTTTTTTGAATACTAACAAACCTCGAATGGCTTGCAATACAACTTCAGGGTCATTGTCTTTAAGTAATTGAGTCAGAAAAGTAATTGTATTTTCATCTCTTAATCGTCCAATTGCTGATACTGCTTCACGCCTAACATTAGCAGATACATCATTTCGAACTACATCCTTATATTTGCTTAATAATTTTATGTCAGATAGTTTTGCTAAATTTTTTAATGCTAAATAGCGAATTTTATTATTATCGTTTTCTAAGGCTAATAATAATGGTTTTGGACTAAAATCTTTTGGTAATTTACCTAAATGGTTTAAGATGCTTATTATATTTCCACAATTTTCAGTTTTGATAAAATCGTTTATTAAATATTCATTATTTTTCAATGAATCTATTTCAATTTTATAATTCATAATCTCTCCAATACGATTTAAAGTTTATTAATATTTTAATCGTTTTTTGTGCAAGTTTTTTTGTTTCATCTAATGTATAGAGTGTGCCACGACTCTTCTTGCAATTGTAAAATTTGTTTTTGTTTCATCTCATCACCTTTATACATTCATATTATTTAATCAGCATAATTCTAATTCTCACCAATTTCGTGACACCACGAAAATGGTAATTCATAATTCCTAATTTATAATTTATAATTTCTAATTTTAAAAGCGATGAAAAATTTTCCATAGCTAAGCCAATTATCACAAAATTTAAGTTAATCTCTCTCTTTTGTAACAAGTCGTTTTTAAGACTAAGGATTTCGAGCTTTATTTTATCGTTCATATTTTGCATTAATTATTACTTGTGCCTAACGGTTTGAATATGTGTAGTGCGGGATTTCAAAGTGGTTAACTTTCAGTTTTGCTCTAGACTTTGCTTGATGTACAAACTTTGATGTAAGCACACGCCCCGCATTACGTATATTTTTTGTTATGGGCTGGTTTTCTTCTTCTACACAGTCACTTCCTTTGGGTTTGCTCCGTATTGGTTT
>Ga0208905_1000965_pt1 | contig 14544 bp, 14 predicted proteins | sample AntAceMetag02UKS_FD_184776 | JGI IMG/M metagenome (GOLD analysis project Ga0208905, IMG submission 184776) | Saline lake microbial communities from Ace Lake, Antarctica - Antarctic Ace Lake Metagenome 02UKS (SPAdes) (version 2) | ecosystem: Environmental > Aquatic > Non-marine Saline and... | reverse complement strand
ACCGTTTCTTGGAGCACATCGGGGAACGACTGTGATTCCAACGTGAAGCTGGAGTACTCGACAGATGGCGGCAGTTCTTGGACGACTATTACGAGCTCCACCTCAAATGACGGATCGTACTCCTGGACCATCCCCAACGCACCGACCACCCAGGCGAAGGTGCGTGTGACTGATACGTCGAATGGAAGCTACTCGGATGCGAGTAATTCTAATTTTATCATTGTAGGGTTTCCTGATTGTGACGTCACTGTCACATCACCTAACGGTGCTGAGAGTTGGGAGATTGGCAGCAGTCACAGCATCTCATGGAGCGCATCAGGAAATGATTGTGGGTCCTCCGTGAAGCTGGAATACTCGACGAACGGCGGCACGTTATGGTCAAATATTATAAGTAGCACCTCAAATGACGGATCATACCCCTGGACCATCCCCGACGTACCGACCACCCAGGCGAGGGTGCGGGTGACTGATACGTCGAATGGAAGCTACTCGGATACGAGCAACTCTAACTTTGAGATCAGCGAGAAAACCAAGTCCGATGGGGGAGGTGATGGGGGAGGTGGCGGTTGTTTTATTAAAACCGTATCGTAAGTGACAAACAGAAACGGCAGGGTTTCCCATCAGCCCTGCCGTTCTTCACTCTCTATATTTTTACTTTTTAAAGGTCAGTTGTACGCTATAAGGAGGGAATTATGGTCGGACTATTGAAACCCTGTTTCTCAAAAGAGAGGCGGGGTTTTTATTCAAAGAATTATTTCATTTATAAGTGGCAATAAAAAAACAAGGCCGAGCCCCTGACCTCATGCAGAAATTATATAAATATTGTTCGGTCATAAAGGAAAGGAAAAGAATATGAAAATTAGAACTGTAGCACAGTTGTTGGGAATCGTAGTACTTGGTATTGCTTTGGTAAGTTGCGCGTCAATCATACATGGAACTTCACAACAGGTCGGTATCGGTAGCACCCCGTCTGGCGCAAAGGTAACTGTTGGTGGACAGTCTTTCGGCACAACGCCTGCGATTGCAGACTTGAAGCGTAAAGACAATCACATAGTCAAAATCGAGCTCGACGGGTACCTTCCTTATGAAACCACTCTTACCAAGAAGGTAAGCGGTTGGGTATGGGGCAATGTCTTGTTCGGCGGACTCATCGGTCTCGCAGTGGACGCTATCAGCGGCGGCCTCTACAATCTCTCACCAGAGCAGATTCAGGCGGTTTTAAGCAAAGAAGAAAGTTCTCATCTCCAACTCAAAGATGATGCGCTTTACGTTTTTGTGACTTTAGCGCCTGATTCATCCTGGACGAAAATTGGACAGATGACGAAAGAAAATTGACCGAACAACCGCATGTATATGGATGGTGTGGAGCTGCGCCACTCTGCTTCGCGGTTCCACACCGCCAGTCATGCGAGACGTTGATTACAAAAAGAAATACACAACGAATCAATCAAGCTTAATTTTCTCGCTTTCAGGAAGAAACAAAGGAACTTGGATAAATACGGTCAGCCTTATAGAATTTTAAGCCTTTCGCCTGCAAATCAATAAAATCAGTTGACGGTAAAAATAACCCACTGTCACTACAAATCTTCACTGCCAATCAGTGAAAACACCAAGGCCCAGCAACGATAATTTTGCAATATAATAAAATCCTGTTGACAGAAAGTTACTGTTGTCAACAAATAGAACTGTCCGGTTTTTACCAAATGCAGTTACCCTGACCAAATTCCGATCATGTATTGACATGGTTTCTACAACACGCTAAATAAATGCCCGAGTCGGAGCGTAGCGCAGCCTGGTAGCACACTTGAATGGGGTTCAAGGGGTCGGAGGTTCAAATCCTCTCGCTCCGATCAATATTTTCATGAGCAAGAGCTTAAATAACAATCAAACTTCTTTTACCCCCAGACAGTCTGTTTATAAAATATCTGTTACCGATCTATTACGCAGATTTTTCTATAAATCAACCATAAAGTTTTGATTTATCCCTTGACCTTAAATTTCTATTCTGTTAACTATCTAATCTTGATATGGTTAACGAACATAAAAATATTAAAGAAGACATATTAAAAATTCTTTATACGGCCAAGGGGGAAACCATTTCAGGCGTGAAACTGAGTGCTGCCCTGAATATTTCCAGAGTGGCGGTATGGAAACATATCAAAGCATTAAAAGAAAGCGGGTTTGATATTGAATCCCGTCCCAAAGGATATGGTCTGTTGAACCATGACGATCTTTTGCTGCCGTTTTGTTTTAATGAAGAATTTGAAAAAAAAATCTTCCATTTCCAAAAACTTGAAACCACCATGGATAAGGCAAAGATCCTGGCAAAAAATGATGCCCCTCATTTAAGTGTTGTCATCGCAGAAAACCAGACCACAGGCAGGGGACGGCTGAACAGGAAATGGTTCTCGTCAAAAGGCGGGCTGTGGTTTACTCTGATTTTAAAACCCGATACGCCTCCGCCCCTTTCCTATATCTATAATTTTGCCGCCTCCCTGAGTCTTTCAAGGTCATTAAACCGCTTGTTTGGTGTGAATGTCAGTGTCAAATGGCCCAATGACATTTTATTGAATGGTCAAAAACTGGCCGGCCTTCTTTCTGAAATGGAAACCCGCGGTGATATGGTTGAATTTGTTAATATCGGTATTGGCATAAATGTGAACAACTCTCCCCAGGTATATGAACCCAAGGCTGTATCATTAAAGGATGTCTTACATAAGACTGTGTCACGAAGATTAATTCTGGAAACCTTTCTGGATGATTTTAAAAACCAGATTCAAACCCCGGCTCAACCCATTGACTGCCATCAGATCATTGAGCAGTGGAAAAAACAGACCTCGACCATTGGCAGCCGGGTCAGAATTGAAACCACAGGAGATGTGCTTAAAGGGCTTGCCGTTGATGTAGATGAGACCGGTGGTTTAATTATTAAAGATGAAGCCGGTGAATCAAAAAAAATAATTTATGGAGATTGTTTCCATACATAAAGAGAAAAATATGAACAGTTCAAAACAGCTTAAAATGACCGTATATACATCCTTGTTTGTTGCATTAATTTCCATCGGTGCATTTATTGCGATCCCCATCGGTCCTGTCCCCATCGTCCTCCAGAATATGTTTGTCCTTCTGGCAGGAATTATCTTAGGGCCGACCTGGGGACTTGCCTGCGTGGCCATTTATCTTTTGATTGGCCTTGCAGGCCTGCCGGTGTTCGCCGGCGGAACCTCGGGTATCGGCAAACTGTTCGGGCCAACAGGCGGTTATCTTTTGGGATATCTTCCTGCGGTCTTTGTCACCGCCGTCATTTCAAAAGGACTGGGCAAAAAATTATCTTCAGACATTATCGCCATGCTGATCGGATCTTTGATTGTTTATGGAGCCGGTGTTCCCTGGCTTAAGGTTGTGACCTCCATGACATATGAGAAAGCCCTTGCTGTCGGCATGGTTCCTTTTTTGCCCGGAGATATCCTTAAAATTATTGCAGCGGCATTTATTGCAAAAACCTTAAGACCGATCATCAAATTGTAATCCCAACCGCTATGTCAACCATCATGCAAAAATTCATTATCGACATAAACGCCATTTGCCATACCTTTTCCGATGGCTACATAGGAATTAAAAATATATCCGTATCCATATCTAAAGGCGAATTTATTATTCTTGCCGGAAAAAACGGATCCGGGAAAACAACCTTTTTAAGACATTTGAACGGCCTTTTGCTGCCGGATTCGGGACATATTTTTGTCAATGGGCATGATGTTTCAAAACATCTTATTCAAACCCGTAAAACCGTTGGCATGGTGTTCCAGGATGCCGATACACAAATCGTTGGCGATACAGTGTTTGATGAAGTGGCCTTTGGCCTTGAAAACTTAAAAGTTAAACGGACCGAAATCAACAAAAAGGTCACCTTGATTCTTGAAAATCTAAATCTTTTGCATTTAAAAAACCGGAGCCCGTCTACCCTTTCAGAAGGAGAAAAACGAAAGCTTGCCATTGCCGGAATTCTGGTGATGGACCCTGAGGTGATTATGTTTGATGAACCCTTTTCCAATCTGGATTATACCGGAACCCTCCAGGTTCTCTCCACGATCATTAAGTTGAACCAATCGGGCCACACCATCATTATTGCGACCCATGATGTCGAGACCATCATTTGTGAGGCAACAAGAATCATCATTATGGAAAAAGGCCTTATTAAAGAAGATGGAGAGCCTGCTCGTCTTGTCAAATATCTGGAGTCTTATGGTGTCAAGGAGCCCTGCTCTTCAAAATTCGGGATGGGGTTACAACCATGGCTTACGTAACACCGTTCACATACAGGCAAGGGCAATCCTTACTGCATCTGCTTGATGTGAGATGTAAATTCTTCGTCATATGTATCATCAGCATGTCCCTGTTATCTGCTCATCTGCCTGCCTGTTTTTTTTACTTCCTGGTTTTACTTTTATTCTTTAAAAAAACAGGCCTTAACATCTTTGCAACCTTGAACAGCATAAAATATTTTATATTACTGCTCTTTTTTATTTTTATTGCCCGCGCGCTGACTGTGAAAGGCGATATCATCTTTTCATTTTATGGCATGACCATCACGGAACAAGGATTGACAGAGGGATTTCTGGTGGCCTTTAGATTTTTTTTAGTGATGTTGACTGGCCTGCTCTTTTCTTCCACCACCCAGCCGTCTTCTGTTAAAAGTGCTGTCCAATGGTTTTTCAAACCGATTCCTTTTGTGCCTGAAAAACGGGTGGCGGTCATGATCAGCCTGTCACTTAGTTTTATGCCGGTCATTTTAAAGCAGGCCAAAGAGATGTCCGATGCCCAGAAGGCACGATGCGGCGATCTTCAAAAAAATCCTGTAAAAAGAATCATTCGTCTTGTTTTACCCCTGTTAAAAAAAACCTTCATATCTGCGGACAGACTTGTTCTTGCGATGGAATCAAGATGTTACAATGATGACAGGACCGATCCTGAATTTTTACCTTCCGGCAAGGAAACCCCATTTCTTATCGGCAGCTTTATCATATCTTTAAATCTTGTCTGGTTGTAAGCTTAAGATTATTTTTAGGTCATCTTTGACATTTCTCATGTTAAAAGGTGCTGTCAATTTTTATGTGTAAATTTTTTATAGGCCAATTCTTTAAAGTGTAAAAGTTAGGAGCTTTCCTTACAGTTCGGGTTAAATGAAGTGGCAGTCAGTTTCCTCTTTGGGTAAGATGTTTTTAACAAGGAAACATCAAAAGACCCGAAGGAGGAAAGAGATGACTGCCAAGAAGAAGATAGCACAAAAGAGACTTACATTGCTACAGTTAGCTGAAAGGTTACGGAACGTATCCAAAGCCTGTCGCCATCACGGGATATCCAGAAGCCAGTTTTACGAGTACAAACGATCCTTCCAGGAATACGGATTTGAGGGGTTGATAGATCGTCCACCGATACCGAAGAGTTTTCCCTATGAGACGGATCCGGAGATTAAGGAGAAAGTGGTACAGCTTTCACTGGCACATCCTGCATGGGGTCCTGTTCGGACTGCCGATTATCTGAGGTTGGAGGGTGTTTCTGTGAGTCCCAGCACGGTACGCAACCTCTGGATCAAGGAAGGAATGGAGACAAAATACAAGAGGCTTCTCAGGCTCGAAGAGGAGAAAAACGGTCAGGAGCTTGATCTCACCGAGGAGCAGATTAAATTGCTTGAGAAGGCCAATCCATGTTTCAGGGAACGTCATGTGGAAAGCCTCTATCCGGGGTATCTCCTCTGTCAGGACACGTTTATGGTCGGCACCATCAAGGGAATAGGCCGAGTCTATCTGCAGGCTGTTGTTGATACTTATGGATCCTTTGCTTTTGGGAAACTCTATACCTCAAAGCTTCCCGAGACGTCTGTTGATGTGCTCTACGACAGGATTCTTCCCTTTTACGAATCCCATAAACTTATCATTGAACATATTCTCACTGATAACGGGAGAGAGTACTGTGGAAGACCCATGATTCATCCTTATGAGATCTTCCTGGAGCTTAACGATATTGAACATCGACGGACAAAGGTGGCAACACCCAGAACCAATGGTTTCGTTGAGCGATTTAACCGGACCATCCTGGATGAGTTTTTCAGAGAAGCCTTTCGTAAGAAGTTCTATGCTTCCGTTGCGGAGCTTCAAGAAGACCTGGATCAATGGCTGCATCATTACAATTATGAACGGCCTCATCGCGGGTATCGAAACAAGGGAAAGAGACCCATTGATACGATTGAAGAGGGAAAAACAATAAAAGAATCATTGACAAAGCAAAGGAAGCAGATTAAATCTAGAATGCCGAAGAGGAGCTGACTGTCCGGGAAGAGGTTAATTTTTACATATAAAGATTACAAAAACCTAAAAGGAGGAGAGACTATGACTGTAGATAACACGCTTCAATTGGTCGACGAAACATTGCGAGACGGTGGACAAAGCCTGTGGGGAATGATGACGAGCTATCATATGTCGGAGCCGGTCCTCGGCGAAATTGCCGAAGCCGGTTTTACGACCATCGATGGCCCTTGGCATCTCGCCTATCCTATGATGCACGCTCGCTTCTTTGGCGAAGATCCCAGGATCGTCTATCGCATGTTCAGCGAAAAGGTGAGGAATTCGGATTCGAATATTATGTTTTCCGGCATATGCATGGAGTTAACTATGCGTCCGCCAGAAAATAAAACAGTCGTACGACTCATTTACAAGGTAATTAAAGACTGGATACCGGAGATTAACCAGTTCATGGGGATTTGCTGCACGCGAGATGAGATCAAAAATGAATTTCCTATTTTATTCCCGATGTGGCGGGAATGGGGGGTAGAGACCATCCCCTATTTTGCCATCGGGCACGGTCCCCGGCACACCGACGAGTTTTACGGCGCTCAGGTGAAAGAAGTTGTCGAGAAATTCAAGCCCATCAGCCTTTGTATTAAAGATGTGGACGGATTGTTGACTCCGGAACGCATCAGAACTCTCATCACGGCCATGCAGAAGAATGCCAACGGCACACCGCTCGAGATACATCTTCACGGCATGAACGGCCTGCATACGTATAACGCCACGGTAGCCATGGAGCTGGGGGTGAGGAAAATAACCACCTGTATCCCTCCGCTGGCATACAGTTCTTCCCATCCTTCAGTCTTCGATATCATCCGCAATGCCGAGGAAATGGGCTTAAAACACACGATGGATCTGGAAAAATTGAGAGTGGTAGAGGAGCGTCTTACGAAAATAGGGAAGGCTTTTGGCCATCCCGTTGATAATTACCCCCTGCCCTTTGATCTGTCATACTATAAGCATATGGTTCCCGGGGGCGTGATCTCGGTTCTCACCACACAGCTGGCGCAATTAGATCTCTCAGACAAATTACAGGATGTACTGGAGGAAATTCCCCTCATTCTTGAAGATCTGGGGCATCCCATCATGATTACCCCGCACTCACAGACCATCGTGACACAGGCTGTCCTTAACGTCCAGTTGGGGCGCTGGGAGCAATGCATCGACCCTATGATCGAGTTTGCAGCTGGGCAGTACGGCGTCGAAGATGCCGGGCTTAACGACATGGATCAAAACCTCAAAGACAAGCTTTTGAGTCTTCCTGCGGCCAAAAAGATCAGAGAAAAAGGCGATGGCAGTATTGTCGAGTATATTAATTCGGAACCATCGCCTGAAGAAGTAAAAAGAAACATAGGATTGCCGCCCGATGCATCCGACGAAGAATTTTTTATGAAGTATATTTTAGAGGGTGAAGCAATGAAAGACGTCACCCCGGGTGGACCTGATTCTTATAAAAAATATCTTTAGAACATTCGCAGTTGATGGTTGCCCGTGTTGATGCATTGAGAAAAGGTATCAGATGACTGAGACCGTTCCAGCTTATGTAGTTTCAGGCAGTTGAAGATGACGATAATAAGTATCGAAAAATCAGTTATGTTATGAGAAATCAGGAGGTAAATTTTATGAGTTCAGCAAATGCAGATGGCCTCGTGCCGGTTGAAGCGTCGGTAAACAGTGTATTCTATCGCAGACCCAGTCCCGGAGAGCCTTGTTTCGTGGAGGAAGGTGATAAGGTTAATGAAGATACCATCGTCTGCTTAATGGAAATCATGAAGTGTTTTCGTTCCGTCTCTGCCGGTGTCAAAGGGACGGTAGAGAAGGTTCTTGCGGAGAGCGGATCCATGGTAAAAAAGGGAGACGCGGTAATGCTCATCAGACCGGAGAAATAATCAAACCCCGGAGGTGGATATTCCCAGGCTGGCGGCTATGAACAGTGGCCGCCAGCTTTATTAAAATAAACATGCGGTAAAGCGAGAGGGAATGAGAAATTCCTTCTGGAGATTTTATATAAAGAGTGGCTAAATTAGGGATATTAAAAAATATAGTTAAAGGAGGCGAAAAATGGAAATGAATGATTATATATGGGATTATCGAGATCCATATAGTTGGATGAAAAAGGTAGGCAAAGGATTACCCCCTATGATTATTTCCGTTGCCATTACTGGGGGAGTTCACGGAAAGGAATACAATGAAAATCTTCCGGAAATGCCTGAAGAGCAGGCAGAACAGACGCACGAGGCATATAAGGCAGGAGCAAGCATTGTGCATGTACATGCGAGAAACCCTGAAGCATGGTGGTTAACCTCTAGTAGATCTGAAGATTATTTAAAGATAAATTCTCTGATCCGCAAAAAATGCCCGGATATTATCATTAATAATACAACCGGTGGGGGACCAGAAATGACGATGGAACAAAGGATGGCAAGTATTTATGCTAATCCAGAACTATGCTCCCTCAATCTAGGCCCGTTTGTGTTTAAGGTAAAAATGAAGGAGAGAAAAGAACCATTTCTTCATCCCAGGCCAGAGATTTTTTTTGATAAGTGTGTAGCTACAAGTTATGCGGACATATCTACGTTTGCAAAGGCAATGAAAGAGAAAGGTATCAAACCTGAAATGGAATTGTATCACCCTGGTATGTATTGGGTAGTGCAGGATTTAATTATGCAGGGATTAATTGATCCTCCCTATGATATACAGTTCGTGACCGGATTTCAGACAGGTAGTTTCCCTACACCAGCGAATCTGCTCTCGCTCGTTAATGAACTTCCACCTCAATCTCTATTCTTCGTTATAGGCGTTGGACATTTTCAGATTCCTATGAATGTTATGGCTATTCTCCTTGGAGGCCATGTGCGTGTAGGGATGGAGGATAATGTCTATTATTCTCATGGAAGAAAGCTGAAAAATAACGCAGAGGTTGTGGCAAGAATTGTGAGAATAGCTAAAGAGATGAATAGAGAGATTGCAACACCTCAGCAGGCGAGAGAGATGCTAGGTATTTCTCAAAAACCATCACAGTATTAGTATTAAGGAGTTTTCCGTATTTGCCGTCATCGGCGTCGGCCCTTTCCAAAATGCCATGAATGTCATGGGAATTATCATGGGCGGGCATGTCCGGGTGGGCATGGAAGACAATATTTACTATAAGAAGGGGGAGAAGGTAAAGAGTAACGCCCAGGTTGTGGCCCGCGTCAAGCGCATCGCCGAAGAAATGAATCGTGAGGTTGCCACAGTCGCCCAGGCGCGGGAGATGTTGGGACTTCCCCTGAAACCCAAAGCATGATTCAAAACAAGTGTCGAGAGCCGCTGTCCCGTGGCTATTTACATTACTACGGGAGGTGGCGCCGGCATGACGCTCGAACAGCGGGTCGCTCCGGTGACCACTTATAGACCGGAACTGGCTTAATACGATGCCGGGTCTATAAACTGGGGGTTGTTTCCAACGTTGAATCGCCATAAGGAATGGAAATATGAATGAGAGAAAATGATGCTGGCCATGACGGAAGATTTCATTTTCCCCGACACCTTCAAGACCCTGCGAGAATACTGTGAGGTTTTCAACAGCACCGGGACTAAACCGGAGTTTGAAGTCTATGATGCGGAGATGGTGAACAATGTGGTGTTCCTTATCCAGGCCGGCTATATCGAGAAGATCGTTTATATCCAGTTTGTCCTCGGCATCCTGGGAGGGCTCTCAGCCAGTCCCGAGAACCTGATGTTTCTCGTGGAGCATGCCGGGCTCAATTTCCCACCTGCACCCAGTCTTTAATTAAAATAAACATGTGGTAAAGCGAGAGGGGGCGAGAAATTCCTTCTTGAGATTTTGAGGTGAAAGGATTTATGAAAAAAAGAAAAGTGCTTGTTGCCAACAGAGGTGAGATTGCCGTTCGCATTATCAAGGTCTGTAAGGAGCTGGGGATAGAGACAGTATTGGTTGTTTCAGAAGCTGACAGGGAAAGTATGGGAGCGCAACTGGCGGATGAGGTTGTCTGTATCGGCCCGCCCCAAGTTAATTTGAGTTATCTTAATATATCGAAGATTATTGATACTGCTTTGGAGACGGGTGCCGATGCAATTCACCCGGGATATGGATTCCTTGCTGAAAATCCGGAATTGCCTGAAGCCTGTGAGAAGAATGGGATAATTTTTATTGGTCCACGCTCAGAAACTATGAGGCAATTGGGGGACAAAATAAGTGCAAGAAATCTGGCGAGGAAGAGCCATGTTCCCATGACTAAGGGTAGTGAAGGTCTTAGCAGTTTCCATGATGTAGAAGCTGAAGTTCAAAAAGTAGGGTTCCCTGTTATTTTTAAGGCGACTGCCGGCGGTGGTGGACGTGGGATGCGTATTGTCATGGAACAAAAAAACTTGAAAAATGCTTTCGATATGGCTTCTAATGAAGCACTGCAAGCCTTTGGTGATGCGACGCTATTTGTAGAGCGCTATGTACAGAATGCCCGGCATGTGGAAGTACAGGTAATCGGAGATAATTTCGGGAAAGTAATCCATTTAGGACAAAGAGACTGTTCCCCACAGAGGCATTACCAGAAAGTGATCGAAGAAGCTCATCCGCCCAATCTTCCCGATGATTTAAGGAATAATATCCTGGAAGCGGCCGTAGCTCTTACTTCAAGTATTGGTTACAATAATGCGGGCACGGTGGAGTTCTTAGTCGATAAAGATCGTAATGAATTTTATTTTATGGAAGTGAACACTCGTATCCAGGTTGAACACCCTGTTACCGAGGAGATAACTGGCATTGACTTAGTAAAAGAGCAGATTCAGGTTGCCTTTGGAGCCCCTCTCTCACTGAATCAAGAGGACATTAAATTCAAGGGACACGCTATCGAATGTCGAATAACAGCCGATGATGCCAAAGATGATTTTATGCCATCGCCTGGTGATATATCATATTTTGCTTTGCCTAAAGGCAATAATGTCCGGGTAGACACACACTGCCATCAAGGATGTACGATCAGCCCGTACTATGATTCATTATTAGCCAAGCTGATTACTACAGGTGATACCCGTACCGAAGCATTAGCGAATATGAAAACTGCACTGGCAGATTTTAAAATCGAGGGAATAGAAACGAATATACCCTTTCTGCAGTTCTTGGTTGAGCAGCCTGAGTTTATTGCAGGAGATATACACATTAATTGGATAGAAAATACAGTCTTACCCAAGTTTGTAGAATCAATTAAATAAGAGAGTTAGGCAAGGCAAGAATTTTCATTAGATATAAAAGGAGGGTTTTACAGTATGGATTTCAAATTGACCGATGAGCAGAATATGTTGAGGGAATCGGTTCGGAAGTTCAGCGAAAAGGAGATAGCTCCTTTTGTTGAGGAGATGGACAATGAGGAGAAATTCATAGAAGACCTGTGGGAAAAAGCCAAGCCCATGGGATTTCTCGGCATGGGTGTGCCTCCCGAATATGGCGGCGCGCTTACTGACTACCTTTCATTTGGTCTTATGGGAGAGGAACTGGGACGGGTTGATGCCGGTGTAGCCACGGTTTATGGGGCACACGGCCTCCTCTGCGCCAATAACATTGCCCGTAACGCTACAGAGGATCAGAAAAAGAGATATCTCCCGGCACTGGCAGCTGGAGAAACACGAGGCTGCATGGGGTTGACGGAGCCGGGCGCCGGTTCCGATGCCATATCTCTCAAGACAACGGCCCGTAAAGAGGGTAATGAGTATATACTGAACGGCACCAAGACATTCATATCAAATGCACCCATCGCGGATATTGCCCTGATATATGCCCAGGGGCCGGAGGGATTATGTACATTTATTGTGGAGAAGGATTTTCCGGGCTATTCCGCGGGAAAGAAGCTCTCAAAGATGGGGCTTCGTTCTTCGCCGACGGGTGAGATAATAATGGAGGATTGCCGTGTGCCGGAGGAAAATCTCGTCGGGGGTGTTGAGGGACAGGGATTGAAGCAGATGTTCGGAGGTCTCGATGTGGAGCGCTTTATGTGGAGTTGCCTTGCCATAGGCATCGCTCAGGCGGCTTTTGAGGCGGCTCTTAAATATACGAAAGAAAGGGAACAGTTCGGCCAACCCATCTTCAATTTTCAGATGATCCAGGATAAACTGGCCACCATGCTGGTTGAGCTCGAAGCAGCGCGGCTCCTCACCTATAAGGGATTAACCTGCTGGGACGAGGGCAATTTCAGAGAGGCCAGGATGCTGGCCGCCCAGTCAAAGCTGTACGCCTGTGAGATGGCGGTCAGAGTCACGGGAGAAGCCGTGCATATCCACGGGGGTTATGGCTATATGAAGGAATATCCCGTGGAGAGATATATGAGAGATGCCAAGGTCTTTCCAATAGGTGCGGGGACGAGCGAGGTCCAGAAACTTATAATTGCACATTATCTGAGATAGCAAACCTGTGTGACTGTCACGATGCAGGGGCTTGTCGTTGAATGGCGATGCGGTATTAGATGAAGAAAAACGCATAACCACTGAGAAAACTAAATACGATTTCGAGATTAATCCACAAAATACAAAAAATTTTATGAAAAGAGACGGAAGGTTGTGATGGAGGTACACAAGGATATCGTTAATAGCATGTACCCGCAAGGGGAGGGTTAGTACTCAATATGTTTAAGGAAGGATATCTTCGGTGACTTTTGAGCGGAAGAGGCTTTGAGAGCATTAATGGTATTACGGGAACAGTATACCTATTTATCGATTGCCGATTATAATGTTCTATCATTTATTCAATAAAAGTTTTATTTGCTTCAGGAAGACATCTGGGTTTAGCAGGGACTTGGAATGAGATGTCCCGCCTTTGCGTGTTTCTACCCGTATTCAATGAGCTGACCAGGAAATTCGATCTGACGCTTTGTATTTGAAGTGTAGATATTGCCAGAATGCAGTTTTTATTGACTGCAGGAAGGAAGCTGATAATTGATAACGCCTGCTAATCAATAGAATCAATCGGGAGGAAAAAGTCACCATTGCAAAGTGAAAGCTTCAATGCCAAACAGTAAAAAAAGCAAGGACTGGCAACGTAAATTCCCAATTTCAATGAAATTCTTGACTGATATCTCCTGATTTAGTATTCTTTTTCGCGTTTGAACGTCAGTTCTATCGCATTTTTATTAATATGACATTAATCTAAGGATGGAGTTCAGGTGTTACTATGAAAGCCCTGTTTCTTAAAAGAAGAACCGGGGCTTTTTATGTTATGGGGAGAGGTTCACCTTTCATCTTTATACGGGTAATTTGTAATACGGTATTTCTATTTTTAATATTTTTAACATTTGACGATTTAAGATGCTTTAATGAGAAGATAATTAAGAGGTTGAATTACGATTAATCGGTAAAATAACACCGTTAATAGGCGGCCTAATTGATGTTCTGCATAAGGAAAAAGACTAATGAATGATAAAGAGAATAGTGAAGGCCTCGACATAGTAGGCTTTGGTAAAATTGCAAAGGCCATTCCAGAGCAGGTTTATGATCTGAGCACAAAAACTCTCTTAAGCACCTTCGAAAAGTTAACAGCCCCAATAACTGAGGCAACCGCTGGCTTTGGCAGATATTTACGACAAAAATTCGATAATATGGTGGAAGCTGAGAAAGCTATCGCAACGTATACAGTTGAAAAAGCACTAGTACGAGCGAGATCAAAAGCCAAAAAAACGGGCCGCCTTGTTAGGCCACCATTGCACCCAAAGAGTTTTGTCAAAGCTGTCGAAGAGTCCTCAAAAGAAACCGATCCTCTTCTCCACGAAATGTGGACAAATCTCCTCGCTTCACAACTAATCGATGATCAAAGTCATCCACACTTTGTTGAGATTCTACCTCACTTCAGCCCTGCAGAAGCTCACATCCTTGTATCTCTCCTTCCTAGATCAGACATTGGAAAAAATGAAGGCGGATATATTTTTTTCACATATGACTCATTCGAATATTGGATAAGGAAGAATGGGGATTCTGAACTAAATAAATGGACAATGTCATGTGTACTTCTGTGTGAGTTCCATTTTGCTGATATTGTGGCTCCTGAAAGCAAGAAATACGATAAGAAAGTAACTATTTTGTACCGAACATTTTCAGGACAGGCTTTTCTTGATGCCGTGACACCCTGAAATCTGAACACAAAAAGAATGCAGAACAAGTCGTTTGAGTATCGACGGGAAAACGCTGGCGCGTTTCCCGCGTCTCAACTCAGCGT
>Ga0208905_1000964_pt1 | contig 14553 bp, 9 predicted proteins | sample AntAceMetag02UKS_FD_184776 | JGI IMG/M metagenome (GOLD analysis project Ga0208905, IMG submission 184776) | Saline lake microbial communities from Ace Lake, Antarctica - Antarctic Ace Lake Metagenome 02UKS (SPAdes) (version 2) | ecosystem: Environmental > Aquatic > Non-marine Saline and Alkaline... | reverse complement strand
AAACCACGACGAGTAAACAAGCTTGCCACTCTCGCTAAGACACCGGGATGATCTTTAACTAAAACCGCTATAGTATGCCTCATAATTTATCAACTCCTATCATTTTAGATATAGGTGAGCCCGGATTTACCATAGGAAATACATTTTCTTCTTTAGGGATAAGACAATCAATTAAAACAAATTTATCCAAAGAAAGGGCTTTTTTTAAAGCAGGATAAAATTCTTGCTTTTTATTCACTCTTATTCCCGTTCCTCCATAGGCTTCAACTAACTTTATAAAATCAGGGTTACCATTTAAAGTAGTTTCCGCATATCTTTTATCAAAAAATAACTCCTGCCATTGTCTTACCATTCCTAAATAACCATTATTCATAATAATCATAATAACAGCTATATTGTTATTAACAGCGGTTGCTATTTCTTGTTGATTCATTTGAAAACTACCGTCTCCTGAAATACAAATCACCTTTTTTTCTGGACAACCCATCTTTGCACCAAGGGCAGCAGGAAAACCATATCCCATTGTCCCTAAACCACCTGAAGAAATAAAAGTTCGAGGTTCGGTATATTGGTAATACAGAGCAGCCCACATTTGGTGTTGCCCCACACTGGTAACAATTATTGTATTATCTTTTGCAATTTTATTAATTGTTTCCATAATATATTGTGGTTTTAGCTCTTCGTTATTATTGTATTTTAACGGATATCTTCCCTTAAAATCTTTTACCGTTTTTAACCATTCTGTTTCTTTTTTCTTATGAACATATTCATTTAATTTTTTTAATACATTCTTAATATCTCCTACGATAGGAATATCTACTAAAATATTTTTCCCTACTTCAGCCGGATCAATATCAATATGGACTATCTTGGCTTTTGGAGCAAATTCATCTAATTTTCCGGTAATTCGATCGTCAAATCTTACTCCTAAAGCAATAATTAAATCCGCTGCACTAATAGCATAATTTGCATAAGCAGTACCGTGCATGCCCAACATTCCCAAAGATAAAGGATGAGTTTCAGGAAAGCAACCTAATCCCATCAAAGTAGTGGTAACCGGAATATTTGTTTTAAAGGCTAAATCTCTCACTTCGGTCGAGGCATTAGACGAGATTACTCCACCTCCGGCATAAATAATCGGCTTTTTTGCATTTTTTATTTCCTGTGCTGCTGCTTTAATTTGTTTAACATTTCCACTAAAAGTTAGTTTATACCCATTCAGATAAATTTTTTTAGGATATTTAAATTCAGTCTTTGCTAATTGGATATCTTTAGGAAAATCTATTAGCACTGGCCCTGGTCTTCCTGTTCTTGCAATATAAAAAGCTTCCCGTACAATCCTAACTAAATCTTTTACATCCCTTACTACATAATTATTTTTCGTAATTGGCAAGGTAATACCACTAATATCTACTTCTTGAAAAGCATCGGTCCCAATTAAACTTGTGGGTACCTGGCCGGTAAACGCTACCAAAGGAATAGAATCAAGGTGCGCATTAGCCAAACCGGTTACCAAATTAGTAGCTCCCGGTCCGGAAGTGGCCATACAAACACCCACTTTACCAGTAGCACGAGCATACCCTTCAGCGGCATGAGCTGCTCCCTGTTCATGCCTGGTAAGTATGTGTTTTATAGAAGTTTCACTATAAAGTACATCATATAGAGGCATTATTGCCCCGCCTGGGATGCCGAATATTACTTTTACCCCTTCCCTTTTTAGACACTCTACTAATATTTGCGATCCAGTTAATCTCATATAACTCATCTCCTTCCTATAATTTTAAATTAGTCGCTAGTGAATAGTGAATAGTCGTTAGTATTAGTACAAGAAGACATGACACACCATACTCCTGCTTTTCTTTTGCACAATGAATTGTGCCCTCTTTGTTTTACCGCCTTTTGTTTATTCTGCTAAGAATGTGGTCTGGGGGGTCAGGCCTCAATATTTATTTCTTTTTTAGTCTTTTCTTTATTTTTATATATAAAAATACCCCAGCAAATAAATCCATTTTGTTAGTTAAAACAAAAGGGACCTATCCGCTGGGGTCTTTTATACCCACGGTGTAATACTAACACTTTAATATTAGTATTTTATACCACTCGGTCCAGACTCTAATCTTAATCTATTAGACGGAACCCTAGGTATACTCCCGAAAAATAAAAAAACTTCCATCTTTGCCTTAGTCCATAAAGACTAAAATAGGGACGAAAGTTATTCGTGGTACCACCCTAATTTAATAAAGAAAAGAAGGGATAACCCTTTCTTACCTTTATCCTTAATTAGTAGACAATATATAACGCCTTTGAGACGTCACAGGTTACTATGTAATTTCACCTGTGTATAAAATATTTGAAGGTGAGATTTTCGGCAAACTTATGCTGCCAATTCACACCAACCATTGGCTCTCTTTAGCAATCTCGGTTTGCCTACTTATTCCTTCATAATTTACATTTTTTGTTTATTAGAAAATAGGTTACAACAACCAAGCTTAAATGTCAAGCGAATTTAAAAAAGTATTGAGTATATAGTATCGAGTATCGAGTTAAAAAAGAGAAAATAAAGATAGAAAAAAGTAATATTCTTCTTTTTATCTTACTACCCCACTAAAGTTTACACTAACTTAAAAATTATTTTTATTTTATCCGGTAAGTTTATAGAAAAACCGCTACGAAAACTTCATTTTTTAAAACTCAAAAGTTTAGATGTTTCTTACCGCTCCTTTATCAGCAGACCCTACTAAATCGGTGTAATATTTTAGATAACCTGATTTTATTTTAGGTTCAGGTAGTTTTAATTTCTTTAATCTTTCTTCAATCTCATCTTCATCTAATTTAATATTCAACTTCTTCTCCGGTATATCAATTTCAATTATATCTCCTTCTTCTACAATAGCTATTAGGCCTCCCATGGCTGCTTCCGGAGCTATGTGCCCAATAGAAGCCCCCCGCGTAGCACCGGAAAAACGACCATCGGTAATCAAAGCTACGTCTTTATCCAATCCCATACCAGCGATAGCCGAGGTGGCAGTCAACATCTCCCTCATCCCGGGTCCGCCTTTCGGCCCTTCATAACGGATCACTATAACATCTCCCTTTTTGATCTTTCCATCTAAGATGGCTTTAGTACTCTCTTCTTCTGAATTAAAGACCCTGGCTGGTCCTTGATGTTTTAACATATCAGGGTGAACTGCTGAACTTTTTACCACTCCACCTTGAGGAGCTAAATTACCTTTTAAAAATACAATACCACCTTTGGGGTTATAGGAATTTTCTATGGTCCTTATTACTTCATTATCCAATATGTGTGCATTTTCAACATTCTGACCAATATTTTGGCCAGTTACGGTAATCTCCCCTAAATTAATTATCTTCTTCTTACTTAACTCTTTAATTAGAGCTGAAATGCCTCCTGCTCTATCTAAATCTTGAAGGTGGTATCCTCCTGCCGGAGAAAGACTGCACAATTGGGGAACTTGTTCTCTTATGCAATTAAAATCATCTATATCTAAGGGGATACCTGCTTCAGAAGCTATAGCCAGAGCATGGAGCATAGTATTAGAAGAACCTCCTAAGGCCATCTCTACCGTGATGGCATTCTCTATAGCCTTTTTGCTAATAATATCTAAAAACTTAACATCTTTTTTTAGTAGCTCCATAATTTTCATTCCGGCATGTTTGGCTAATCTTATCCTACGGGCATCAACTGCGGGGATGGTACCATTACCGGGGAGAGCTATACCTACCGCTTCCGCAAAAATATTCATAGAATTAGCGGTATACAAACCAGCACAGGAACCAACTCCCGGACAGGCATAATCCTCTATTTCTTTTAATTCTTTCTCACTTATAGAACCTGTTTGGAACTTTCCTACTGCTTCAAAGACATTACTTAAGGCAATGTTCTTTCCCTGGTGAAAGCCGGCTAACATAGGCCCGCCACTTACCAGGATAGTGGGTATATTGACTCTGATGGCTCCCATAATCATTCCGGGGACTATTTTATCACAATTAGGGACAAGGACTAAGGCGTCAAAGGCATGGGCTTTAGCCATCACTTCAATAGAGTCTGCTATTAATTCTCTGCTGGGCAAAGGATATTTCATTCCTTCATGATTCATAGCTATCCCATCACATATTCCTATAGTAGAAAACTCGAAAGGAACTCCTCCGGCCATCCTTATTCCATCTTTTGCTGCCTGAGCTATGTGTTTTAAATGAAGATGTCCGGGAATAATTTCATTAGCTGCCTGAGCAACACCGATAAAAGGCTTTGCCATCTCCTCATCTGTTACTCCTAATGCCTTAAGCAAAGAGCGATGGGGAGCTCTAATTATACCTTTTTTTACTACATCACTACGCATAATTTTATCTCCTATTTTTATTTTTTTTATAACAATACTACTATAAAAATACCCCAACTAATAGATCCTTTTATCAGTTCAATAAAAGGGACCTACCCGCTGGGGTCTTTTATACCCACGGTGTAATGCTAATACTTTTGTATTAACATTTTATGTCACTCGGTCCAGACTCTAATCATAATTGATTGGACGGAACCCTAGACATACTCCCATAATTTAAAAATATAGTATATCAATTCATTTTACGTGTCAAGGAAACGGAATAATTTTTTTAAATTATTAAAACATATTAAGAAATTAATCATATTCTTCCCAACTTTTAATTTTTAAATCTTCCAAATTTACATTACTTATTGCCTCTACTAATCTTTTAGCAATCTGAGTGTTAGTAATTAAAGGAATATTAAAATCAACTGCTTTTCTTCGAATAAGATAATGACCTGTACCCGATTAGCTGGACACATAGAAAGTCTGCTATAATAATAACATGAAAGGAAGTGTTAAGCTAATGGGAAAGAAAAGATTTACACCTGAGTACAAAGAAGAAATTATTAAACTGGTTACCGAACGTAAAAAGAAAATTAGTGAAGTAGCAAGAGATATTGGAGTAACCCCCAGCAGGAGCTAGGGCTTCTTTTAACTACAAGCGAAAAACGAGCTTGAGCCCTTCGGGCTGCCGCTACATCTCCAGACAGGAGTCTGGAGTTTTATGCGGCTCAATAAAATAAAAAATATTTTTCATTTTCGATTTATTTTTACCTGGTTAACTCTTCCTATAGTAAAAGTTATTCTATAGCAACCATAACGGCCTTAGCATATTCTATTGTCCCGGTGTTGCCACCGAGATCGTAAGTTAAATATTTTCCTTCTGCTAATACTTTTGCCACAGCTTCTTCTACCCGGTCTGCTGCCTCACTTTCACCTAAATACTTTAACATCATTACTCCCGAAAGGATTGCCGCTGTTGGATTAGCTATATTCAAACCTAATTCTGGAGCTGACCCATGTGCTGGTTCAAATACAACCTCACTCTCTCCTATGTTGGCTCCTGGCACTACTCCTAAACCTCCAACTAATCCTGCTGCCAAATCAGACAGTATGTCTCCATACAGATTAGGCATAACTAATACCTCATAATCTTTAGGCATTTGAACTAACTTCATGCTCATCGCATCGACTATTATATCTTCAAAGATTATCTCAGGATATTCCTGAGAAATTTTCTTAGCACAATCTAAAAAAAGTCCATCTGTATATTTCATTATATTTGCTTTATGAACTGCTGTAACTTTTTTCTTTTCTTCTTTTCTGGCCAGCTCAAAGGCAAACTTTGCAATTCTTTCACTCGCTTTCCTGGTTATTATCTTTATACTCTCAGCAGCATCTTCTCCTACCTTATGCTCTATTCCAGAATATAAACCCTCAGTATTTTCTCGAACTACCACTAAATCAACGCCCTCATATCTTGATGGTACGCCCTTATAGGATTTTATAGGTCTTACATTGGCATAAAGGTCTAAAGCTTTTCTTAGTGCTACATTAATACTTCTAAAGCCTGTACCTACAGGTGTTGTAACAGGTCCTTTTAATGCCACCTTATTTCTTTTGATGCTATCTATCACATAATCAGGAAGAGGTGTGCCATATTTTTCTATAACTTTTTCACCAGCTTCTACAATTTCCCAATTGATTTCTACTCCACTAGCTTCCAAAATCATTTTTGCAACTTTCGTCACTTGTGGTCCAATCCCATCCCCCGGAATTAAAGTAATATCATATGCCATTTAAATTGCCTCCTACTATTAAATTAGTCGTTAATATTTTCTTTTAATCTTATTAAATTCAAAAGACCTCCCTGAATTAACATCTCTCTCTGTCGGGGAGTAATATCCAAAATCATCCTATATTCTTTATTCTTGGTCAAATTTCTAACCTTAATCGTTTTACCCTTAACCTGGGAAATAGCATCTTCTATTAAAAGTTCTTTTATCTCTTCTATATCATCATAATCTTTTGGATTTTCAAATACCAAAGGTATTATCCCATTATTTATAAGATTCGCCTGATGTATTCTCGCAAATGATTTTGCCAAAACAGCTTTTACTCCCAGATACAGAGGAACAAGAGCAGCATGTTCTCTGCTTGAGCCTTGTCCATAGTTCGTTCCCCCAACTATAAATCCCCCTTTATTTGCCTTCGCCCTTTTAGGAAAATTCTCATCACAAAGAGTTAAACAATAATCAGAAAGATAAGGTATATTTGACCTGTAAGGAAGTAGCTTAGCTGGAGAGGGCATTATATGATCTGTAGTAATATTATCCCCTACTTTAATTAATACCTTCCCTTGTATCTTTGGAAGTAGTGGTTTACCTAAGGGAAACGGTTTTATATTAGGTCCCCTTATTACCTCCACCTCTTCATGGTTGTTAGCTGACGCTATAATCATATTATCATTAGTCAAAAAGGTCTTGGGTATTTCAATTTCGGTATAATCCTTTAATCCAAATTCTCTGGGATCGGTAAGATAACCAGTAAGTACTGATACAGCAGCAACTTCAGGACTAACTAGATAAACTTTTGCTGAAATTGTACCAGATCTCCCTTTAAAATTCCGATTAAAAGTTCTTAAAGATACACCATCTGTAGGAGGAGATTGTCCCATACCAATACAAGGTCCACAAGCACATTCAAGAATCCTTGCCCCTGATATAATTAGTGTTGCCAAAGCTCCATTTTGAGCAAGCATGGATAAAACTTGTTTTGACCCTGGCGCTATTGCCAAAGAAACATGTTTTGCAATGGTTTTATCCCGGAGAATTTTCGCTACCTTCATTAAATCACCATAGGAAGAATTTGTACAACTCCCTATAATTACCTGATCAACTTTAATATCCTTTAAGGAAGATACGGATACTACTTTATCCGGGCTATCAGGACAAGCCACCAATGGTTCTAATTGGGAAAGATTTATCTCTATCTCTTCATCGTAATTTACCCCATCATCAGCTTTTATTTCGAAAAAATCCTTCTCTCTTTTTTGAGCTTTTAAAAAATTATAGGTAATTTCATCACTCGGAAATATGGAAGTTGTTGCCCCTAATTCTGCTCCCATATTGGTAATAGTTGCTCTTTGGGGAATAGATAAATTTCTTAGTCCTTCACCAGTATATTCAAATATCCTACCTATTCCTCCTTTAACTGTTACTCTTTTTAGAAGTTCAAGTATGATATCTTTTGCTGAAACCCAGGGATTTAATTTCCCTACCAGATTTACCATTACTATTTTAGGCATTGTAAAATGGTATTCTCCCTGAGCCATAGCTACTGCCACATCAAGCCCACCTGCTCCCATAGACAGCATTCCCATACCACCAGCAGTGGGAGTGTGACTATCAGAGCCTAAAAGCGTCTGCCCAGGAATCGCAAATCTCTCCAAATGAACTTGATGGCATATACCATTGCCTGGTCTTGAAAAAAATATTCCGTACTTTTTAGCTATCGTCTGAATATAAAGATGATCATCAGCATTTTCAGGTCCTGCTTGAAGAGTATTGTGATCAATATATGCCACAGATTTTTTCGTTTTTATCTTATTAACTCCAAGTGCTTCAAGCTGTAGATATACCATTGTTCCGGTAGCATCCTGAGTAAGTGTCTGATCAATACTTAATATTATTTCTTCTCCTGAAATCATCTTTCCTCTTACTAAATGCTCACTTATTATCTTTTGTGCAACCGTTAATTGCAAATTAAAAACCTCCTTTATGGGAAAACTTTATAATCAAATACAAGAAGCAACGGCACGCCGTTCCTCTATTTTTCTTTTAATTATATGGGGACCGGATTTATCCGATCCGCTTCCTTATGGATCCGATGAATCAAAACCGGGCATTTCACCTTTACCCTGTCCTCTTCCTTCAGCGAAGAAGGTTATTAAAGATTCCAGTTCTTTATCACTAAAACTAGTTACCCTCCCTTTTTCATATTCTTTGTCAATGTATTCCTTTAATTTTAAAACCATCGGATCTCTTTTGTTTATTCTTCTTTCTCCCTCTAATTTAAAATATTTATTCATCCAAACAGCAATCCCAGCCAGCCCTGAATGCGAACCAACCGTTACTGCCACAGGTTTATTCAATATTCTTTCTGTATCAAATATATTATAAATTTCTTCATCCTTTAATATTCCGTCCGCATGAATTCCTGCTCTGGTTTTATTAAAAGCATCCCCTACAAAAGGAGTTCGAGGCGGTATTTGATATTTAATTTCCCTCTCGAAATAATTAGCTATCTCAGTTATGACTTCTAATTTCATATTTTTTGTCGTCCCTCTAAGTTGAGCATATTCAATAACCATTGCTTCTAGAGGACAATTACCGGTTCTTTCCCCTATCCCTAAAAGAGAGGTATTCACAACTGAGGCACCATAAAGCCAGGCTGTAGTGGAATTGGTTACGACTTTATAAAAATCGTTATGCCCATGCCACTCAATCCATCCAGAGGGAACTTCGGAATAATGCCGAAGTCCATAAATAATGCCCTGCACAGATCGCGGTAAGGCTGCTCCCGGGTAAGAAACGCCTAAACCTAAAGTATCACAAGCCCTTATCTTGATAGGCATTTTCGTTTGTCTGGAAAGTTTCATAAGCTCATTCGCAAACGGAACAACAAAACCATAAAAATCTGCCCGAGTAATATCTTCAAAATGACACCTGGGAATTATCCCATTCTCCAGGGCTAATTTTACAATAGAAATATATAATTTTACAGCCTGTTTCCGACTAAGATTAAGCTTTTTAAATATATGATAATCAGAACAAGGGACTAATATCCCTGTCTCTTTTATGCCCATCTCCTTAACCAATTTAAAATCCTCTTCCTTAGCCCTTATCCAGGTTGTCACTTCAGGATACAGGTATCCTTTACTCAGACATTTTTCTACCGCTTCCCTATCTCTTTTGGAATAGATAAAAAATTCTGTCTGTCTTATTACTCCTGATTCATTATCAAGTTCATGAAGAAAATCGAAAATTCTCAGCATCTGATCCACTGTATAAGGAGACCGAGACTGCTGCCCATCCCTAAAGGTTGTATCAGTAATCCAGATTTCATCAGGAACAACCATAGGAACATGTCTATGATTGAAAGTTATCCTAGGTATCTCTTTATATGACATTATCTCCCGGTAAAGATTTGGTTCTGGTATATCCTGAAGACTATGTTTATATACAGCCTGTTCTATAAGATTGGTACGCTTACTAAATTCTACTTTCGCCATCTTACTATCCTCCTTTAGTCCAATTAGACTTTATTTAATAAATAGATTAACCTCAAAAAATTTAGGGCCAAATTCCTCGCACTTTCATTGCTTCCGCTACCCGTGATACAGCATATATGTATGCTGCGGTCCGGTTATCTATTTTCTCCCTTTGAGCAAGCTTTGATACTTCATTAAATGCCTTTACTATTAGCTTTTTTAATCTTCTATTCACCCTTTCTTCATCCCAGAAATAGCCATAAAGACCTTGTATCCATTCAAAATAAGATACAGTAACACCACCAGAATTGGCTAAAATATCGGGAATTACATAAACTCCCTTTTGGAACAATATTTCATCTGCTTCCGGAGTGGTAGGCCCATTAGCAGCTTCAGCTATAATTTTTGCTTTTATATTGTTTGCATTCTTCTTGGTAATTACCCCTTCTAAGGCTGCCGGCACTAAAACATCACATTCCAATTCTAATAGATCTTTGTTGGAAATGAATTCTGCTTTAGGAAAACCTTTAACCGTAGTTGTTTTAGTTTTATAATCTAATATTTCTGACGGATCAATTCCTTGAGGATTATAGGCTCCACCTTTAGAATCACTAACCCCGATAATTTTATATCCCTGTTCATTAAGTATTTTAGCAGAGATTGAACCGGCATTCCCATACCCTTGAATTACTACTGTGGCCTCTGAAGGGTTGACATTTAGCTGTTCAGTAGCTACTTCTACCGTATAAGATAAACCACGAGCAGTAGCTTCTTTTCTACCCTCTGAACCCCATAATTCTAAAGGCTTCCCAGTTATAGTGGAAAAACTTGCCTCTCCAGTAAGTTTATTATATGTATCTATATACCAACCCATAATCTTGGGGGTAGTATAAACATCGGGTGCAGGAATATCTTTTTTAGGACCGATAATAGATGAAATCTCATAGATATATCTTCGGGAAAGTCTTTCTAGTTCCCCATCTGACATTTCTTTTGGATTACAAATTACTCCTCCCTTGGCTCCACCATAAGGAATTCCCACAACAGCACACTTCCAGGTCATCCAGGCAGAGAGAGCTTTCACTTCCTCTAAACTAACATCAGGATGATATCTTACTCCACCTTTTGCTGGTCCTCGAGCAGTATTATATTGTGATCTAAAACCGGTAAATACTTTCACCGCTCCATTATCCATCTTTACCGGGATAGAAACCATCAATACCCTTTCTGGTTCTTTGAGTTGGGCTAAAATGTTAGGATCCAAATTCATTTTATTGGCAGCTTTTTTTAACTGTATTTGTGCTGCTTTAAAAGCATCTATTTTGTTAGCATCCTTTTCTAACTGCATTTGTAACATTTCAAAAGTATCTATTTGATTTGCCATTATTATTTTCCCTCCTAAATAGTAGAATTTCTTGGATTACCATAAATGTTTTTATATTTAACATTTAATATTAAGAATAGAATAAAAGCATACCACCTCCTGTTTTCTCTTTGTTACTTTAATACGAAGGCCTACTCATAAAAAAAATAAGAAGCCTCCTTAAGACAAACATTGTCAAAAAAGGACTTCTTTGGCCTTGTTGAAATAATTAGGCTTCTTTGCCGTTTATTCTACTCCCTTGTAGAAACTTAAATTAGTCGTTAGTTTCAAATACAATTTTTAAATTTTTAGTATATAGCTAAAAATTTAAAATTTAAAGCGAAAAACCATAATTCAAAACTTAAAACTTTCTCTCTCAGTACTAAATTTTAAGTTCTGTTTTTGCTTCTTTATCTTTTCATTTTTGCTATATAGCATGCAAGATAAGAAAGATGGAAATCAATAGATAAAACAATATATTTAAATTTTTAATTTTAAGCTATGGTTTTACGTTTTGCGCTTTTCATTTTTCGTTTTATTACTATATGCTAATTAGGGCTTACGGAAAAAGGAAATTCCTATACAATTAAATTATTTAATTATCTTTCATATTATGTTTGGGATATATTATTTCATTTTATTTGCCGAATTTCATAAGAAAGTATTATGGCTTCGGCAATCTCCTTCATAGAGATTCGTTTATCCATACTAGATTTTCTGATTAAAGAAAAAGCCTCGCTTTCATTTATGTTCCTTTCTTCCATTAATATTCCTTTTGCTCTCTCTGTTTTTTTTCTGGTATCTAATTCTTCCTTAATTATTTTAGTCTTAACTATTAATTCAGTTTTTTCAATAGCTACTGCTGCCTGATTGGCAATGGTGCTTAAAAGAATAACCTCGGCTTTGGTAAATTCATAAGGCCTATTTGTATAAACATTAAGTACGCCAATAACCTTATCTTTTACCATCATAGGGATGCTTGCCATAGAAACTAAACCTTCTTTTCTGGCAAGTTTTTTTTCTTTGTATTGTTCCTCTTTTAATACATCAAAAATTATCTTTGGTTTTTTTTCTCTAGCTACCAATCCTACTACGCCTTCATTTAATTTTATGGTTTTTTTGTTCAGATATTCCTGATGCATTGATTGAGTAGCTTTAATATTAAATTCTTGTTTTTTTTCATCTATTAACCACACATTACAAACCTTTGCTTTTATTACATTTGCAGTTAAGGTTACGATAAGTTTTAATATGTCCTCAAGGTAAAGGTCAGAAGTTATAGCTCTACTTATTTTGTTTAATGTTTTTAAATAATCTTCATAATCTAAATTATTCATAATTCTCCATGCTATCCATTAAGATAAATATTATTCTTTATTTCTTTATTTAATTAAAGCATTAAACGCTTTTATTTATAAAAAAGCCTGAGAGATAGGTATTGTTAGTATTAACAGAACCTATCTCTCAGGCTTTTATCCCAAAAGTGTAACATTTAATAATAATTAAATGCCTTGCATCGCTTGGTCCAGACTCTAATAATTAATTAAACGGAACCCTAGACACACTTCTGTAGGCATATTCAATTTTTAAGAATTTTATCATCATTTATAAATTTTGTCAAATTTTAGCTAATAATTTTTCCTCTAAGTACCCCACTAAAGTTTACACTAACCTAATAATTTTATTATTTTTTCTTAACTGTATCACTAAATTTTACACTTATACTAACAATTATTGAGATTTGATGAATTTTTTCTTCTCTTATTAAATATTACATTTATTGCATATCTGATCATTGGAATAATAATTGTTACAATTAATTTTTAATTTTACTCGACATTGCCTTAATATGTAAAGGTGTAGTACCACAACATCCACCAATTAAATTTAATCCTAACTTAACAAATTTTTCAGTATATTCAGTCATTATTTTTGGAGATGCAGGATATACTACTTTACCTTTAACCAGTTCAGGCATACCCGCATTAGGCTCAACCATTAAATAAGTCTTGCTTACTTTCTTCATTATTTTTAAGACTTTATACAAAACTTCCGGACCGGTTCCACAATTAGCTCCTACTCCATCTGCCCCTTCATTTTCAAGAACCATCACTGCTCTTTCCGGGTCAATTCCATATATAGTCTTTAAATTATTATCAAAAGTCATTGAAGCGATAACCATTAAATCAGTGTTTTCTTTTACTGCTTTAAGGGCGGCTTTTATTTCTTCAAGATCATAAAAAGTTTCTAATATTATTAAATCTACGCCTGCTTTCTCTAAAATAACTGCCTGTTCTTTATAGTTTTTATAAACCTCACTTACCTTTAAATCTCCATATGGTTCTAATATCTTGCCGGTTGGGCCCACCGATGCCGCTAACAGCACTTTCCTTTCCGGCTCTCTTACACTTTTTATAACCTCCTTAGCAATTTTAACTGCTAACTTATTTATCTCTATAACATCATTTTGTTTGTTAAAGCTACTTAATTTAATTCTATTAGCACCAAAAGTATTAGTCAGTATCACATCCGCTCCAGCCTTTATATACTCTTGATGAATTTTTTGCACTACTTGAGGATGAGATATATTCCATTCTTCTGGACACTCTCCCGATCTAAGATCATATGATTGGAGCATAGTGCCCATTGCTCCATCGAGCAATAAGGGTCGCTTATTTAATTGTTCTTTTATTTCTTCTTTAATATTCATATCTGCTTTCAAAATAAAATGTTTTCCTTTTTAATGTAAGGGGGTGTATGCAATACGCCCCTACTTATCAGCTATTTTTTCCTATTATAATCTGTCATACGAGTTATGATTTTGATTTAGGAGCTGGATTTATCCGACCCGCATGTTCTTATATTTTTTTTCGGTGAGCTTGATGAATCAAGTTCCAACATATTACAAATTACTTATTACTCACCATTGTATCTAACGTTATCCGCTATTTTCTTTACTATATACTATATACTATATGCTATATACTATATATTGTCTATAGTTTATGAATAAAAATTCCACTGCGCAGTTTTGGTTCGAACCAGGTCGATTTGGGAGGCATTAATTTTTCTGCATCAGCTACTTTCATTAGTTCTTCTATGGAAGTAGGATACAGTGAAAAAGCTACTTTCATTCCAGCCTTTACTCTTTTCTCTAATTCCTCCAAACCTCTGATTCCTCCTATAAATTCTATTCTCTGGTCTGTTCGGGGGTCTTTGATTCCCAAAATAGGGGTAAGCAAATTATTTTGCAGTATCGAAACATCGAGACTATCCACTACATCATCTTCATCAAAAGTCCCCGGTCTAGCAGTTACTTTATACCAGCAGTTATCTAAATACATACCAAAGGTATGTCTTGCTTCCGCTCTATAAGAACCTTCCTCTTTATATTTTTCAATACTAAATTTTTCGGATATTTTCTGAATAAATTCTTCTTCGGAACTTCCTGCTAAATCAGTTACTACCCGATTGTAGCCCATAATATATAGTTCATCATGAGGGAAAAGAACAGATAAAAAGTAATTAAACTCTTCTTTCCCGGTATAATTTTTAAGCTGTTCTCTTCTCTC
>Ga0208905_1000963_pt1 | contig 14571 bp, 11 predicted proteins | sample AntAceMetag02UKS_FD_184776 | JGI IMG/M metagenome (GOLD analysis project Ga0208905, IMG submission 184776) | Saline lake microbial communities from Ace Lake, Antarctica - Antarctic Ace Lake Metagenome 02UKS (SPAdes) (version 2) | ecosystem: Environmental > Aquatic > Non-marine Saline and... | reverse complement strand
GTGATGGCAAAACTGATGTATCCCGAGACAGGGAAACCCAAGACGATGGGGGGGGTTAAGGTTAAGCTCCCCAAGACCAATGTCAACATTATCGACGCAGCCGCCAGCGGAGCCGGGACCGGACTTCAACTGGCTCTCAATGTGGGGGCGATGCTGCTGGCTTTTGTCGCGTTGATCAGTCTGGTTAACTACGGAGTCGAACAGTTCGGATATCTCCTGGACTTGATATTTGGGATTACCACCACTTTAAGTCTCTCCAATCTCCTGGGCTGGGGATTCTCCCCCTTAGCCTGGTTGATGGGGGTCCCCTGGGAGGATTGCATGGTGATCGGACGGCTGCTGGGAGAGAAGATGGCGATCAATGAGTTCGTGGCATACGCCAGCCTGGCCAATCTCCTTGCCGAAGGCGTCAAGCTTCATCCCCGGAGTATTGTTATCGCCACCTACGCTCTCTGCGGTTTTGCTAACTTCAGTTCAATCGCTATCCAGATCGGGGGACTGGGAGGGATCGCCCCCAAGCGCAAACACGACCTGGCCCGGATCGGATTCAAGGCCATGATCGGCGGCACTCTGGCCGCTTTCATGACCGGGACCATAGCGGGGATATTCCTATAGATTAAATTAACGCTTGCGGGGTTAATTTAGTTTTGAGCAATTACCATCATCGCTGGTTAGATGCAAGAGCGAAAAAATATTTTAGTAATTCTATTAAGAGATTATACTGAAATCTATAATCAGATTTTTACCGGGATAAATTATTGAGAAAGAAAAACATTATCCTGGCTGTTGTTGCCTTGATAATTCCGGTTTTTCTCTGGGTAGGCTATAATGTCAGATGGGCCTGGCAGGATTACCTTACCTCGCCGCCGGTAAAATTTATTGAAAACGCGGATATATCGCTTGCTCTATACCCGGCCGGCCATCGGTCGGCCAGCGTTTTTACCAATTCCGGAGTTTCACTCGATATTTCACCGGAGGCAATATAACCTCTCAGGTTTCTGCTGAGACGGCACGGTATTACGGGAACTTTTTTTGTTACTCCATTTAAACCTGGCAGAGAAGAATTATCAAAGAGATCTAGTCAATTCAAAGAGCTGATAAAACTCCAGAATTATGGATTTGAATGTTGATAGAGTTGCGATAAGACCGCTTCGGCCCATGGAATCCGAAACTTTAGGGCAGACAGTATCCCGCATAGATTCAGAGAGATTTTCTTTGGTAGGAGCAATAACAGGTGATTATTATCAGGTCAGCCTTGACGGTGGTGCCGGATGGGGATTTTTTCTGGGGGGTGCGGTTGCCCTGATCGGTCTCATCGGAAGCTCCACTCTTATTTTCAGGTCATGAATAAACCGATTGCCTCATGTCAATTTCTTAGAATATTTTATTATCAATCATGAAGCAGAAAGCACCTATCTTGATTTTAATATAGACAGCTTTCATCCAACCGCTTATCGTAAGAAAGTTATGGTCGAAATAGAAAAAACTGAAACTTATACGACCGAATTTGTTCCTTGGGGGAGTCAGATCGCCTTATGCCGTTAAAATCCAAAGAAAGTATTTCACTGGTTCTGTTGTTTTATAATGAAGAGGGGAATATAGTTTCGGTGGTCGAAGGTGTCCGTGATGCCCTGGATAAGGCGGGTTATAATTTTCAGCTGATCTTGGTCAACAACGGATCTTCGGATAACACCCCGGAACTTATTGATGAATTGACCTTGAGTGATGGCCGACTTAAATCTGTGACCGTTGAAGTCAATAGAGGATACGGCTGGGGTGTTATAAGCGGCCTTAACTCGGCGGATGGTGAATGGATCGGATATATGGACGGTGATGGACAAATTAGTCCGGCAAGTCTGCTAAGAGTTATGCGATGGATCGATTCCGATTATGACATGATTAAGGCCAGGAGAGCACTAAGGCTTGATGGGTTTGTAAGACGATGGATATCTAACATATATGTTATGTCATTCTGTTTGTTGTTTAATGTTCCTTTCTATGATGTAAATGCCAAACCACGGATATTCAAAAGATCCTGGCTGGATTTCCTCCAGCTAAAATCTACGGACTGGTTCATTGATGCGGAAATGATCGCTAAAGCCGGAAAGCTGGATTTAAGAATAAAAGAAATTCCGGTGGTATTCCGAGAGAGAGACGCGGGCAAATCCAGTGTAAATTTCAGAGCGATCCTCCAATTTATAAAAAATATTTTCACATACCGTTTTGGAAAGTACTTAAAAGATTGGGAACAAAGACTCCGCCAAAATTAGCAACTGGATCCGGCAGCATCTGATACTGATTTCGGTTGAATTCCATAATGGATACAGCCCGAAAAAGATAACGATGTTATTGTCATTCATAGATCCCCGGAGAATATTCTTGACTTTTGTTCGGTGGGGACCGATAAAGTTTAATGTGATTACATATATACACAATTTAACAAAAATGACGCAAGCGCATAATATAATGGTTAATCTGCTGTATTCTATATTCCTATCAATCAATCTTTTTGAATCTTCCGGATAGGATTATTTAATATCTATTAAGATGTACAACAAACAGAGCAGGTTTAATTTTATGTATGATTTATCTATTGGAAGCACGTAATGATATTTTTAAGGAGTTAATTTATGAATGGACAAGACCCAATTAGAGTTGTAATTCTATGCGGAGGGAGAGGCACCCGTCTGGTGGAAGAGACCGAGTATCGCCCCAAGCCGATGGTCCATATCGGCGATCGTCCGATTTTGACTCATATCATGGATATTTACTCAGGATACGGGTTCAAGAATTTCATCCTTACTTTGGGGTACAAGGGAGCGATGATCAAGGATTACTTCTTGAATTTTGATTATTACACCAACGATTTTACGATTGATCTGGGAGCGGGGAAAGTCATCACGCCTCATACCCGTCGCCACCCCGACTGGCGAATAACCTTGGCCAATACCGGGGAGGAGACTCTGACCGGCGGAAGGATCAAGCGGATTGAGCCGTATATTGAAGGCGATACATTTATGATGACTTACGGGGACGGTGTCAGTGATATTGATATCTCCGCGTTGCTTGACTATCACCGAAAGATGGGCAAAATCGCCACCGTTACCGGAGTTCATCCCATGACCAGATTCGGGGAACTGGAGATTGAGGATGGTCTGGTGAAAGAGTTCCGGGAGAAGCCCCAGGTAAAGACCGGTCTGATTAACGGAGGATTTTTTGTCTTCCAGAAAGAGGTCTTTAACTATCTATCCCGGGACGGGTCACTGGAGCGCGAACCGCTGGAGCGTTTGGCGCGGGACGGAGAATTGGCGATCTTCCGGCACAATGGATTCTGGCATTGTATGGATACCTATCGGGATATGGAACAGTTGAACGAGATCTGGGCTACAGGAAACGCCCCCTGGAAGCAATGAGAGCCTGGGAAGATTACCGCTAAGGAAAGCAGGAATGCAGGAGAATGGGGGGAGGAATATCCAATAACCAACCAACCTTCGCCAAGGCTACGGCGGGCATGCAAGGAATATCCAATGAACAAGGACAAGGAAAATCCTAAAAAGCGAACCGCAGAATATCGAACACCGAATGTCGAATGTTGAAGTTGACGTTGATGATGGATTTGGAAATTGGGAGTTGGAAGTTGGCCATTGGAAATTCATTAGGGGGTGAGGCGGGGGAAAATATAAAATTCATAAGGATAAATCATGAACAATAATTTCTGGAATAACAGAAACGTTTTCATCACCGGGTGTACCGGTCTGCTGGGATCCTGGATGGCCGAGTCACTTTACCGGAAGGGGGCCAATGTAGTGGGCTTGATCCGGGACCTGGTCCCTCAGTCTAATTTAAGAAAGCTTGCCTGCTGGGATAAGATAAATATCGTCCGGGGGGAGGTGGAGGATTATTCGCTTCTGGAACGGGCTTTAAACGAATACGAGATTGACACCGTATTTCACCTAGCCGCCCAGACGATAGTCAGTATCGCCAATCGGGCTCCCCTGGCTACATTTGAAGCCAATATCAAGGGTACCTGGAATATGCTGGAAGCCTGCCGCAGGGTGGAGACAGTGAAACAGGTAGTAGTGGCTTCCAGTGACAAGGCATACGGAACTCATATAGAACTTCCCTATACTGAAGAAGCCCCTCTTAATGGTCGGCACCCTTATGATGTATCGAAAAGCTGCGCCGATTTAATCGCCCGGACTTATTATGAAACCTACGGCCTTCCGGTCAGTGTGACCCGGTGCGGCAATCTCTATGGCGGAGGTGATTTAAACTGGAACCGGATTATTCCGGGGACGATCCGGAGTATATATAACGGAGAGACTCCTATTATCCGGAGTGATGGAACCTATATCCGGGACTATTTTTATGTGAAAGACGCGGTGGAAGGTTACATTCTCCAGGCGGAAAAGACCGCCGAGGAAGGAGTAATAGGGGAGGCATTTAATTTCAGTGATGAGCGTCAGATCAATGTTTTAGAGCTCGTTACCCTGATCCTCAAGCAGATGGGGAAAGAAGAGATCATTCCCGTGATTCTCGACCAGGTGAAGGGAGAGATAAGGCACCAGTATCTCTCCGCTGAAAAAGTAGGCCGGGTTTTGGGGTGGAGACCGCTCTATACGATGGAGGAAGGCCTGAAAGAGACGATAGAATGGTATCTGCAATTTTTCCGGGAGAATGAAGCGGCTCGCGGAAAGTTCGACTGATCGGTCGGATCCGTCGGATCGGTCCGAAAAAGTGACCCCGGACGCTGTAAGCGCCCCAGGAACTTGACAATTTCCATGAGCGATTTTGAAAATATACCCGTTTTGATCACCGGAGCCGAAGGTTTTATCGGGTCCCATCTCTGTTCTCGGCTGGTTAATGAGGGCGCCCGGGTTGCCGCACTGGTCCGGCCCGGGGCCGATCTCTCCCGTCTGGCCCTCATAGAAGATAAAATTTCCATAAATTCCCTCGATATTCGGGAGATTGACCAGTTAGAAAAATTTGTGGTTGCCTTTAAACCGCGAAGAATATTTCACCTGGCCGCGGTTACGGATGTTGGCCGGGTATGGGGGAGCGTGGACCTGGTCACCGAGGTAAATCTTGGGGGCACAATTAACCTTCTCCGAGCTCTGAGCTTGGTGGATTACGAGATCCTTATCACCACCTGTACCGCTGAAGCTTACGGGCGTAATCCGGCCCCCTTCAGCGAGGATATGCCGCTTGATCCCATCTCTCCGTATTCATTCTCCAAGGCATCCGCCACCACTTTCTGCCGGATGGCCGCCGCTTCCCTGGGATCTTCAGTTCGGATTCTCCGTCTTTTCCTGGTTTACGGCCCTGGTCAGGGCGAAGAACGTTTTCTCCCCCAGCTGATCCGGGCCGCGCTTACCGGCCGATCGTTCCGGATGACCGCCGGCGAGCAGACTCGGGAATATACTTATATAGATGATCTCATCGAGGGATTTCTCCTGACGGCTCAGAAGGGCCAGGGAAGGGGAGAAGTATATAACCTGGGCAGCGGCCGGGAGATATCCCTGAAGGACCTGGTTGAAAAAGTGGGGGAGAAAACTGGTCAAAAAGTAAAACTGGACGGAGATATCCTCCCCTACCGCGAGAACGAGATCTGGCGGTTTCTCGGTGATCATAACCGGGCTTTAGAGAGTCTGGGCTGGCGGGCGGAAACTTCCCTGGAGGATGGTCTGGCCCAGACCATTGATTGGTATAAATTATCCCCGCCGTCGGCGGGGATAATTTAGTTTTGAACCGGGACCGTGTAACTCTAATAATGTCGTGCCAGAAATAATTGAATAATTGTGGACACAAATAGTGTAATCCAATCTGGATATTACCGAAAACGCTATTGATTAATACGACGAATTGAATTATTGCAACTGAAGCAGAAATAATTAACGAACGAAAAATCAACTTAGAACAGAATTACTGAATAAGAACTTGTAAGCGAGAGATGAAAATTATGCCGCAAGAAAAAAAACCGATGGTTTCAGTTGTAATTCCTGTGTACAACAATACCGATTTGAGCCAGATCTGTCTGGATAGTCTTTTGAAGCAGGATTATCCCAATTATGAGATTATCGTGGTGGACGATGGTTCTACTGATAACACAGTGGAAATTATCTCCCGGTATCCGGTTAAGTTGATAGAAAATCAGCACCTGGGTATCTCGGCTGCGCGTAACCGTGGGATCAGGGCTGCTAGTGGAAATATCATAGTGGCAATCGATTCAGATGTTAAGGTTCCAGAAGATTTAATTACCCGGATGGTTCCAGCGCTTCAAGACGAGAAAGTGGGGATTGCCATGGCCTGGTGGGATATCGCCAATTCGGATAATCTGGTCGCGTCGTTGAGTTTTCGTGCGTATGAGTATTTTGTTCGAAATTTACAAGAGTTGGATTTTCTCTGGGCGTACTGTTTCGCGGCAAGGAAAAGTCTATTTTCAGAAGTCGGTCTATTTAATGAATCTATTTATGTTGGGGAGGATGTTGATCTTGCGCATCGGGTGACAGGAGCTGGTTATAAGATTAAACTTATGAAGGACGTGAGGGTATGGCATCATTTTAGAGATAGCCTCGGCCGGCATTTGAAACGTCATTTTCAGACAGCAAGAACGAAATTTATATATGTTTTAAATACCCGAAAATTTACTGATCAGAGGGGGAATTGGGACGAATACATCAAGTTGGTCCTTCACATATTGACCGTGCTTTCTCTGTTCCTTATTCCCTGGTGGCCTGAGGTTTTTCTTGTTTGCTTGTCAATGGCGCTACTCAGTCACCTGCGTATGACCATCTGGGGTATGAAAAAGGGACTAAAATATGGACTCTTGCTTCCCTTTAAGTTTTTGACTTACATTATATGGGCTCTGGGTGTGATGCAGGGGATTTTTTGGATTGTGCGAGGATATAAACCTTCCCCGAAAAATTTGTAAGATAGTTGATCATTCTAAAGGAATTGCCAATTGTGTTCGTAACTCAAATTAGAATTTTTCGATAAATTTTAAACTTGCCTCTATGAAGCTGCCCAGTCATAAGACATATTACTACCTGGTGCTTGCGATTCTTCTCGGTGTTCACCTCTATGGTGTTATGATTTTTTTGCCACTTCCTTCGCAGCTTATCAATAACGAGCCGATTTATAATTCCGACTATCCTCTCCATTTCTATCAGGCTTTTACTTTTAAGAAATATTTGACGGGTTCCGGCAGGTCCTGGGGATATGATCCTCACTTTATGGCGGGTTATCCGGGCAATACTGTTTATGATGTCGGCTATAAATTGAATGAAGTCTTTGTTTTTCTTTTCTCATTTATTGGACTGGGACGTGCCTATAAATTGTTTGTCGGTCTGACCTTTATCCTTTATCCGTTGATGGTCTACTTGGCGGCTAAGAAATTTCAATTGTCGTACCTCCAATGTCTCGTCGCTATTCTTCTGTCTATTCTCATCTGGAACCTTGATCACAATTTCACCGGCATCAGCAGGAGGTTAGAGGGGTTTTTAGGCTGGGGGATGTTTACTTTTAGTTTTGCCTGTTATCTTTCAGTTTTCCTTATATCTATTTTTTATCGCTATTCTTGCGACGGTAGGAGACTGGACATAGTGCTTCTTTTCCTTTTAGGCCCAGTATTAATATCGCTTCATTTCTTCTCATTGGTCATTATAAGCATTCCTGTCACGGTTATGATTTGTTATTACCTTCCGAAGCGGGGAAAGAAATATATGATTATAGTGGGAATATGGATTATATGGATATTCATATGCAATAGTTTTTGGTTAATCCCGTTGCTTAGATTTTTTCATTATTCACAGCGGTGGGCTACTGGTGGCCCCTCATTTTCCCGGCTCATCCGAAATTATGTTTTTATTAGAGGAGGCCTTCGCCCGCTCCCGTTGCTCCTTTTTTTTGGGCTTTTAGGAATGTCTACCTGGAACTTCCGCCAGAATATCCTTAAAGTGATGTATTCTATATCCATCATTTTTTTTATTATAATATCGTTTTTTGGCTATAGAATACATGAACTGCTTGCTTCCCTTGAGCCGCCCCGATTTGTACCGGCATTAAAATGTCTTCTAATCATCCCGGCAGCTATCGGGATTAGTATGGCTTTAAAACATATTCGTTCCAGAGTTATCCCCGGGATTATCTTAATTATTATTTTAAGTTTCCTCATATATGCCATGCCTTCTACCGGGAGATTGTATTCACATCAACCGGAAGGGATTAAAGAATTAATATTATTTCTAAAAACGGAAACGGATGAATCAGGGAGGATTTTAGTTCAGGACTCCGATCCGCATCATCCCGGGCGATATTATGGGGCGCATACACTGTTTCTCCCTCTTTATATGGACAGGGAACAGATTGGTGGTCCGCATTACCTCGTTCCGTTGAAACATAATTTTGCGGAGTTCAAGGGGGATTATATTTTTGGGCAGCCACTCGGCAACTGGAATCAGGAGGCTATAAAAGAATATTTTAATTTGTACAATATAAGATGGATTGTGGTTTGGTCAGCAAGTGCTCGAAGTTGGCTTCAAAAGATGAGTGATTACGCGAAAGAAATTAGAGAGATAGAGCTCAGTAAAAATCACAAACTTTATATATTTGAAGTTATTCGCAAATCGAGTTTCTTTTTTGCCGGGAGTGGAAAGATTAAGGCTGATTATGACCGCATAGAGATCGAAGAGGCCTCAAAAGGAGAAATTATTTTAAAATACCACTGGCTGGAATCATTAAGGACAGTACCGAAATTAAAGATGGAACCGGTAAAACTGCTTGATGACCCGGTTCCTTTTATATGTATTAACAACCCGGGTTTTTCCAGCATAGTCATTCACAACTAAAGCAAAATCGGTCAGGGAATGGCCATAATCTATCTATTTCAATTCGGGACCATTAAGAGGCACTATGCTTAAACTATTTGAAAATTACAAACTATCTAAAAAACAAATTATCATCATAATACTACTATTGCTCCATCTTTCTCCTATCTGGATTTTTAAATACTTTCCATCTCAGGATGGACCAAGTCATATCTATAATGCGTATTTATTAAAAAATTATTATAACTATGAAAGCTATACAATAAGAGATGTTTATAAGTTAAACTTAACACTATTCCCTAACTGGACTTCGCATTTGCTTATGGCATTACTCTTATATGTATTCTCGCCAATAGTTAGCGAAAAAATACTGCTCAGTTTTTGTATTGTCTTACCACCATTGTCACTTTTTTATTATTTAAGTGCAGTTGACAAAAATAAAACATTTTTCGGATTTCTTGGATTTATATATAGCTACAACTATTTATTACAAATGGGATTCTATAACTTTGCATTAAGCATACCATTGTTTTTTTTCACGTTAGGGTACTGGTATAAGCACAACCATAAAATGGAGATGCCAAAAATAGGGATACTTTATGGGTTGCTGCTATGTACTTATTTCTGCCATTATCTGTCTTATTTGCTATTGGTATTATCACTGTCAATTATTGCACTATTTTCTTGTTTTTACTCAACTTTAGTAGATCTCTGGGGGGAAAAGAAAGAACGGCAAGACAAGGAAAAACTATATATTTTAAAATCCTTTTTTAAAAGATTCAAACTGTTACTGGTATTTTTAGGCTATATGCTGCCGGCATATTTCATAGCGATGTCCTACTATCTTTCGAGTAGTTGTGGAGATGATCGGGTCTACCGAAATTTAGAGTTGTTAAAAGAATATTTATTTGACATGAGGTCACTTGTCTATTTTCGAGACGACTACATTATTATCGGGCGTATTTTGTTGTATTGTCTTGTAGTAGCGTTTCTGTTAACCATCTTGTATAGAATTAGAGAGGTATATAAATTCCGTAAACTCTCACAATCAATAGTTCAAAAAGAACGCTTATGGACAAAGATCATAAATGGAAATGAGATATTTCTTTTACTATCAGCCTTTTTAATGATCATCTACTTTGAAGCTCCGTGGAGTTATGGGAGTGGTGCTTGGATAAATGACCGTATTCTTATCTACATTTTCCTTGTACTTCTTCCGTTTTATAGTATCAACTTTCATAGATACATTCGTTGCACAGTAGTAGGAATCATCATCGTTTTATCTCTATGGCATCTGGGTTACACGATAAACGACTATTATCTTTTAAATAAAGATATATCTGATATGATTTCAGGGATAGGCAAATTAAGAAAACATAAAACGTTTACAAGTTGCCCGGAGGAGTGGCGTTGTAAATCTGAGTATTATGGAGAATTAGAATATGTAGATCCGTTTAGCCATATCGCAAGTTATCTCTGTTTGGAAATTGATGTTGCAGATCTTTCAAACTACGAGGCAGAAAGTGACTATTTTCCTATCAAGTTCAAATACGCTAAAGGTACGTATCCTGGAACTGTTGACTATATCCTTATATGGCGAAAAGAATACAATAAGCTTGCGGAAATAGAAGAAGATTATGAATTGGTTTACTCTGGGAAATACAACAAACTCTATAGTTTAAGAGAATAACGCGGTTCCGAATTAATGGCTCAAAATTAAAATGAATTACACTTCAAACGGCTATTTCTGCTAAGGCAGTATCACGGGCTTACTTCGGGGTAGGGTATGACATCCCGTTGACGAGGTAGGGGATCCACCAAAAAGAAAATACCTTAAGTTGTCCGGGAAGCTTTGAATACATACAGTAGTCCATATCCGGGAGGGGAAGTTTTGTTTTTGAGAAGAGCGTCTGCTCCCCGAAAAGGAACTCTTCCAGGCGAGCATTGTCTGCTTTTTCGGGGAGTGGTCAGGTAATGCCGGCCTTTTCTGCTCTCCGTAGTACCTTGCCTACGGTCTCGGGTGATATATTGCAGCTACGGGCAATCTTCCGATTGCTCAACTTCAGTTCGTACTTCAGCCGTAGGATCTCTTTCGTCTTACGCATAGATAACCTCCTATTAGCCATATGAACCTCCTTTTTAAGGGTTAAAAAGGTTCAGTCTGGTCTAGTTATCCAGCGTCGCTATAAAATATTTCTTTAAGCCGCTCAGATTCCGGAGTAAAGTGGACACATATTCCGGAAATCATGAGTTTGCTTTGCATTCTTTTTTAATTAATAAAGAGAACAACCTTTTGCCGAAAGACTTTTATTAACAACAAAAGTGGTTTAGATTACTGCTTCTATCCAACCGTCACTAACATTCCGAGTCACCGCTCATTTTCCTTCGCTTCGGCAGGGATATCATAAACCAGGTAAGAATAGGCTATATGATCAACGGGTTTATGGTTATTTCTCAACCATCGGTATCTTTTTGGTTTGTATACCCCAACCAGACGATTTACATTTACCACGATTCGGCCAGTAGTGGGATTCATAGGGTTTACATGGGCGCCTGGGTGATTACGAATATACTGTTCAAGGTACCAGTTGTTTTGGCCCCAGTCTATATTTGAGTCTGCCAGGATTTTATAAGCCTGTTTGCGGTCCCATACAAGTTCATTGAAGTAAGAGATATAATGTGGGAAATAGGACAAAACTGAAATAACAAGCCATGCTAAAAGAGAGATATGGAGTGTCCTCAACCACATGCTACCAGTTTTAATGGTGCGGAATAAACTTCCGCAGAAGATGTAAAGAAAAGGTAATATGACGATTAAAAACCGGATCCCAATCTGGGCCTTAAAGAAGAAATTATAATAGATAGTATAAAATATTATTGGTGCCCATAGGAAGAGTTCATCGCGCAGGAAATGGTATTTCCTCTTATGGACAAGATAGGAAACGATCGATAAGATAACGAGTATCTGCATTGCAAGAGGGATCTTATAAAGAAAAACGTAGAAGTAGTAGCCCTTAAAACCCTGGCCCCGTCGAATTTCTCCCAGGAGATAGATGTTTTCAAAGGACCGATTAGTATCCTCATGATATTTCACCATATCCAATCCTTGAAGAAAGGGATAAGGGAGATAAACCGGAAGAGGAAAAAGTGTTTTGCATTTAACTTGAATAGTCTTCAAAAGATTACTCTTGAATTTATATTCGCTCAGTGGTGTTCCCGAGTGATAAAAGAGAAAACCGAGGTTAATGACAAATATGCTGACCGCGGCAAAAAAGATAACAATAAAAAATAATCTCCTCAGAGATTTTAGAATATTATTCATATTGTGTTTCTGAGCTAATCTAACCCCTACAGGTATGCTGCGGATAAGTATGATTAAGATAAAGATAGGATAGAGATAGATGGAACTATATTTTGCTAACTGGCTTAATCCCAGGGTTAACGCGCTGATTAGAGCTGCTTTCCACCCACCGTTATTAAGAAAGCGCCAGAAATAGTAAGAAGAAATAGTGACTGCCAGGGCTGCGTAAAGATCTGTTGTAACCAGGCGTGAGTGGGCGATAATATTGGGAGAAAAGGTATAAAGCAGAAGAGAGAAACATCCTGCCAGGGGACCGTATAAATCTTTAGACCATTTAAATACGTATATTGCCAGTAGGAGGGAGAAGAGAATAGTTATAAATCTTCCGGTTTTTATTTGTACGAAAAAATCTTTGATTCTTCCTGGTTCTAAGAATTCCGCCATTTTCCCCGGGAGAGCGTTAAAAGCCGAAAAAGGCATTTTGCTGTCATCCCATTTCCTGACCCGTGCCGGCTCTCCATTTAAAATTTTCATTCCGTATTGATAATGATCGTCTTCATCATAGGTCAGGGATTTATGATGAATGCTAAAAAGATTTAAAAAGAGCAGGACAAGCAAGAGGAGAATCAGGCAGCAATACTGATTTTTTGTGGTCTTATCCATTTTGATCGTGATTTGCTATTTGTTCTTCTCGAAGGGATTGAAAATAGGTTCTTTATAACCTGAAGTATTAATTTGAGGGAGCATCCCTTAAATCACATGAGATGTGATTGCTTATTTCTCCGGATAACGAAGGCTAAATAATTCGGGTGAAAAACGAGGGATACATATGCGAACTACTACTGCCACTAATGAGACTACAACCACATGTTGCAGGTGCTTGGTGTTAGCCTCATCGAGAGAACAAATTACTGAGTCCAGTTTTGGTATTGTCTTTACAAGGTTTTCCAATTCCGGGTCCGGATACCGGCAGATCTCCCGATTGTCCGTAGAATAAATTGGTGTGAGATCGGATCGTCCACAAGCCCTGGTTGGCATAGAAATTGGCTAACTCATCGGTCCCATTCCCCTGATAATCGAAAGGGGTGGGTATGATATCGGTATTACCGCCAAGCGTGACCCGGGTAAGGTTTCGGACAATCCAGGAATCTTCGCTTGGCCTGTAAACCGAGATGTCGGTTGTGTTGTCTCCGTTATAATCGGCGGGGATAGCTTGGTCATCCGGCCCTCCAAAATAAATCCGGGTCCAATTCTTTATCGCCCAGAGTCCCGTCGAGGGCCGAAATAAGGCTATTTCCTTAAAGTTCTTGCCGCTGTATCGACCCGGAACCGGCTGGTCTCCGGTTATTCCCCACTGGACCTGGTGTATATAAGGTTCCGGATATTGAACCCAAATCGACCATAGACCATCTTCAAATATAGAGGGGTCGCATATTCCGTCTCCGGTGTAGTCCCCAGGCACTGGTCTTCCACTGATCTCGGAACTGAAGTACACCCGGGTGACGTTATGAACCGACCATAGTCGGTTGGAACTGTCATAGACAGCGATATCGGTGGTACCATTGCCGTTGTAATCTCCCGGGACCGGGACATCTCTCATCTTTCCGAAATATAACCTGGTGATCCCCTTGATCGCCCAGAGACCGGTATCAGGCCGAAAAATAGCTACATCTCCCGTGCCGTCTCCATTATAATCTCCGGAATCGATGATCAGGGAGTCATAAATATCTTCAGCCCTCCGTCCTCCGGCCACGGGAATATCACCCTCGCGTCCATAGTACAACCTGGTTAAACCACGGATGGCCCAGAGTCCGGAACTGGCCCGGAAGATACCGATATTATCCGGAATGAAACCGGTATAGTTACCGGGAACCGGATGGTCATCCGAGCCGCCGAAATAAGCCCGGGTTACGTTTTTAATAGCCCAGAGTCCGGCACTGGCCCGGAATATACCGATATTCAGGTTATCTTGGGTAGCGGTATAATTTCCGGCGACCGGTATATCGGAACTCGCGCCGAAGTAAGTCCTGCTCAGACCTCTTATGGCCCAGAGACCGGAACTCGGCCGGAAGATAGCGATGTCTTTACCCATTGATCGGCCGGAGGCATAAACCGGCATTGGTATATCGGAACTCGCGCCGAAATAATCGCGGGTTAAGCCCCGGATGGCCCAGAGTCCGCTCGCCGGACGAAAGATAGCGGAATCGCAGGTACCTTCTCCTCGGTAATCGCCGGGAACAGCGGTATCACCGCTCGATCCGAAGTAAGCACGGGTGATTCCGCGTACGGCCCAGAGTCCGGATGAAGCCCGGAAGAGTGCGATATCGGTGTTTCCATCGCCATCATAGTCTCCCGGTGCCGGAATATCGCCGTTAGCTCCAAAATAAGCCCGGGTGATGCCGCGGATAGCCCAGAGTCCGGACGAAGCCCGGAAGACGGCGATAT
>Ga0208905_1000962_pt1 | contig 14574 bp, 10 predicted proteins | sample AntAceMetag02UKS_FD_184776 | JGI IMG/M metagenome (GOLD analysis project Ga0208905, IMG submission 184776) | Saline lake microbial communities from Ace Lake, Antarctica - Antarctic Ace Lake Metagenome 02UKS (SPAdes) (version 2) | ecosystem: Environmental > Aquatic > Non-marine Saline and... | reverse complement strand
TTTTCTTGCAATAAATACAGCTCGAGCATTATGAAATTTCTGGGAAATAATTGTAAATTCTTCTTGACCAAAAATAATGTTACATCTTAAAACAGAATCCCAAGTCCGAAAGCCGGCATAATCAAGGTAGATAACATTTTCTGGAATTCCATATTTTACTAATTCTTTTTTCATAGTAACCGGTTCATTATAATATTTTTCACTATTGTCACCACTTAAAACAATATATTTAATTTTCCCAGATTCATACATTTTTGTCGCAGCAATTATTCTATTTTTAAAATATGGGTTTTTTTCACCGGTAAGAAAATATTTACTTGTTCCAAGAACTAATCCTACTCTATTTTCAGGTATTGTTTCAATATCGTCATATAAATATGATCTTGATCCAAAATAAATTACTAAATTAATAATTGTTACTATAATGATCAATAATATAAAAATAAATGTTAATATGTTTCTAATTTTTTCCATACAGTTATTTTAACTATTTTTTTTTATATTGTCATTGATTTGTATCACAATCTAAAAATAACCTTATTATAAATAATTTACAAATTTATTATAGGAAAAATTAGATATATTGATAATTCTTTTTAAACAATTTCTAGAAAAAATACTTGAGTGCGAACAATTTACAAATTCCAATTCAAATGAACTTTTCCATTTTCATAACTTTCATCTAAATTAAATCCAATTGTTAATGAAATATGACTTTTACCAGCCGGCAATTTAACTGACATACCAATATGATGTGTTGGTTCATTTAATTCTCTCAATATTCCCAGATCATAAAATGCGAAAAGGTTGGATTTGCCTGAGAATATTCCAATTTCAAAGCTGAAACCATAATATTCTTCCGTTAGATATTGTTCAAAATATGCTCCTCGTAAAAATTCTCCACCACCCAATTTAATTTTATCGTAAATTTGAACTCCGGCTTTAGAATCAACAATTCCATATTTTGCTTTTATATTTGAACCGAATTTTTTATATCTGATAATCAAATCTGAAGAAATTGTAGAAAAATACATTTTATTATTTTCAAAACTCTTCATTCCCAATTTACCAAAAAAATTATCTATCGCAATTCCATCACCTAAACTACCATCAATTCCAATACTCGTTCCATATTGTTTCATTGATTTTATTCCCATTTTTTCACCACCTTCAGATGAAAAAACATTTTCTAACGAATTTATATATCCAATTCGCAGTTTCGGATTGAATTGATAATAAATACGCAGATCAATATCCCGCTTGACATATAAAGTATCGTGAAAATCCTGATAATATTCTCCCTCCAACGAAAATCTACTATTAAAAATATACGGCTCAAAATAATTTATTTTTATGCGATTAGTTTTTAAATTTGGTCTATACCAAGAGAGAGATGCATGCCTCCCCAATCCAAATAAATTTTGCATCTCAATTGAGAAATTTCCTATAATTCCACTTTCATCTTTTTCCTTTTTATAACTTAATAATGCGTCTAATTTTGTTTTGTTTTTGGGCTTTGTATATAATCTCAATCCGCTTTTGTAAATATTTTTTCTATCAGAAACACTTAAATACTCAATTTGTTTTAGATCATTTATTGCTCTATTTACTTTCAAATAATTGTATTGACCTAATGGCAATTCGGTAATGTTTCGTTCTATAATATTTATCTCTCTTTTCTTATATTTTCCATATACGATCGTGTCAATTACAGTATTTTCACCCTTTTGAATTCTATATGTGAAAATATCATCTTCGTTTTCTTTCTTGTATTTTTCTAAAATTATTTTTGCATAAGGATATCCTTTGATCGCTAAATTTTTCACTTTTGAATCTAATACTTTTTCAACTTTTCTTTTATTCAAATCTACAATTGTCGAATCATTATTAATTACCAAAATCGTTTTAGCAGATGAATTATTATAAAACATTATGAATAATAATACGATAAGTTTTATAAATATATTTTTTGAAATCAGTTTCATATTTTAAAAATACGCCCTTACTTCTACTTTTCCTAAAATGATGGGATCACTTTCTCCGCGTTTACGATATTGAAATAATCCATTTACAGAAATAGCTTCAGAAATTCGTTTTTCATATCTAATAATTGCTCTTGTAGATGCGCCAATTGGTCGCCCTTGAGCAACTTCATAAGGAAAAATTCCATCAAAATCACTCCACACTTTTGAATATGTAATTGAAGCAAAAATCAGCTCTCCCGCTTTTCTATTCCAGTTCCATTCATTTTTTACAACCAACAAATCAGTATTGAATTGACTATTAAAATCCGTTTCGATATCTTGATATTCCAACTCTAAACTATTACTAATATTTTTGAAAATAGAATATTGAAAATTGATAGCCCCTCCCTGCCGATTTATTTTGATTGAATAGCTTCCTATTGGCAATGTTTCTCTTATCTCATTTGAATGTTTTAAAATAAAATCCCATCTTGTTTTCTTTCGTACAATTCTATATTTGTATTGAAATTTATCATCTGTTTGCAACTTTTCCGCATTAATATCTCTTGCATTCTGCATCCTTAATTGATCTATAAAAATAGAAAATATTTTCTTTCCTGATTTTGATCTGAATTTAAAATTATTTTTAAACCTAATCGAACCAAAATGTAAAGACGAATCCAATTTGTCGGTTGAAATATTAGAATATAATCTCAGGTCATCTGCTTTGAATTCCAAATTTGTTCTATTATTATAAGAAAATTCTATCGGTATTTTAATTTTAAATTCCTTTTGCCAACGAATATTCCACTGACTTTTATGAACATATTGCTCAATTCGTTCGTTTGTCAATTCATATCTTAAACGATATTCTCCAAGATCATCAAAGACATATCTGTTATAATTGTCATCCCAAGAATATTGTCCATATCCAGTTCCGACAGAATCAAAAACCGCCTCTCTTTTCGCCTCTGAAGTTCTATTAATATTCGTGTTAATGTTCCCTGAAAAGCCCCATTTTGGATTTCGATATTGGAATCTATTTTGCGTTAGAAAAAAATTCTCATTTTCCTCATGATGCCTGTCATCTCTATAAGAAGCAGTAATATACCACGAAGAATACGGCGAGAATTTACGATTATATTTTACTTTAATATCATTTTTTTGTGAATACCAATTAAACTCATCTATTGTGTCATCCCATCTGAAATCATCTCTAAAAATGTGTTCTATAGAAAATTTATTTAAATGAAATCCAGTGGTAAATTCTTCACTTCTGTTGGAATTATTATTATAAATCGGTTCAAGATAATTACGGTCATAATTTAAAGTAGCTTTAAGTTTCTTGAATAATGGAAATTTTACTCCTAATTTGATTATCTGATATGGCAGTAGTTTTTTATCTATCAATTGCGACCAATTATATTTAATTCCAAAATCACCTTTTCTAATTCCGGAAATATTTATTTTCGAACGTAAGCTATCATTTGTTGCACCAACTTGATGTAATGATAAATTATTTTGAAATTTTTTATGTTCAAATTGAAATTCATAATCAAAATATTTTGTAATCGTATCTTGAGAGGTGTAACCAACATTCCTTTCAAAATCCGGGTTAGTCAGTTTATCGAAACTTCTAAATAATTTATTTTTCATCCAGCCATTGAATTGCAAAGACAATCGTGGCTCTTCTTCTTTTATCACAAATTTACTGTCCCATTTTACAGCACCGCTATTATCTTTATTTTCATTAAAATTATTTTTATCATAAGATGAATACGCCCACTCAACATTTAATCCCACTCTTTTTTTAAAATTCAATGACAAACCACCAGAGCTTACTAAATGAGTGGTTGGCAAATTAACAAATCTACGAGGATAATATTGAGAAGCAGGATCGTTTGGTGCATATTTAAAATAAGGATAACCATTCGTAGTATCACATCTAACATATCCACCATTTACATTTTCTCTATAAAAATAGACACTATAGTCACCATTATTTCTACCGTTAAAAACCCAAATACTATCAGCTAGAATATAATCACCGCTACTGTCTTTCACAGCAGTTGAGACAGAAATAATTTCTTTATTACTAATATTTTTTAATGAATCAGAATCGATTTGTGATAAAAATATATCAGTTGGATTATTTTCATCTTGCTTTTCTCTAATTGCAGAAACCCAGAATTTACTGTTTTTTAAAAAAGATCTTTCAGCATATCCACCGAAGCTTGTTTGTGGAAATGTTTCATTTTTGTAATTGAATTCTACAAATATTCTGGACTCTTCTGAGACCAAAACATCCGATGAAAAAAATATTTCAGCATTTTGATAATATAACATATATTTTTCTTTCGAAAGTTTTTCTCCATTCAAATACACACTTTCAGAACCGGGAATAATTACAATTGAAGATTCGCCACTTTTACCAAGTAACCGATATGGGCCTTGATCACCACTTTTTGTTTCCAATTTCTGTCGTTGAAATGTTCCTTTCGCTCCTCCGAAAAAACCTGCTGTTTTGAAATTCTTACCTTCTATTTCTGTTGAAGCCCCCATCAATTTTCTATTATATTTATTCCAATAACCATAATTAGATCTAATGTCAATATCTCCAATTTGAGAATATGTCTTTTCTGATTGCAATATTAAATAGATCTTGTTTATCTCTTGCAATGATTGAGTTGAAGAATAAGATTGATACGGTGTAGAATTGTCTGTAATAGCTCCCACAATAGTTAATTTTGGAGTTAATTTACCGGATATTTTTAAATCCATTCCTGCATTTAAAGAACTTTGTCCATTTGTGCTTACTTGAATTTGACGAAAAATTGAACCGGCTGTTCTTACATTTGATTGATCAATATAAGAATTATCACTTTCCGCTTTTACTTTTTCCTCATTTTCATCGAAATAACTATTTATCTTTTTTATTCCCAAATCATAACTCTTGGGAACTATTAAATCTGAATAATTATAAAATATTTTTACACTTTGAATTGAATCAATTTTGCCGAGAAGTATGAATCTTCCATAAGTATTATCAATTGTATATCGTATTGATTCTTTTTCCCAAATTAAAGAATCCAAACTAATATAATTTTTCTTTAATGAATATATCGTTTTATCTTTTTCAAGAATAATTTTTTCAAACATACTTCCTGCAAAAAGTATTTTCACAAAAATAATTAATATCAGAAGTTTACGCATCAAATTATATTCCGATGATTATATGTTAACTTCTTTTTGGATCTGGACATCTTGAAATTGTAATTATTTATACTTTTATTCCTTTCTGTTATTTTTTTTCGTTTGATAATTCTGTAAAAATAACTTATTTTGCTAAAAGTAGCTCTGATTTATAACCAAAGTTACTCATTATTTAAATTTCTTATTATACGGTAAATAATGAATAATTTCTCCCTTGTTGCTTATCATAAAATTTTCATTCTTTTTAGATAGATAAATTATATTTGAATAGTTAAATAATGTATCAATATTATTTCCCCTTAAATGCCAGTTAAAAATTTCATTTCCATCTGTAAAAACAATATTTTCCAAATCGGCAGACAAAAGATTGCTTAATGAATATTCATCCGGCATTTTACAATCTAATTTTACCATCCCAGTATTATTTATAATTAATAATCTATTTCTTTTTTTCACGAACATATAAATAAATCCTTTCAAATAATTTAATTGAACTTTCTCGTTTAGAAAATGTTTCACCTGCTTATCACCCCAAGATTGTGAAATATTTTCACCGGGTTTCACACGAAAAATCTGTTTTTGGAATTCATCATAGATCAACCAATCACGATTTGAAAGCACGATAAATCTACTTGGAAATGTAAATTCTTCCGGTAGATCGATTGATTGAATAAAGTTTAGATATTCATCAAATTCCAAAATTTTCGATGTTTGGTCATCTAATAAATATACTATATTCGGCTCAACTATATTTATATTCTTTGGCGATACAAAGATACTCTGATTACCGGTATTGGAATTAAACTGATACAATAATTCATAATTTGATGAATATTTTTTGATCATTCCGACAGATATATTCAAAGTGTAAATATTTCCAAAATTATCTCTCACTATCTCATCACAATTTCCGATAGATTTTCCATTATTTTGCCCCTGAGAAATTGTAAAAATCAAAATAATCACAATAATTATTTTTAGAAATTTTTTAATCATTTTTATCCTTATAATTTAATTCAACTGATAAGTATAACATAAGAGTAATATAATAATAATTCTTGACTAATTGTTTAACTTTTTTATAATTTAAAAATTAGAAATAATTAGATCATTTATTCATTTTAAATATGAAATAGTAGAATAAAATTAAAATTTCACTCCTAACTTCATTTCATAAGTTCTTCCGGGCATCGGGAAATAATGAATTATCTCATAATCTTCATTTAATAAATTTTTCATTGTAAATGATACATTAATTTTAAATGCTTTAAAATGAAATTCTCTTTGTGTTGAAACATTATAAAGATCATATCGCTTCATCACGACTTTATTTTCCGGATCTTCATAACTTTCTCCATTAGAGATATATTCAAAAATAAAATTTTGTTTTGAAAAACTAATTTGTAATTGTGAAAACAATTGGTAAGCAGGTTTAAAAGGTAAAACTTTGTTAAAAAATTCTCCAGTTGATTTATTTACGTAATCATATTCCGAATAACTACCATTTATGGAAATATGCTTAATTGGTTTTAAATTAACAGAAATTTCATATCCGAAATTTATTGCTTTGGGTAAATTAGTTTGAATATATTCATTTGTAGAATCCTGTTTCCAAATTATTACATTATCTATATCATATTGGAAATTTTTATATCGTAGATCAAAAATTGATGACTTGTTTATCAAACCGATTTGCCAATTAATATTCTCTCTTCTCTCCGGTTTTAAATCCGTATTTGCTAAAGACCAAAAGCCATTAACAGAAAATTTCGAATCATAATCCGGTAATTTAAAACCTGTGCCAACAGAATAATTTCCAAAAAGTTTATTGCCAAGCAAATTCAATTTTATTGTACCACCAAATTCCCAACTAGTTTCATCCGTAACATTTTTAATTTTATCATCTCTGATGGAACCAAAAACATTAATACTTTGATCAAATATTTTTATATTAAAATCTGCCGCTCCACTAAAAAATGATGTTTCACGAGAATGATTAAGATTAGTTGTTATGCTATCATTAATATTTTGTTCTTTATAATCTTCCCATTTTTTACCGAGTGATACAGAATATTTAATGAGTTTATCTGTAAATAAACCGGATAATTCTATCTCTTCTAAACTATTATCAATTTTCACATTTTTATTTAAAATAGAATCATTCAAAGTATAATTATCATTATTATTAGAATTAATATATTTTAAGAAAAGAAGATTTTTCCCATCATTGTATCCAAATTTTAAATTTTCTGACACAAAAGAATGGTTTAATGCGGAATTATTCAATGGCTTTGTAATACTACCGGGAAATTTTCTTTCACCAAATTTCGCAAATATATTTCCGGATATTATTAGTTGGTTAGCAATACGATTATTATAGCTATAAAATAATTGTTGTTTAAAACTTGAATTATCTTCTCTAATTTTAACATTCCCACTTGTATCTTTGTAAGTAAAATTATTTTCATTTTTAATAATATTTACATTTACTAAATGCCCACCATGATAATTAAAATTAATAGAATGATTTATAACATATTTACTATATTTTCCATAAGAAATGTAACCATCATATATTGGATCTTCTTTCTTGCTCTCTTTGGTAATAATATTTATAACACCACTAACCGCTTTTTCGCCAAAATAAGCCGATCCCGATTCAGGCATAATTTCAATTGACTTCACGATAGAAATAGGTAATTCAGCAATATTCAGATTTCCACTTGCTAAAGGATTTCCATTTAGTAAAAAAAGAACTTTATCAGAATAATTCCCTCTTATCATTATTTCCTGCGTCTGATCCGTATTTATTATTCCCAGAGAAGCTGCTTGATTCAACACTTCTCCAATATTTGTACTCGGAAGCAGATGCATATCCTCAATATTAATTATTTTAAGTTTTTCTTCAGGTAATTTATTTATAAATGAATGAACTACTTTCGATTCAGCTACGACACCTTTTAATTGAATAATATTTATGCTCATTTCTATTGTCAAGTTAACTCTTTTTTCCGGCATCACTTCTATTGTTCTAATTTCATCAATATAAGAAATATGGCTAAAGATCATCTTATATTCACCTGAGCGAATATTGTTTATTTCAAAATTTCCATTGGCATCTGTTACAGTACCATAATTTGTATTTTCTAAGAATACATTTACATTTTCAATCGGGAAACCAGTTTGAATATCTGTAACCTTGCCTTCTATTTTTCCAATTATTTGACTAAATAATGAAGTATTAAATATTAGAATTATTAATATTAGAACAGTAATTTTTAGATTTTTTTTTATCATCTTTTGGTCACTTACTTGAAATTTTGTACCGAGAGAGGGAATTGAACCCTCAAGGGCCGAAGCCCGGGGGATTTTGAATCCCCTGCGTTTGCCAATTTCACCATCCCGGCAAGTGTCTAATTATCCGAAAAAAAATATAAAAAAACAAGAATAATTTAAAATTTTTTATGTTTATTAAATGAAACGAATATTAACGAACAAAACTTTCAAAGTATAATATAATTCAAAATTTGTAAACATAAACATATCAAAATTTATAGCGGTGAAAACTTTGGAAAATTTTCTAAAAATAATATTTTATTAACAAAATATATTTAATAAATTACAGCAAGAATAATTTTAATAATTATAAGGAAATATATGAAAGTAAAAATAAAAAAATTAAATCCTAAAGCGATTATTCCACATCAATTACATAAGAACGATGCTGGGTATGATATCAGAGCAATTGAGAATATTACGATTCCAACAGGAAAATGGAAATTAGTAAAAACCGGCATTGCTGTAGAACTTCCACAGGAAATGGAAATACAAATTCGTTCCAGAAGTGGATTAGCATTGAAAAAAGGAATATTTTGTCTTAATGCTCCCGGAACAATCGATGCTGGATATCGCAATGAAATAGGTGTGATATTAGCAAATTTAAGTGATGATGATTTTGAAATAAACATCGGTGACAGAGTTGCACAATTAATTTTTCAAACACCAAAACATCCGGAAATAGTTGAAGTAGAAGAATTAGATGATTCCGACAGAGGTTTAGGCGGTTTCGGTAGTACAGGGAATTAAAAATTTTAATGAGGAAAAATGAAAAATATTATAGTAATATGCGCGGGAAATTCCTCTAGAAGTCAAATAGCCGAAGGCTTTTTGAAATATTATACAAATGATAATTATGTAATTTATAGTGCCGGTATTATAGCAGCTGGAGTAAATTCCAAAGCAATAAAGATAATGAAGGAAATAGGAATAGACATTTCAAACCACACTTCTAATTTAGTTGATGAATATTCTGAAATAGATTTTGATTATATAATTACAGTTTGCGATAATGCGCGTGAATTTTGTCCTTACATTAAGGGAAATGGAAAACGGTTTCATCATAATTTTCCAGATCCAACTTTTTCAATTGGCACACCGAAACAGGTATTAGATAATTTTAGAAAAGTTAGAAAAATGATCGGAAATTATGTAATTGATTTTGTAAAAAATGAACTAAATTAGAAGCAGAATGATTTATGAATATTAAATTCAAAAATTAACATCTGTTTATTTTTTATTCTACCATTTTTGCCGACAAGGTAAGTTTCCCAAATTTAAATCTTGCTTCAATGATTGATGCTTCTACATTAGAATATGTAATTTCCCTTACAGCAGTAGAATCAACAATTTTCCAAGAATATATATCCGTCTCTTTTAATACTTTTTTTCCTCTGACATTTTTCGTATATATACGATAAGTCGTTTGCAGCTTATTTGATCTTTCTGGCACTTTTTGGATATTACTTTTATAAAATATTCCTTCATGCTCAATAAGGACATTATTTATCTCTTCCACGTCATAATATTTTAATTCAATGATCAATCCCAATATATTCTGAACCGGTGACCTACACATTTTTTTAATTCCATTACTATAATAAACGGAATCATTTTTGAAATGGACTTCGTAAGATTGTGAAAAACCCTTCTGATCGATTTTCTTTTTATAAAATTCAATATTTTTATAATCTGGATCTAAAATTAATTCATAATAATTATCAACTTTATAAAACAAATAAAAATATTTATTTGTTTTTGTATGGTATAATATTTTTATTGAATTATTTGGTAATACACTTTCTGTTATTTCAACATCAACTACAGGAATTCCTAAAAAAGAGACTTTATATTTTTCACCAAAAATTAAGATTGGAAAAATAATGATAAAAATGAATAAATAACCAAATTTTAAATATATTTTATTTTTCAATATAATTATCACATTATAATATATTTACTTAATGCGGCTGCTATGGAAAGATAAACCAGAGTTCCCATGATATCTATAGTAGTTGTTACAAATGGACCCATTGCAATTGCCGGATCAACATTCATTTTTTCAAGTAAAATTGGTCCTACTACACCAGTAAATGTTGCTAAGATCATTGCAACTGTAATACCTAAAGTAATTGCTAAACTGATGAAAAAATCAGCACCTTCATAAAAAAAGTATGAAACTATTCCTAAAGCAATTCCATAAAAAATACCTAATAATAATCCAACTTTCAATTGTCGAAAAATTAATTTCCAAGCTCCTTCATGTTCAATTCTACCAGTAGCTAGACCTCGTGTAATAATCGTTGAAGTTTGTGTCCCAATATTCCCACCCATACCCGCAATAATTGGTAAAAATGATGCTAAAATAATAAAATTCGATAATAAACCATGGAAAGTACCAATAACAATTGCCGCAAGTAATCCACCTAACCAAGTTGCAAAAAGCCATGGAAATCTAATTCTACTTGCTTCCATAGTTGACTTGAAAAGAATATCATTATCTTTACCCGCTCCAACCATACGAAGTAAATCTTCTGTCGCTTCTTCTCGTAATATATCAATAATATCATCAACTGTAACAATACCAAGTAATTTATATTCATTGTCAACAACTGGAATGGCTAAAAAATTATATCTCGATGTGATTTTCCCAACTTCCTCTTGATCAGTTTCAGGGGTTACAGTAACAATATCTTCAATCATAATATCTTTTAATTTTTTTGTTGGTGAAACCAATATTAACTGTCTCAAAGAAATTACACCTACTAAATGTTTTCTATCATCCACTACATATAAATAAAATACTAATTCAGTGTCTGCACTTTCCCTTATTTTGCTTATTGCCTCTGATACGGTACAATCTTCGGATAGATAGAATAGTTTTGTATTCATCAAACTTCCAGCAGATTCTTCAGGATAGCCCATCATTGTTGTCATTTCTATGGACTCTTCTTCTTTCATTATTGCAAAATATTCATCTCTTTTTTCTTCTGGTAATAATCGAATTAATTTAGATTTATCATCTACATCCATTTTACTGAATATTTTAGCAATCTCTGATTTATTTAAAGACAAAAATAGATTTAATGCTAAGGAGTCATCTAACTCTGATAATACATCCCCTTTTTTCTCAACATATAGGATCAAAGAAAATATTTTCTTTTGCTCATTAAATGTAAAAGATCTAAATAATAAGGCTATGTCTGCCGGATGTGTTTTGGCAATAATATTAATTACACTTGAATTGACACCTCTTCTTAAAAGTTTCCTTAATGTATTAACTAATAGTAAAACTTCATTATTTCTCATATCATTTCCCTTTCTTTAACTTTTCTGCGATAATATAAGACTTTATTTCACGAAATCCGAAATAAATTAATATCCCACCAACTATTACCATTTTCCAATTTACAAAATCATTTTTTAAATAGAAATCAAAATAATTCCCATTCAAATTCAACAGTAATAAAGTTAACAAATTATTGATAGAATGTAAAACTATTCCTGGAAAAATCGAATTGAATTTAATTGATAAAAATCCTAAAATCATTCCAATTAAAAATATCTGAATAAAAAATGATGGTAACACATGAATAACTGCGAATAATATTGAAGAATAAATAACCGATAATACTATCGATTTGTATTTTTTTTCAAGACCTCGCAATAGCAATCCTCTGAAAATCATTTCTTCAATGATCGGAGCAATAACAACTACACTAATAATTATTATTAAGAATGAATATACATCATTCCATCTTAACATATCCAATACTTCTGAATAAAAACTTGGCACCTGTATAAAAGTATTGATTATTCTATCAATTGCATCACTTAAAATAAATACACCTATTGAAAAAACGACCAGTGGAAACAATATTTTATTTGAAATATTATTTAACTTAAAATACTTTTTGTAAGAATAATCATTTTTATAAAAATATATTAAACTTGGAACAATAAAAATAAATTCTAAAAAGCCAATTAAAATTAGAGATAAATTGGTATTATTTCTAAAAATGTTCAATAATTGAAATGATGAAAATACTATTGATAAAAGCCATCCTGATAAAATCAGTAAAAATATTTTTTTTAGTTTAATTCCTTTCATATTTTATTTTCCCAAGTGACGAATTTTGAAATTTTGTGTTGCAAATAAATCTTTAGTTTCAAAAAAAGTGGGCAATATTAGTCACCCACTGTTTCAAAATATTTTTTTCTTTTTAATTAATAATTAAAAAGAAAAACTCGTTTCAATATTCATAACTTTGACAGCTTCATTTTTACTATCAATATCACCATCGCCGTTTTCATCACGATAAGTTTGCATAAAGTGCCAATACAAATTAACTCCTTCGCTAATTGCAACACCGACTTTATACCCTAATACTGTATTTTCTGTAGGATTTTTAAAATCAAATGGTTTTGCTTCATTATCTCTTTCATAATAAGCAGTTGCTTCAGCAAGTTTCGGGATCAATCCTTTTTGAATAGTAACACCCGCATGAAATGTTTTGATATTATCGGCACCATCAGCAGCCATATTCATATATGATGCAGAAGCACGCAAAGCACTAAAGAATGTTAAACCGATTTCTCCAAAATATCCATTTGCAGCAGGGCGACCATTTTCCAACATTCTGTCATATTTTGTCTTTGGAATTATTCCTGTCGAATCTTTTGAAATATGAACTCTGTTTATGTCGTAATTTCTTCCAAAAAATCCATATTGAAAATTTTCTTGCGCCCATCTATATTCTACTTTTGCATCAACAATACTTGCAATATTTGCAGCTAACCCAAGTGGAACCGTTCCAATAGCTGATTTGCTTGTTTCATCACTTGAATATCCTAATAATGATGCGATAGAATATCCTTCCAAATAAAACATTTTATTTTTAACAAGCGGGACATTTACATCAAAACTCACTGAGTAAACATTTGGATGGTCATCAACTAGATCAGATAAAGTTGGGATATTTAATGTATCAACCGCATCGGGATCATCAATTCCAGTATATCCTAATCCAATTAAATAATCATTTAATACAGCTAATTCAGCAATTGTGTATCCATCACTTGGATCATATTCCCACAAACCATCGCCGTCGGAATCAATATCATTATTATCAGCAATTCCATCCATATCTGAATCTTTCCAAATATCTCCATCATTAGGAAATTGATCCATTAGATCGGAATAATTATCACCATCTTTATCTTTATCAAAAGCACCATAAGGATTAATATCAACTACACCAGAAAGTCCAATGTTAATTTTTTCACCAAAAGAAACTCGACCACCAAGAATTCCCGGTGTCTTTATTTCACCACCTAATTCTTGCCAATCAGATACAAAAGTTTGTACACCAACTTTCCCAATTTCAACGTTAATTCTTGTTCCGAGTCGTTTCACATCCGGATATTCTAACATATTAGTATAATGATTAAGTGCTATCCCATGTGCAATTGAGACATTATCCAATCCACCTAATCGCATATAAAACGGATCTGTGGGGATTCCCCAACTTATGAAATAAATTTTATCCAAAACATCATCAATATGCTGCCAATTATCTTTGTAGATATTTCCTTCACTGTCAATATATAAAACAACATCTAATCCTACTCCAAGTTTCCCCATTCTTAATGTTGGACGAAGTGCTACTTGACTATACATTTTACCATCCAAAGTTACTGCACCAAAAGCCATTCTCATACTACTTTTCTTTGCATTGTCTGTATCTGTAGAAGAATTATCAGTTTCTTCCTCCTGCGCAAAAGTAAAAGTAAATGAAAATATCAACACTAACGATAATAAGAATAATTTAATTTTCATTTTAACATCTAATTTAGTTATTTAATTTATTTAATTTTCAAGTAATATTAACACTAATATAATATAAGTAAAATGATTATAATCACAAAATTAATTGTTTAAAATATTCTTTTATATCTAATGAAAGTAAATTTATCATATTCTTTAGAATCAATCATTTGCCAATCTTTTTTATCGTATTCAGGAAAATATACATTACCGGAATAGTTCCCTTTGACAAGC
>Ga0208905_1000961_pt1 | contig 14576 bp, 11 predicted proteins | sample AntAceMetag02UKS_FD_184776 | JGI IMG/M metagenome (GOLD analysis project Ga0208905, IMG submission 184776) | Saline lake microbial communities from Ace Lake, Antarctica - Antarctic Ace Lake Metagenome 02UKS (SPAdes) (version 2) | ecosystem: Environmental > Aquatic > Non-marine Saline and... | reverse complement strand
ATACAAAAATCTTGACCCCTTTTTCAGCTGCCTTCTGGGCCGCTTCAAGACCTCTTTTTTCATTATCTTCTCCGTCGGTGATCAGGAGGATGACCTTGTCTGTCTCGGATTTGAAGTCAAAAGAAGACAGGCTGGTTTCAATTGCCGACCCAAGATCTGTTCCGGGCACAGGGATGAGATCAGGAGAAAGTATGTCCATGAACATGTTCAAGGCACCATAATCCAGGGTGAGAGGGCATTGAACGAAGGCTGCCCCGGAGAAGGCCGTAAGGCCTATCCTGTCCCCCTGGACCACCCTGATAAAGTCCAGGATCTCCCGCCTGGCCCGTTCAAGCCTGTTGGGTTTTATGTCCTCGACCATCATGCTGGATGAAATATCCACCGCAACCATGATATCCACACCCTTTTGGCTCACCTCCTGATAGTGACTCCCCCATCTTGGTCCTGCAATGGCCACGATCATAAATCCCAGTGCGCATACCAGGAAAATGCCCTTGAGGAACCTTTTCCCCTTGTGCTCTTTTCCTGTCAGTCGCCCTAACAGTCCGATATCGGCAAACTTCTCCAGGGCCCTTTTTCGTTGTCTGTTCCAAAAGACCATTGTCAGGACTGTCGCAGGCAAAAGCCAGAGAAGGATGAGTGCAAATGGATGTGCAAGTGTCACGGAATTATCCTTAAGAATGTGGCCCTTGAGATTATTTCTAATAATAAAAGAATTAAACCGGGAATAAGAAAATATAAATAGAGCTCCCTAAAATGGAAGAACTCTTTGACCTTGACCTCGGTCTTTTCCTGTTTGTCTATGATATCGTATACTTGTGATAGCTCCTCGCTGTCAGCGGCCCTGAAGTATCTGCCCTCCCCGATCTGGGCGACCTTTCTTAAAGTGTTTTCATCGAGGTCAACGTCCTGGTGGATAATACGGGTCCCGAAAAAGGTGTTGACCTTAAAAGGGGCAGGACCGGTTCCCCCCACGCCAATGGTATAGATCCTTATTCCGAGAGTCCGGACAGCGTCAGCGGCCTGTTCCGGCGTTATGTCGCCGATGTTGTTCCTCCCGTCTGTCAGCAGGATCAGGATCTTGGACTTGGCCTTCAGGTCTTTCAACCTTTTTCCGCTGATTGCAATGGCAGAGCCGATTGCGGTCCGATCTCCCGCCATCCCTGTCTCCATTTTCTCCACGAGCCCGAGGAGCAGGCCTTTGTCCATGGTCAGGGGGGACTGTGTAAATGCCTCATCTCCAAAGACCACCAGGCCGATCCTGTCGGTTTCTCTCTTCTTTATAAAGTCGTTTACAACTTTCTTGACTGCTGTGAGCCTTGTCACGGGTTTGTCTCCGAGTTGAAAATCCATGGCCTGCATGGAACCCGAGGTGTCTAAACAAAGTATGATATCTACACCGGGAGACCGGATATCACGGGAAACATTATAAAACTGCGGTCGTGCGGCAGCAATGACAAGCAGGATCAGGCAACCGGCCCTCATGATCATGGGCATTCTGATCAAGACCGGGGAATTTGTATCGTTCAGGTCTTTCAGCCTTGAAGCCATGGAACAGGTAAGGCCTGAAGGTTTTCTCCGGAGCATAAGAAAGACCCAGCCCAACACGGCAATAAGCAGGACAAGGACAACCGGATATGCGAACCTGAACATCATCGGGCTTCTCCTTTTACATCCCCCGGTGAAGTGCCGGGTTCCGGTACAGGGCCTGTTTTTTTGATGTAGGTCAATGCCTTTTCGATATCTTCCTCTTTTCTTGCAACTGTGGGTACGGTGTCTGCAAATTTGATCAGGTCCGCCTGTCGCAGCAGTGGCAGGAGCTCTCTGTCCTGATCATTTCGGATACAGACGGCGATTTCCTGTGTGGTGTACTCAGCAGCCGGAAACTCCCTGATCGCTTCAAGGTACTGCCTCAGGATACCGGAGAGACGGAAATAAAACTCCTTGACACGACCCTCTTCAAAGACCCTCCCTGCCTTCAGGTCCTCAATTTGTGTCCTGGCCCAAATATGGGGAAGATCCTGTGCCCCTATGGGAACCTGCCTGTGTTTGTGTCTTTTATACCACTTGAAGAGGGCAATCAGGATAATTATCACAACGAGCACTCCTGCCGCCCAGGGCAGATATTTCACCCACAGGGACTTGATCGGCATGATCCCCTGTATTGGCCTTAAACCGGCTTCCTCGGGCTTGCCTCCGAGATTAGAACCGACCTTCAGACGGACAGGGTCGGCTGTTAGGCTCTTTGCCTTTCCCTCGTTATCCTCATAGGTAATGGAGATGGGGCCTGTTTTCCATGAATCCAGTTGGTCCACGAGGAATTTCATGGTCATCCGGCCGGTCGTGCCTGTCTCTTCTTGCGTAATATCGCCGTCAGGCCCTGGACTGCGAGATATAAGGGTGAGACCCTCAAGGCCGCCTATGTCCGGATTTGCAGGGAGGGTTGCCCCTTGTGGGAGGTGATAATTGAGCGTGAGTACCACATCGTCTCCCAATGCAGCTGATTCCCTGTCAAGAGTGACCTGCAGCCCGCCTTGTACAGGGGGTTTTTCTGCCATGGAAACGCCGGCCGGAAAAAGCACGTACAAGAGGATTAGAAGCAAGATGGTGGTGAGTCTATTTCCCATTCAGTAACCGTTCACAGGTTCAGGGTTAAGGACAGGGTCGGCATTGAAGACCTTAAGTCCTTGTCAAAAGATGCGCATTTTCGCAAATAATTGCCAATTTGTCTCCAGATTTTGGGTTCGGCCTGACGAAGCTGACGATTTTCTCGTAAATACATATCCCAAATGCAGTCCGGGGACGAGAATGGAACCTTGAACCTCTGAACCTTTGAACCAGTGAACTGTTATCCCATTCATCTTTTTCTCCCCTCAAAAAAACGTGTCAGTGGCTCAACCACCGGTCGATCTGTAAAAAGTTTCACCAAATCAATTCCTGCCTTTTTGAGCAAGTCAGACAGGTTGGAGGTCTGTTCTGCCTGATAATTCCGCCAGGTTTCCCTGAGTTTTTTGCTGCCTGTGTTTATTATTGCTGTCTCGCCGGTTTCCGGATCTCTAACGATCATCAGGCCTGCGTTGGGAAGGTCTTGTTCTGAAGGATCGGATATATGGATGACACTCAGGTCATGTTTTTTGGCAGTGAGCCTTATTGATTTCTCAAACCCTGAATCCATGCAGTCGGAGATCAGGAATACAATGGCATGGCCCTTAGTGACCCGGTTCAGGTAACTCAGGGCACCATCTATGTTTGTTGTCAGGTCCTTGGGTTCATAAGTGAATATCTCTTTGATAAGGCGCCACACATGGGATGCCCCTTTTCTTGGGGGAATATATTTTTCCACCCCCGAGCTGAAGAGTATGGCACCGACCTTGTCATTTGTCCGTATGGCGAGGAATGCCAGCATGCCGGCCACTTCTGCAAGGAGTTCTCTCTTAAACCTGCCCCTTGTCCCAAAGAGATGAGAACCGGAAAGATCCAGGAGCAGGATAACCGTCAATTCGCGTTCTTCATGAAACACCTTCACAAACGGGTGACCAAAACGGGCGGATACGTTCCAGTCAATGGTGCGGATGTCATCACCGAGCTGATATTCGCGGACCTCAGCGAATTCAATGCCATGGCCCTTGAAAGCACTTTCATACTGACCTGCAAACATGTCTCTCGCCATGTGCCGGGTCTTGAAATGAAACTTCTGGATCTTTTTTAACAGCTCGTCCGAGAGCATCTCAGGGGACCTCGATTCGTTCCAGCAGTATCTCTATAAGGTCATCACTGGTCTTTGATTCCGCCTCTGCCTCGTAGCTCAGCAAAATGCGATGTCTCAGGACATCAGGGGCCAGGGATTTTACGTCCTGGGGGGTCACGTAACCGCGGCCTTCTAAGAATGCATGGGCCCGTGCGGCCATGCCAAGACAGATGGAGGCCCTTGGTGAGGCCCCGTAGCTGATCATCGGGCCGATATCCAGGCCGAAATCCTCTGGATTTCGCGTGGCTCTTGTGATGTTCACAATGTAATCCATGATCTTTCCTTCCATGTGAATGGATTTCATTGTCCGGCTGGCCGATTCAAGCCGGGCAATATCCACAACACCTGAGATGTCTTCGGCTATTCCATTGTAAGCCAGCTCCATTATCTCCTTTTCTTCAGTAGCTGTTGGGTAGTCCACCTTTATTTTCATCATGAACCGGTCTATCTGGGCCTCTGGAAGCGGATATGTCCCTTCCTGTTCAATTGGGTTCTGTGTGGCAAGCACCAGAAAAGGCCTGTTCAGGACAAATGTATTCTCACCAATGGTCACCTGCCGTTCCTGCATGGCCTCTAAAAGCGCGCTCTGGACCTTGGCAGGGGCCCTGTTGATCTCATCTGCCAGGATAATATTGTGAAAGATCGGGCCTTTTCTGATTTGAAAAGAAGCGCTGTCAGGACGGTAAAACTGGGTGCCGATGATATCTGCCGGCAGGAGATCCGGGGTAAACTGGATCCTCTGGAACGTTGTGTTGATTGTAGCGGCAAGGCTCTTGACCGCCGTTGTCTTGGCCAGACCGGGTAGCCCTTCGAGGAGCAGGTGCCCATCGCACATGAGCCCGATCAGCATCCTTTCTATGACGGTCCTCTGGCCCACAACGGCCTTTCCGATTTCTGCAATAATCTGCCGTATAACCAGGCTTTCCTTTTCAACCATCCGGGTGATCTCCTGGATATCCATCAAAATGTACCTCCGTCAGAATTTGTCTGATTTTTCTATAATTGTTCAACCGTTCAAGGTTCAGGGGTTCAAAGGTTGTATCCTTGTCCCCGGACTGCATTTTGGATGCGTATTTAGACATCCTTCATTTAATCGTTTACACTTTTTTGGGGTTATCCTAACTCGTGCCATTAAATCTCTCACAGAGCTCACAGAGTATACAGAGAAAAACAACAAAAACTCAATGATCTCTGCTGGCTCTGTGAGAGAAAAAAGACATGCCATAAATAATTGGTAACGTTCAAAAGTGTAAACTACTTTTTGGTATTAATGAAGGATCTCCAAATTGGCAATTATCTTGGAAAATGAGCGTTTTTATCGAGGGCTTCAGGCCTTCAATACCGCCTTTGTCCTTAACCCTGAACGTTGAACCCTGAACCTGTGAACATCTACATTTTTTGTAGTCTTCGATCTGTTTTCCCCGGAACATATCCTTCGAGGTCCAGGGCAATATGCTCGAATCCGATTTGACGTAATGTATTTACAATAATACTTCTTAGGCCATCATCAACAAATTTTTTCAAATTTTCTTTGTTTACTTCTATCCTGGCCATAGATCTGTGATGCCGTACCCTGATATCGCTGAACCCCTGTTCGAGGAGAAATGCCTCGGCTGTTTCAACCATACGCAGGTCTTCGACCGTAATGGGGACTCCGTACGGGATCCTTGTCGCAAGGCAGGGTAAAGCGGGTTTGTCCCACGTTGGAAGCCCCATTTCCTGAGACAGAAGCCGTATTTCATCTTTTGTGAGGGTTGCCTCCATCAAGGGTGCGATGACGCCGGCTTCTCCGGCTGCCCGGAATCCGGGACGGTGATCATTCAGATCATCCACATTCTCTCCATGGCTTACATGCCGGATATTATTATCCCGTGCAATCTGGAAGATCATGTGAAACAGATGCCGCTTGCAGTAATAACAACGATCCTGGGCGTTTGACACAAACTCAGGAATTTCCATTTCGTCTGATTGGAATAGGATATGACGAATACCCATTTCTAGGGCAAATCTGACGGCGGTTTCGATTTCGCGGTCAGGGTGTATGGCAGATTTTGCAGTGACTGCCACAACCTTTTGTCCTAAGGCCTGATGGGCTAACGCCAACAAAAAGGTGCTGTCAACACCGCCGGAAAACGCCACAACGAGCGAGTCCAGGGCCCTCAGGTCGGAAACGAGCTTTTCCTTTTTTAATCTTGCGATATTCTTATCTGTTTTAGTCAATGCGTTGCCTTCTTTGGTAGTATCGTGAATTCCAGATAAAAAGGGTTGACTCATAAAATCTGACACAAATGTCGAAGTTTTTGATATAAACATTTTGATTGCTGTTATCGCTACTTTATACGGAGCTGCTTCCAAATTTCAACTAGAATCCAGCAATTCTCATTATGATAACCGTTCACGATGTCCTTATAGACCTTGGTTAATAATCCATCGGGCAGTCGCAGGTGCTTTCTTTTAAGCATGCAACATGCTTACGTTATTACATGGAACGGCGGTTTAGCCTTGCAATTCATTCACAGATAGCCCCAGAAGGGAGCCGCAATTGAAGCGATCGCCTTTCCCTCCTGTGTTGAGATATAACTCTACAGGTGTGGGGGCATTCAGCGAGCGATGAAAGAAGTACGGGGTGCATCTTAAAAGAAAGCGCCTGCGGCTGCCCTTGCAGATATCTTCAAAGTGTTGAACTATTACACAAAGGGATATCAGTTTTTAAACTGAGAATTGCTGACCAGAATCAGCATGCCTTGCGTATCCCTGTCATAACGGGTTGTTGTCTGAAATATTTGTCCTGAAAGAGAGAAATACATGAGAACGTATCTGAATTTCACCCTCCTTATGACAGTCCTGATCTTGATTTTCCTTGCCTTTTTTTGTTGCAGGGCAAAAGAGAAAACATTTCATATCGGTGTGTTGCAGTGGACGGAAGATGTTGAGGCCTTTAATCAGACTTACAAAGGGGTTATCGATGGTCTTAGGGATAAGGGCTACAGGGACGGTATAAACTTAACCATAGATTATCAGAATGTGGAACAGAATAAAGGATTGGCGCTGAAGGTAGCCCGTGGATATGTCGATAAAGGGGTTGATCTGATCGTGGCCCTTGGCACAGGGAGCTCAAAAGCTGCGCTGAAGGCCACCGAAAAAAATCAGATTCCTATTGTGTTCTCCATTGTCGGTGCACCAAAGGCCACGGGTATTATCAGGGATTATGATGATTCGGGACGGAATATTACGGGCGTTAGCATGAAAGTTCCGGTGAAGGAACAGTTTGAGATGGTTAAAGAGGCCCTTCTCGGGCTCAAGAGATTGGGGATTCTTTATTGTACGGAGATACCTTCAGCAAAAGTCAATGGGCAAGAAGCCGCTGATGTTGCTCCTGAATTCGGCTGGACCCCGTTGACGGTTTCTTTTCCAAAGCAAGAGCTGCCACAACTTCAGAAAACAGTTCAATCTCTGGCACAAAAGGTAGATGCTATATACATACCATCTGACCCTGTCCTGGAGTTGCCTGAATATCGGGACATCATCATTGGTATCTGTGATGAACATAAAATACCGCTCATCACCATAGCAAAAAAATTCGTAGAATACGGTTCATTAATGGCCGTACACTGCGATTTTTATGAAATTGGGCGGCAGGCCGCTTATCCTGTTGCACAGGTCCTGGAAGGAGTGGATGTACGGTCCATTAAAAGCCAGAAACCTCTCATAAGGAAGCTATCCTTGAATTTAAAAAAGGCCCGGCAGTTAAATATCAGGATCAAGCGTAATATCATTTTAAAGGCTGATAATATCTTTGATTAAACGGAAGGGTGTTTATTATGAAACTCTCAAACATAGCGCCGAAAAAACTTAGGACACGGCTGATATCCATAACCCTTATTTCAGGTCTGATCCCTGTGATAATTTTTACCCTGTTAATTGGCTTTTTCTCTGATCGCTTTTTGGTTGAAACCGATCGTGCAATGCAAAAGGGGCAGGAGGAAGAATGGCAGCACACCGAGGTGGTGATAAGGGATATGGCAGAGAATTCTATACGCCAGAAGGCGATGGATGTGGCCATGCAACTGGATTTGTACCTCCAGGCAAATTTCCTGATGACCGTCACAGACCTGCAAAAAGACTCTGAATTCAAAGAGATAGCCATTCAGCCGGTGGGAAAGACAGGATATACGGCAGCCCAGGATTCAGATACTGCAATTAATCGTTTTCATAAAGATCCGGGAATAGAAAACTTATCACTCAGATCTTTAGCCTCAGCGCTCTCTGGTTTCTGGGCCATTATGGAGGCCAGCCTGGGCGGAAAATATTCAAGTGGGTACTACAAGTGGAAAGACCCTGACAGGAAAATACGTGACAAATATATGGTTATTGCACCACTCAATGAAAAAACAGCCGACGGCGTTCGCCTTGCTGTTGCGGCAACCACCTATATTGACGAGTTTACCCTTCCGTTTCTTGCTGCGAGGGAGGTTTCTTACGGCACAGCCCATTACATGACCATGACCGTCTACAGACTGATAAACTCTTTCAGGGATACCGGATTGCTGCTTATGGGGTTAGGAATTCTTATGGTTCTGGCCCTGTCTTTCTGGTTTGGGTTGTATTTTTCACGTGCCATCATCCAGCTTCGAAAGGCCACAAAAGAGGTCAACAAAGGCAATTTTGAGGTAACGGTACCCCTCGTTACCACCGGGGAGATGGGGGAATTGATAGAAGATTTCAACCGGATGGTGGGCCTGCTGGCGACAACCACGGTAAAAAAGGAAGCGTTGGAAAAAAGTGAAGCGGAATTGAGAACCCTGAACGTCGAGTTACGCCAGGAGGTCTCAGAGCACAAGAAGGCGGTACGGTCACTCAGGGAATCCGAGGATAAATATCGCAGTGTATTTGAAAATACCGGCACGGCCACAACTATTTTAGAAGAAGACGGAACGATTCCCATGGCGAACACGGGATTTGAAAACCTGACCGGATATTCCAGGGAAGAGATTGAAGGAAAAATGAAATGGGCGAATCTTGTCGTCAGCGAAGACCTCGAAAAAATGAGGGCGTATCATGAAAAAAGAAGGGTAAACGGTGCGCATCCCCCAAAAGAATATGAGTTTGGCCTGGTAGACAGGCAAGGCAAGACAAAGCAGATATTTTTGAGAGTAGATTTGATCCCCGGGACAACAAAAAGCATTGCTTCTTTAATAGATATTACCGAGCGTAAGCAGGTGGAGAAGGCTGTTCGAGAAAATGAGGAGCGATACCGGACCCTTTTTGAGGCTGCCTATGACGGCATATTCATGATAAAGGACAGCCTGTTTGTCGACTGCAATCAGGGGATGCTGGAAATTTTCAACTGCACAAGGGAACAAATTCTTGGCCAGTCGCCATACTTCTTCTCTCCGGAACTGCAGCCTGACGGGCGGGATTCAAAGGAGAAGGCGCTTGAGAAGATGGCCCTGGCCCTGAAAGGTGAGCCCCAGTTCTTCAGGTGGCGTCACACGCGATATGATGGAACGGAGTTTGACACGGAGGTTACTCTGAACCGGTTTGAAATCGGTGGCAAATTATACCTCCAGGCCATTGTACGGGACATCACTGAGCGTCTGAGGGCAGAGGAAGAAAAAAAAGAGCTGGAACTTCAGTTGCAACATGCCCAAAAGATGGAGGCCATCGGCTCGCTGGCAGGGGGGGTGGCGCATGACTTCAACAACCTCCTTATGGTCATACAGGGAAATACGTCTTTGATGCTTCAGGAGCTTGATCCCGGCAATCCCAATTGTAGAAATCTCAGACAGATTGAAGAACAGGTCAAGGATGCTGCACACCTGACAGAGCAACTCCTGGGGTTTGCCAGGAAAGGTAAATACGAGGTAAAACCTGCTGACCTGAATGAGTTGATCAGGGAAGGCCTGGAGATGTTTGGGCGTACGAAAAAAGAGATATCAATTCATTCAAAATATCAGGAGGACATCTGGGCCGTGGAAGTGGACCGGATCCAGGTCGAGCAGGTCCTTTTGAATATCTATATCAATGCATGGCAGGCCATGCCTGAAGGCGGGGAATTATATGTTCAGACAGAAAATGTGACGTTGAATGAGAGGTATGCGAGGTTACATGAGGTTAACCCCGGCAACTACGTGAGGACATCTGTTACGGACACCGGGATCGGCATGGATGTGTCAACCCTGCAAAAGGTATTTGAACCCTTTTTTTCAACCAAAGAAATGGGCGTGGGAACAGGGCTGGGACTGGCCTCTACCTATGGGATTGTCAGGAATCATGGCGGCATCATCCTGGTTTCGAGTGAGAAGGGCAAAGGGTCCACCTTTGAGATCTGTTTGCCGGCCTCTGAAAAAGAAATACAGGAAGAAAAGGTCCTGCCCGAGACCCAGGCCGCCCTGGCAGGCAAAGAGACGATCCTCATTGTAGATGACCAGGAGATGATTGTTGATATCGGCAAGCAGATGCTGGATGTGTTCGGTTATGAGGTCTTGACTGCCAATAGCGGAACCCAGGCGATTGATGTGTACACGACAGAAAGGGAGCGGATTGATCTGGTAATCCTGGATATGATCATGCCGGGTATGAGCGGTGGACAGACCTATGACCGGCTGAAGGAGATCGATCCGGAGGTAAAGGTCCTGCTTTCAAGCGGTTACAGTATAGACGGTCAGGCGAGAGAGATATTACAGCGGGGTTGCAATGGCTTTATCCAGAAACCTTTCAGCATGGACGAGTTATCGAAGAAGTTAAGGGAGGTCCTGGACTAACCTGCCCATGAGAGGCGCCTAGGAGGCTGTCCGAGAATAGTAATTTTTTCTCAAATCGAGGAATACGAAAAAAAATTACCGCAGGCATATGGTTGATATCCCGAGGATAGTTTTTTGAGTATGACAAAGAGTTGAGGAAAAATGGCATTATCGAACAACTTCCTATGCACATTCGACTGCCAGCCTGTCCGCCACGAGAAACCCCTTTTTTGTGGGAATCACCCTGTTGTCTTTCAGCTGGACAAGGCCTGATTCCTCAAGCCCTGGTATTGTCTTATTTGCCTGGGGATTATGGGCGATTTTGTCGAGATCAACTCCCTGCATGGTTCTAAGGCCGAGGGCGATTGACTCAATCCGTAATTGTTCATCCGTCAGATTTTCGTATCCCTCAATCGGGGCTTTCCCCCCCTGGAGATGCTCACAATATTTTTTTATGGATCGGACATTCCACCACCGGCTGGATCCATCGAATGAATGAGCTGATGGGCCAAGTCCAAGATACGGAACATGATGCCAGTACTTTTGGTTGTGGCGGGAATAGCAGGTTTTATGTCTGGCAAAGTTTGAGATCTCATAATGGACATAGCCCTGATCTTCCAGAAACTCTGAGGTCGTGAGAAAATACAAGGATTCTTCTGCCTCACTCAGGGAGTGAAACAGGCCTTTTTCTGCAAGTCTACCAAACGGAGTTTGTTTTTCGATGCTCAATTGATAGCACGACAGATGTTCCGGTTGAAAGCCGATCGCCTGCCTGAGCGTATCCATCCAGTCACCCATGGACTGCCCTGTAAATGCATACATGAGGTCCACCCCGATGTTTTGAAATCCTGAAGATCTCAATTTTCGCATGGCATTTTCAGCCTCCTTCCCTGTATGCCTCCTGCCTAAAAACGACAGGATGCGATCATCAAAGGACTGTATGCCCAAACTGATCCGATTAACGCCCAGGTCTTGTAACATGTTGATCTTTTCAACTGTCAGGTCAGAAGGGTTTGCCTCTATGGTTATTTCGGAATCCGGGGCAAAATCAAAATGGGCAAAGAGGTCTTCAATTAGGCGTGCCAATTCAGGCTCCGCCAGAATGGTGGGTGTGCCCCCACCGAGATAAAGGCTGTCAAACCGGTTGAACCGGCCTTCGTAGTGTCTGATTTCCTGTTGCAGGGCATCCAACCATCGGGGTATCAGGGAACGGGAGGTAATGGAATAAAAGGCGCAGTAGGGACATTTGCTTCTGCAAAAAGGGATATGCACATATAGACCCGGGGGTGGCGGCAATTCTAATTTGGGGTGGTGTGCTTTCATTAAAAGTGCCTAAAGTTTAAAATGCCTAAATTTATAAGTATCAGCTCAATAATTAGCGGCCTATGAGACAGACATTGGGAACTGAATCGGGCAGTTGTTGTCTGTTTCTTAAGCGTCGCAACCAAAAATGCTTTCTTTTCTCGTAGAACGCCCCCTAACCTGTAGGGTTTTGCCTCAGCACCTGTCTGCGTGCAACGCACAGGCAGGCAGGCGGGAAAGGTGGCCGTTTCAATGGCGGCTCTCTTATGGGGCTATCTTGTGATGAAGTGTAAGGATAAACCGCCGTTCCAATGGAATGACGTCAGTATGTTGCGATGCTTAAGAAAGAGACACCGACTGCCCTTACACCATTTCCAAACCGCTAATTATTGAGCAGTTACCTAAAGTTTTGGTAACTTCTCAATAAGTTGGGGGTAGATAACCGGGGGGGGCGAATCCCATGCTGCCCGAGATTATTGAGAACTTACAAGTTTTGAACAACAAAGATTTTCGAATTACGTGGGTTGTTCTTGTTCGACCTGACTCCAATGCCTCTGTGCCTTTGCCCCTTTTCTCTTTACTTATTGTCAGATTTTAATACCGCTACAAAGGCGCTCTGAGGGATCTGGACCGAACCGATCATCTTCATACGCTTTTTCCCCTTTTTTTGCTTTTCAAGGAGTTTGCGTTTTCTGCTAATGTCCCCTCCGTAGCACTTGGCTGTGACATCTTTTCGGAACGGCGAAACCGTGGACCTGGCAATAACGGTGCCGCCAATAGCGCCCTGGATAGCAATTTTGAAGAGGTGTCTCGGGATCTCTTCCTTCAGCCGTTCACAGGTATTCAGTGCCCTTGTTCTTGCACGGTCCCTGTGCACGATCTGGGATAGGGCGTCCACTTTTTCGCTGTTTAGCAGGATATCCAGTTTAACCAGATCGTTCTCACGATAATCTAGCAGGTCATAGTCAAAAGAACCATACCCCTGAGTGACTGTCTTGAGCCGGTCGTAGAAGTCATATACCACTTCGGCGAGAGGCATATCAAACTGGATCTCCAATCGCCCCGGAGTTGGGCAGTTGAATCTGGAGTCCACCCCGCGGCGTTCTGAGCAGAGATCCATAACTGCCCCCATGTAACGCTCCGGCGTAATAATCCCTGCCCTGATGTAAGGTTCCCAGGCCTTTTCGATTGTGACCGGATCTGGATAGTAGGCAGGGTTGTCCACGGTAACGGTCTCACCGTTTGTCAGGCTAAATCGATACTGAACCGTTGGGGAGGTCATGATAATTGACTGGTCAAACTCCCTTTCAAGACGTTCCTGGACGATTTCGAGGTGCAGGAGTCCTAAGAAGCCACAGCGAAAACCCATACCAAGGGCAGCAGATGAATCCTTCTGAAAAATCAGGGCTGCGTCATTCAGTTTGTATTTTTCCAGTGCATCGATCAGGGATTGATAATCGTCTGACGCAACAGGATAAATAGAGGAAAATACAACAGGCTTGACCTCCTTGAAACCAGAGAGAGGATCGGGGGCCGGATCAGAATCCAGGGTGATGGTATCCCCGATCTTGATGTCACTTACGGTCTTTATTCCTGCCATGATGTAACCAACATCTCCGGCAGAGAGCCGTTTCCTTGGTTTTTTCTCAACCCCGAAGATGCCCACTTCTTCCACTTTATGAATGGCCTTGCCGGACATAAGCCGTATGGTGTCTCCAGGACCGACATGTCCGGAAAAGATCCTGCAACTAACGATTGTTCCGCGAAAAGGGTCATAATGGGCGTCAAATATCAGGGCGGTCAGATATTTGTCATCGCCGACTGTTGGGGGCGGGATCAGTTCTGTAATGGCCTCGAGGATTTCTTCAATCCCTGTCCCTTCCTTGGCAGAACAAAGGAGGGCCAGGTCCGAGTCAAGCCCGAGTTCCACCTCTATTTCTTCCTTAACACGCTCTATGTCTGCTGAGGGCAGGTCGATCTTGTTGATGACCGGGATGATCTCCAGGTTGTGATCCATAGCTGCATAAAGATTTGCCACCGTCTGGGCTTCTACCCCCTGAGATGCGTCCACCAGTAAAAGGACGCCTTCGCATGAAGCAAGGGCACGTGAGACTTCATACGAAAAATCAACATGCCCGGGGGTGTCGATGAGGTTCAGCTCAAACTCCAGGCCTTCGCTGTTCACGTAGGGAAGCGTGATGGCCTGGCTCTTGATAGTAATTCCCCGTTCCCGTTCGATGTCCATGGTGTCCATCATCTGGTCACGGAATTGACGTTCTTCCACCATGCCTGTTTTCTGAATAAGCCGATCCGCAAGCGTGGATTTCCCGTGGTCAATATGTGCGATGATGCTGAAGTTACGTATTTTATGTATGGTCATTGCGTAATTAACCGTCTATAAAGATTAAAGTTGGTTTTTATCATTATTTGGGACACCGTAAAAAAGACTGACACAAATCCTGAACAAGGAATTTGTGTGTCAAGGTTTTATAAAAGGCTGATGCCTGAACTCCGAAGGAATGAGGGCTTTCGGCCGAAATAATGATCATGGCCTCAAGATCTTATGTGTCTGCTCAGAAAAACGGGGGAAACGAATTGCGTAATCATTCACGGTTGTCGGTTCACAGTTCACCGCTTTTCCAATAAACTATGCAAAGATTGGGAGTGCTCATCGCTACAGTCACTTTTCCTTGATCTTAACCCTGATTGGAATACGAGCAGGATTACGATGAAGAGAGAACTGTTTAACTATTGCCCATCCACAAAAGGCCAATTTGCCCGAT
>Ga0208905_1000957_pt1 | contig 14605 bp, 11 predicted proteins | sample AntAceMetag02UKS_FD_184776 | JGI IMG/M metagenome (GOLD analysis project Ga0208905, IMG submission 184776) | Saline lake microbial communities from Ace Lake, Antarctica - Antarctic Ace Lake Metagenome 02UKS (SPAdes) (version 2) | ecosystem: Environmental > Aquatic > Non-marine Saline and... | reverse complement strand
TTGTTTATTGTGAGATTGCTTCGCTAACGCTCGCAATGACAAGGGGTAGTGTCATTGCGAGGAGCGAAGCGACGCGGCAATCTCGCTTTTTATTTCGGCATTTTAAATATCCAGTGAATAATTCAGGCTAAAGCGATTAGATAATTAAAAAGGAGGAGTTATGAAAAAGATTGAAGCCTATATCCAGCCCTTCATGTTGCGGAAAGTAGAGGAGGCGCTTCGCGCCATTCATATACACGGGATGAGCGTAATCGACGCACGGGGGTTTGGCAAGGAGAAAGATGAACACTGTACAACCAAAATAGAAATGTCCGGTTTTTACCAATTTAGAAATGTCCTCTTTTATGTTATGCCACCTTTGTCCTATTTGATCTTTTCCATGGGTGAGACGCTGGCGGCTTGTACGGAGTTCTCTTACGCCATTGTATCTTCGGAGCCTCTTTCACTGGTCTGCTTGCGATTCGCCTATACCTAACTGTCTTTCCCTTGTGCCGGATGTGAACGCTGCCATTGACCCATTCTTCGACTGTCACCTTCTTTGCCCGCAGTTTTTCACAGATCTGGTAGAACTTACCCTTATGCAATACGGTGAAATCGTTGCGTACTACCCGTTCGGTCTTGATGCTTAGTACTGAATTCAGGTTTACGCCTTGCGGTACCGGACGATGTAAGTCCTCGATATTGACAGCCGGCACACTGAAACGCCTATTATATACAGGCAAGTACTGTTCTAAAAACCGGTTGGCCTCTTCCAAAGTACAGACGTTCGCCAGTCTCATCTCCTTTATGAGCCGATCCTGAAAGGTTCTGAATAATCTCTCTATCCTCCCCTTCGCCTGGGGGGAATTCGCATGTATAACCTTTACCCCGAGCTCGTCCATGGCTCGTTCAAACTGGCTTTGCGGCTGTCGATTATTCAGTTCATCTTCAATCGTCGGCTTCGCAGGCGACTTGTACGTCGTGTGCTTGTCTAAATACACGCTGTGAGGTAACTTATATCTCCTGGTATATCGCCTGAAACTATCGAGGACGGGAAGGCTCCCTTCATACATATGAAATCGCCCGAACACTGTGCCAGTTGCATCATCAATGTATCCCATGAGTACCATCTTAGGTCCTCTCTCTTCCAGCCAGTCGTGACAAGAGCCATCTATCTGGATCATCTCCCCAAAACAATGCTTCCTCTCTCTCCACTGCCGATGGGGACGGGCCTTGCGCCGCGCGTAAGGAATCTGTGCCTCTATGAGCCATAACCGGAGCGTCTCATCACTAATCCTGATCCCATCTCGTTCCTGCAGCTTTTCACTGGCTAAGGTAGGGCCGAAATCAAAATAACGCTCTCCATACAGCCTGAGTACTTTATCCTTCGTTTTTTGAGGGATATTCCGGTTAGAGACCTTGCCCCGTGCTCGGTGGATAATCCCTTTCTCTCCTTCCTTGATTACCCGTTTAACTATCCTCCTTGTCTGCCGAACGGTTAAATCCAATAACTTAGCTGCGGCTATCTGCTTTATCTTCTTTTCGACGAGCTTGCCGATAACATGTAGCCTCTTTACTTCCTTGGCGCTCATTACGATAATGTCCTTTCTTGCCACAATAGCCTCCTCCCATCCTTTCTAGAGGCATTATAGCCAATCTGAAACCGGACATTTCTACTTTGGCCAAACCGGACATTATCATTTTGGTATTACAGGCAGGTCAGACACCTTCAAGCCCGGGGTTAGCCGTCCGGTTAATTTCACTGCCGCAGTATACTACTTCCTCCGGTAGAGCTTCACGCCTTTCTCGTCGAAGAGCTTGTCGTAATCAGGGTTCCCGTCGAGGGACTGGATGAAAACATCTTTCTGAATCTCCGCCGTCCGCTTATCCTCGGTGCGGGAGTCAACAATAAGGTACTCGGCATCGTAGGGAACATCGGGAGCAACGAACATCCTTTTCGCCAGGTGCGGCATAAGGTACCTTGGCATGAAGACGCTCGCATCTGCCGGAACCAGCCCCATGACCTTCCACAATGTCTCATTGTATCCTTTCCCCAAGCGAACATTATAGGGCCTAGATATGCCATGGGCCAGTATCTCGGCAAGAGGGCCTCTCACGAATACGGCCAGGGAAAGAAAGAGAACGAACGCACATAACAGTTTGACCTTCTGACGTTCCGAGATAAAAGCCGGTCTCTTCCCGGAGCAGAGCCTTTTCACGGTCGTTATCGCCCCCGCGAATATGAACGGGATCAGGGGCAAATAGTAGTACCCGTAGATCGATCGTGTCTGCTCTCTTGATGACAGGCCGATAATCGCAAGGGTCGGCAGCGCAAAGATGATCTCGCCGCCCAGGAGGGGCAAAACAACGGCTAACGGCATGAGGATGAGATAGATCAATTTTATGTACCCCGGAGAAGTGAATCGGGCCAGTATAAAACCGGGATTATGGATAATGCTCTGTATCACGCCCTCCGGGGATCCTCCCGTGTCCTCGAAAAACTCCCACATGGTGCCGGGACCAAAGGCGGGAATTATGATTGCCATGGATGCACCAAACCACGCAGCACTCAAAACCGTTGGGAGCAGCACCCATACCGCCTTTCTCTTCTGAAGCGCGGCGTATATGCCGAAAAAGAAGGTGGTAAGTGCAATGTCCTCCCTGGTGCAAAGACTCAGAACAATAAAAAGGGAGAAGAGACCCAGTTTCTCTTTCTTGAAATAGTACAGGGCGAGAAGGAGAAAGAGCGGGGTGTAATGGAGCATGTAGTATCCATCGCAGACCCCGTACACTATCCCCGGATACAGCAGGAAACTGACGCCGAAACATATGCCTGCATATCTCCCAATGGAATCCCTGGCAAGCAGATAGACTACGATGCAGCCCAAACCCAGGCAAATCGAATAGATGCACAGGAGCATTATAAAATGCGGGCAAAGGCTGAAGAACGAGAAGATAAGAAACATCACCGGCGAAAAGTGCTTACCGAAACGTGAACCTCCCGGATAGAGCTCGTGCGTGTTCCAAAACAGCTTTCCGCGGAGCGTCGTCCAGTAGGACTGTATGAAAAGACCCAGGTCGAGACCTGCATAACCGAAATGATAATACCGTATAATCCCATACGCGATAGCAGTTCCGATAAACAACACGCATGCCGCGGCGATTACCTTCGCAGACGACTTAGCCGCCGACTCCTCGAAAGCTCGCCAGCGGCGGGAAAAGATTGAAAATGCCATCACGAACAAGCAGAGGACCGTAATCGCCAGGATAGATAATGAGACCACAAGCCTGGGTCCCTTCCCGACATAATAATCAGGGAGAAAAAAAAGGAGAATCAGGAAGGCTGCATAGGGCAGGCTGGCCGAGAGGGCGGTTCCCCTTCCCCGGCGAAGATAGATCCCGAACCAAAAGAGCAGACCCAGGAGGCCGCACCACAGGGGGACTGCACAAGTCATGTAGAGGTTGCCATCAGCCGAACCCCGCCGGAGAGCGAGGCAGATGAACAGCCCCGCTATGGCGGACGTCAGGGCGGTGAAAAAAGCTGCCGGAAACGGGAACCCTGTATCTTCTCTCCTGCCGATCATGGGCGACGGGTGACAATCACCATCTTTTGAACCTGCTCCTCAGGCGGAAAACGCTGAGCATGCCCTTGATGATTTCATCCCCGGACATCTTCGATTTCCCCTTTTCCCTGTCAACGAATATAATGGGAATTTCAACGATCTTCAGTCCCGCAAGCTTACATCGGTACAGGACCTCAACCTGAAAGGAGTACCCGTTCGACACAATGTCATCGAGCTTGAGCTTTTCCAGAACATCCCTTCGATAGCAGCGAAATCCCGATGTGCAATCGTGGACCCGGAGGTCCAGCATCTTTCTGGCAAAAAAGTTTGCGCTTCTGCTCAGGAACTTCCGGTGAACGCCCCAGTTCCTCACGCCGCCGCCGCGAACGTATCGGGAGCCCACGATCACATCCGCAGCCTCCGCGGCGCCGATCAATTCCGGCAAGTAGCGTGGGTCATGGGAGAAGTCGGCATCCATCTCGATAATAAAATCAAAGTCCGCTGCAAGAGCGAAATAAAAGCCCGCAATACAAGCCGTACCGAGGCCCTGTTTCGACTGTCGATGGAGGACCGAGATCCTCGGCTCCCCCTCCGCCAACTTATCGGCGATTTCCCCGGTGCCGTCCGGGGAGTTGTCATCTATGACCAGAACCGATATGGAGCTCCCGAGCCCCAGTATCTGCATGGTAAGGGGCTCGATGTTTTCCCTCTCGTTATATGTCGGAATAAAAACGAGCGCTTTCATATTTGCGAAGTAGGAAAAACATGACTTTTTTTAAAACCGGGGTTCATCTCAACACCTCCTCGCGCGGCTTAATTTTATCCGGAGCCAGTGCAACAGAACGCGAGGGAGATAGAGCGGATTGAAGAGGATGTTGAGGGTTAGAAAGCACTCGTAGGTACAGAAACATCTCTCTTTCCTTATCCTCTTCCTGGCCTTTCGGGCTTCGGGGCCCCTCCATATCTCTCTGAAATCATAACCGTAATCCCTGACATTTCCCAGCTTCATGTCGGTATGGAGCTCGCAGGGGTAGACATCGCCGTTCGCGAAAAGCGCCGCCCCGAGTCTCCCCGCGTAGCATGGAAGGATAAACCGGTTCTCCCCGACGATCCTCGCGATCAGCTTGTGCCTGATGATCCTCTTGGCGTTTATGAAATCCGAGAACGGGAAATGCCGGTAGCCGCTCAGCTCCCCGGAGAGGAGCCCCTTCTCGAGGCGCTCCGCGTATTTCAGATACCTGCCGATATCGAAGTTGAGGCTGGCCGGCTCCTTCGGGTTTCCCCGCGTGAGGAGGGTGAAAAGCGCCGTCGGCTTCAGCTCCCTCACAAAATATTCGTAGTTCTCGTCGAGCAGCCTGTCGTTGAAGGATGAGACGGTAGACTCGATGTTCACGTTAAGCCGGGGGTCCTTTTCTTCTATGCGCTTCAGCTCCCTGAAGGTCGTGACGGCAGTTGAAAAGAGGCCGGGAAAACCCCTGATCTCGTCATGCTTTTCACCGACAGCGTCTAGAGAGACATCTATGCCTAGCGTGATTTCGGGGCAGGATGAAAGAACCTTCTCTACGGTGGAGAGCACACGGTCCGTCAGGCTCCCGTTGGTCGGTATAACAACGTTCCTGACACCCGTGTTGCGGTAGAACGCCCCGACGATTTCCCCGAGGTCCTGCCTGAGAAACGGCTCGCCGCCTGTCGGCAGCAGGAACATGAGCCGCCCCATCTTCTCCGTCAATCTCTCGATTTCGTCGAGGGACAGCTCGCTCGCGACGTCGGGAAAAACCGAACCGTCCCCGAAGAGACAGTGCCTGCACCTGGCGTTGCAGCGATCGGTCACAAAGAAGACCAGATAAAGCGGAGGCCCGCGCTTTATGAACATCCTCGGAGCGTGTCTCAGATAATCCATGGCGCCCATGCTCAATACCTCATCCACAGGGGTTGGTTTCCATCGGAACGGCACGCACCGACAGCGGAAGCCCCTGATTGATCGAAAGTTATATCCTGGCCCGGAATAATCATATCTTTTGTACCTTCAGCGACTTCGCCGTCCGCTATGCACGAGGGATAGTACCAGAAACAGGCAGAAGAGAACCACGCCTATAATGGATAAGCGGAGGCCGGTAATAAAACTGGCAGGCCGGTACTCGAAGGCGACCCTGTGCATGCCGGGCTCCAGGTAGACCCCTCTAAGACAATGGTTGATCCTGAGAACCGGGAGTTCCTCATCGCAGTTATCAACCGCCCGCCATCCCGGATACCAGACCTCGCTCAGGACCAGGAAACCTCCCTCATCGAGGTCCACCGCCACCTCTATTCTATTGGGGGAGTAGGCCACGACTTCCGCCTCCCGGTATTCTCCGGGGTTTTTCATTCGACCCGACGGGGATGAGAGCACTGCGACCTTCCTCGGGTCGTGCGTCTTGAGCATCCGCAGGCTTTCGATATCGTCGCATGCGAGCACGGCCTCCCTGACTACAAATGCCCTGGGCAGCCGGTTGCTGTTCAAATAGATAAATACGGGGACGACCGTTTTTTCGAGCGTGTTATCATCAGTCTGAACCCTCTCCCCGCTGTAGACCAGGTCCATGCCCGGGTGAGAGAGAGGCTCGGCGGTGATAACGTACTTGACGTTAAGAAGGTCGAGCAGATTGAGGTTGTCATCGAGGCCTGCGATCGAATCGAAATCGATGTTGGATATTTTGAGATAGTTTCTCATCTCGAAATCGGCGTCCTCGATCCCGAGCCACCGCTTCTCGTCGCACTTAAGACAGGTGAGATACTGAATGTAATATTTCAGGAAGATCGATTCAAAACCTTCGATCCTGAATATTCCGCCAGGTTCCGTTACCTCGATGGGGGCCACCTCCCCGCGATCGTGCACCCTGAAGAGGCCCTTTTCTCCCTTCAGGAACCGCATGGCCGGCCCCGCGCGGTATACCTCGCCGGGGGACTTGACCATAATCATCGGCATGCCCAGCGACCAGAGGTCGATCAATATCGCCGTGCACACGACGAAAAGAGCCGTGCCGGTCTTCAGGCGCTTCCACAGCAGCAGGACGCAGACGGACGCGGCTATCGCCAGGTTCGCGCACTGCCAGGGGGAGACAAGGCTCTCCCTGATCCTGTCATAGTAGCCGGGGACCAGCCCCTGCCACTCTGAGAGGCTGCGCGTGTGCGCGCCATGGGGATCGAGGTTGAAGATGAACGCTACAATTACCTTCCCCGCGTTTACCGCCTGTTCCCTGAAAACGGCGAATGCGCCTATGGCGGAAAGCAGCGATACGAACAGTAACAGAAAAAGCACCAGCAGCCTTCTCACTCCCGTGCGCCGGCCGCCGCTGCAGATGACAGAGAAGCCATAGCCGCTCACCAGGGCGAAAGAAAAACTGTAGATAACCAGCATCCTGCTTGGACAGCGGAACAGGTTGAAGCCGGGGAAGCGGTGGTACAGGAGGGAAAATAAGGGAACGGTGTTCCCCATGGAAAAAAGAATGGAGAAAAGGAGGAGAAGAATAAAAAAGGTGTTGTAACGATTGCGGCAGAAGAGGATGGAGCAGGCACCCAGCATAAGGGGCAAAAGCCCCATGTAGGCGCAGACCTCCCAGAAGTTAAACAGACCCCAGTAGGAAAAATCGACGGCCGAGCCCTTGATGTTCGGGAAGATGAGTGCAGGGAGGTCGCCGGGCATCAGCGAAAAACCGGAGGCGATATCGAAATCGTACATGTTGGCCCGGTAAATATAGCGCCCGTACTCCAGCGATGGAAGCATCTGCACGCCGCTAAGCAGTAGAAAAATGGCGCCGGAAAATAGAAAGATGAGAGCGGCCCGCGCGCACCGGGAGAGGCCGGCGCTCCTCAATTCGCCCAGGAGCCTGAAGATTATATACGGGAAAAGAACGAAAGCGGTGTAGAAGAAATATTGCGTGTGGCCCGCCAGGAATTGCATGGCGAGAGCCCCCGCCAGCAGCACGCCGGCGAGGAAGCTCCTCTTTGTTATCACCCTCTCCGAAAAAAAGAAGATGAACGGGATCCAGGACATCGAGCTTATATGCCAGTACTGGCCTATAAGCACCCTGGCGGACATATAACCGCAGAAAATAAAGACGATGGAGGATAGGAAGGCCTGCCTCCTCTCCCCGCTTATCTCCCTGACGTACAGGTACATCCCCAGGCCGCCGATGATATAGTGGACGGCGAACAGGTATCCGTAGGCGCACGTAGTGGAAAAGAGGATTACAAAGATGAAGAACGGGTAGAAGAGACCAAGCTGGGGAACGCCCAGCGGCGGCTTGCCTGAATAGACGAAAGGCTCCCAGAGGGGGAAGACACCCTCGCTGTAAAACGAGTCGACGATAAATGTTACCTTGGGGACGAGGAAACGGCAGAGGTCGGACCTGAGATAGTACAGCATCTTCGACGGGTTGAGAAGCACCTCGTGGAAGAAGAAGAGGCACAGGAGAGTAATCAGGGCAGCATAGGGAAAATCCCTATTCCAGAAGGCGCTCTTTCGTCTCTTTTCGGGGGACCTGTCCGGGATCATCTCTTATTATTCCTCCACAGATCAGCGATGGCATCCGAGGCGATGCGGTTCCCGCGCTCGTTCCAGTGAGAGTCCAGAGGAAAGTAAAGCTTCTCTCGCCTGCACCCTTCCTTGAAGAAGGGCAGAAGATCCAGGACCGGAATACCCTCCTCTTCGCCAAAGGTCTCAAAGAGCCTGCTCGGCGCCTCAAAATCATAATCAGCCTCGCTCAAGCCGTTCTCGCGGAGAACCTTCCTCCGCAACGCCCGGTCAACCTGCATTTGCTCCGGAAGCAAGACAACGGAAAAACCAGCCCCGTTTTGTTCGGAAACGGACCTCATGCGCTGGATAAATGATTTCACGTATTCGAACCTCTCCCCGAGCAGCTCTTCCCTCGAGCGAAGAAAGAGCGAGGCATAAACACTCAGACCCCGGTTGAACTCCCTCTCGGCGAGAACCGGCACCGGTTTTGTCCGCGACTGCCCCGCCTCCGCCGCCTCGAACGCCCCGGGGCGATCCGTCCCCGTGACCGCCGTCTCCTCTCCGCCACCACGCGTATTGCGTGCCGTCCATCCAACCTTTAAATAGTGATGCAGGTACCAATTTTGAAACATGAGGATCCCCTGCGGAAAGGCATGCACATTAAAAACCATTCCATCCAGCAGGATCTTATCCTTGAAAGTCGGCTTGTTGTCGGTTAAGTCGTTGCCGACAAAAAAGTTGACCATGACATGGTCGGGAGAGTACTTGATGCCCAGCTTTTCGAGGAGCCTCAGCTCCTCTTTGGGACCGTAGCTCGGTATACCCAGGTTGATGATTTCCACGGGGCGCGAGAGCTGCCCGGTGAGCCGTTGTTCAAGAAGCGCCAGATAGTTTTCATCGCGGCTGACACAGCCGAAAGCGAACGAATCGCCCAGCGCCACGATCCTGTAAACCCCGGGCTCTTTTTCGAAGCAGCGCTCCCTGTCCCGGAAGCCCATCGAGTTCGTGCCCGGCGTGCTTTCCCCCAGGCGATAGCCGATCTCGGGATCCTTCACGAAACAGGAGCTGCTCACGAGAACGGGCTGCCAAACGCGCAGGATAAGCTCCAGGAGGAAAAGGCTCAGAAGGGCGCCGATGCCGAAAGCGACTAAACAGCTCATGAAGCGCGACGCGAATAACCTTTCGAGCCGTAATAAGGGGACGAGAAACCAGGGGCGGCGGGAGATAAGTGCAAAGCTGATAAAGAGCGCCGCAAGAATGATCGGGCACCATACGGCTGCACGCGGAATCCTCTGTCCAGGGTAAAGGCTGAACTGCACGAGAAGAAAGAAGAGAATTACCGTAAGGACGGCGAACTTCACAAAAGAGGTACGGTGAAAGCGGGAAAGCATAACAGCCAGGTTATTGTTCCTGTGATTGAAAAAAAGAAAAATGCTGTTGAATAACAGGGTGCCGTATGCCGCGAGGAAAACTACATAGGCTGCGGAGTACCGCCCCAGGATAACGGGGGCGCCGCTCCTGTGAGAAAGGGCCGGAAGAAACCCCGCCCCCAGAATTAAAATGCAGGCAACGAAGAAAAGAGCCCCCGGGAATAGACCACAGCTCCCCGGTCTGGCGGCTGTCCGGGAAATCATCTCCTATCTTTCCAGGGTGAATGAGACGGGAAGAGAGAATAGGATCTCCTCTCTCTTCAAGCCTTCAGGAAAGGGCGGGAAGTGGGCGGAGGCCCTCCTCACGGCGTCGAGTGCGGCAGCCCTGAATTCCGGGCAGTTCGAGTATGCGCCCTTGCGCGCCGTCGCGAATTTCAGGGAGCCGTTTCTGCGCACCCGGAAGTATATCAATACGGAGCCATCGATAAAGCGTCGTCGCTGATGGCTCGGATACGAGATACACCCGTAGCTCTCTATGATTCTGTCCAGCGTGCGGGCGTACTCGTTGAGCAGCTTCCCTTCCTCGAACATCCCGGCATCCTTGAAAAGCGGGGACGTCCCGGTCTCATCGCGCACCCTGACGTTTATTTTCCGATCAGGGAGGTGGGGAACGGATTCCTCTTCCGTCTCGTGTTCCTTTTGGAGCAGGTGATGGACGTCCCTGACCTCCACGGCTTCCGCCTCGACCTTCACCGGCTCGCTCCGCTCATCAATCGCGGCGGTTTTATCGAGACCGTCCTGACCGGCTTGAATTTGATAGTAGATGAACTCGATATACGTCTCCTGCCGCGTGTCTTCCCGGGAGATGCGGAAGGAAGGGACGCCGGAGAAAACGGCCAGGTGAACCGTGGCGGACGCAGCCACGGCGACAGCAAAAACCTTGTCGTGAAACAGCACCTTCATCTCTTCTCCCGTTTCATTGCCTTATAAAAAACATTTTACATGAAAAGAGGCTCCGCATCCAGCGGGTTATCCCTAATATCCCTAATATAAGTATAAAACACCACAACGGTTTACCTTGAAGAGTATTAGAAATGATGGTTTTCTTCCATTTTGTGTGGGTAACAGCCAATTACTTACCACGGAGAACACAGAGACGACAGAAGAACGAGCATTGGAATACCGCTCCGGAGCACTTTAACCGTACTGTTCATGAAAATTTTCACTGGAACCCTTCTATTTATCATATGGGTTGGACGTTTTGCCTCGATAATACCCTTTTTTCACTCCGTGCTCTCCGTGTACTCTGTGGTTTTAAACATACTCACTCTACCCACACGATATGGAATAGAACCAAAATGATTAACAGGATAGAAAACACCCTATCCATTATTATCGTGCCTGCCAGGAGTTACCGGGGTTATCCTGTCAAGTATTGTTAGCTTGTACAGAATCCGGGTTTGTTGCTCCTCTCTCATTGGCATTGAATGTTGCATGAAACCTCTTCTTGAAGCGCGTGAGGATCCTGACGAAATCCCCCCCGAAAAGTGCTGCGAAGATAATGTTGGAGACCGCATGACCCGTATCATGTGGAAAGGAAGCGGCGTTGACGGCCAGCCAGGTTGACAGGTTCAGGGGATGGACGAATGTAAGCCACATCCACACGTTCATGATCCATCCGAAGAGATAACCCCAGACGAGGCCGAGAAGCACCAGGACCACGCGCGGTGACCTGCAGCGGCACCGCGCGGCGATGCCGGCCGTCCCGCCGCAGAGCCCCCATGCCAGCATCTGCCACGGAGTCCACGGTCCCTGGCCCAGGAAAAAGTTGGAGACCAGGGCGGCGATACAGCCGACGGAAAAGCCCGACGTTGAGCCGAAGACATACCCGGAGATGAGAACGACGAATGTGGTGAACTGGACACTGGGCACGGCAGCGAACGCGAGGCGCCCCACAACGGCGAAAGACGAAAGGACCGCCACCACGGTAACCTCCTTGGATGACAGGGCCTTCCTCTCGAAATACCAGAAGAAGAGGGCGAGAATAGATAACACGAAAATTATAGAAAGCAGACCTAGATTCATCTTTTTAAACCCCAATGACGAATCAATACAGAACAATAATCAAGGTACAAGAAACAATAACCAAACAATATTCAAATTCCAAATCCAAATAACCAAACTAAAAGGTCGAACTTGTGTTCGTCGGTTATTGGTGATTGTTTCCTGCATCCTGCATCTTGCATCTTGTTTCTTTTTCTCCGTTACACGTTACACGTTACACGTTTCACGCCTTTGTATCTTGCATCTTGTTTCTTGTATCTTGCTTCTTATTCCAGGTGTCCTATTGCCTTCAATGCGTCCTCGAGCGAGACGACATTTCCCGCATTTCCCGCGAAAAGTCGCGCTATCTGGGGGGAATAGAAAAGACCGCGCTTGAGTACGTCGCGGGTCTGACCATCGGCGACAATTTCGCCGTTGAACATCAGGATCACCCGCCGGGCGTACTCTGCCGCGAACTCCACATCCTGCGTCACGACGAGGATCCCCTTTCCCCGACCGGCAAGCTCCTGCAGGATTTTACCGAGACCGGCCTTGAGGCCTCCGTCGAGGCCCCTGGTCGGCTCGTCGAGAAGGAGTATCGCGGGATCGGTGACGAGCACGGATGCCAGGGCGACCCTCTGGCGCTCTCCCGTGCTGAGATCGCGCGGGTTCGCGTCGCGAATCGATGATATGCCCAGGAGCTCGAGAAGCCTCTCCGGGCGGCCGTCATCCGGAAGGCCCAGGTTGTTCAGCGTGAATAGAAGCTCTTCCCTCACGGTTTCGTTGAAGAGATAGTCATCCGGGTTCTGCGAAAGATAGCCGAGGACGCGCGCAAGGTCCCCGTCTCCCATGGCGGTGATGTCATCACCCAGGACGGTCACACTCCCCTTCGACGGCCGCAACAGGCAGCAGAGAGTTTTCATCAGGGTGCTCTTACCGGCGCCGTTCTCCCCCAGGAGAAAGACCACCTCTCCCCCGCGCAGGGTAAGATCCACACCCTTAAGCGCCTCAACGCCGCCGGAGTAAGTGTGCTGCAATTTCCGCGCATCGAGGAGAACATCGCCCGGGGAAGGGGGCGGGCCCTCCGGCCGCCCGTCTTTTATTTCGTATGAGGCCAGGAGCTTCCGGCCGTCGCCAACGGTCATCGGGATGGACCGGCTCCCCGCGATCGCGAAAAAGCGGGCTACCGGCGGAATAAACAGGGACCCGCTCCGCGCTGCCCAGAGGGAAAAATTTTGCCTCGTGGAATCCCGTACGATCTTTCCATCCTCCATCAGGATAACCCTCCCGGCTATCTGGAAGCAAAGCTCCAGCCGCTGTTCTATGAGAACTATGGTGAAACCGAGCTCGTCGTTCAGTCTCTTCACGGCCCGCAGAACCTCCTCCGCCGCAACGGGGTCGAGCTGGGAGGTCGGCTCGTCGAGGAGGAGGACGCGCGGGGCCATGGAGAGTACCGACCCTATCGCCACGCGCTGCTTCTCGCCGCTGGAGAGCTCCTCGCAGCGGCACCGGAGAAACCCGGAGAGATTAAGGAAGGCGGCCGTCTCCGCGACCCGCCTCCTTATTTCGGCCGGCGGGACGCCGAGATTCTCGCACCCGAAGGCTATCTCGCTCTCGACGCGGGTCATGACGATCTGCTTCTCGGGATCCTGGAAGACCATGCCCACCTCCCTGTGGAGACGCCTTCCTTCGAGATACCTGATCTCCTCTCCCCTGAACAAGGCCGCCCCATCGAGGCGCCCCCCGTAGAAGTGAGGTGCGGTACCCGCGAGTATCCTGGCAAGCGTCGACTTCCCGCCCCCCGAGGGGCCCGTGACCAGCAGAAACTCGCCCTCCCCTATCGAAAGGTTGACGCCCGACACGGCCGGCGCGGGCCTGTCGGGATAGAAGTAGCTTACGTTCTCGAGCGAATACATCTGCGTTCCTCACGGGCCGCCGCGCAAAGACATACCACGACGAAGCCGGAAAGGATCCAGGCCAGAAAGACAGTATCCCGGCATTCGAAGAGGCGGCCGACGGCGGGATAGAATTCCATGAAGCCTCTCCCGGCTCCCGCCGCGACGGCGAAGCCGGAAAGAGAGATGATGGAAGCCGCTATCACGATCCAGTCCCACCCTTTCATTCCGGCGCGCCGGTAAACGGTACGGCGCCCGGACCCGAACGCGCGGCAGTGCATCGACTCCGCCGACTCCCAGGAGCCCTCCAGCGAAGAAAGGAGGAGCACCTTAACGATGGGATACGATGCGCGTATTCTCGATATGATCGACCCCGACGAAAAGCTGACTCCCCTCTTTCTCATGGCGGCGCCGATGCGTTCCAGGTCCCTCCTCATCCTCGGCACCATAAGAGTTGAGACGACCACTGTGAAGAGCGAGCGGAACGCGAAACCCGAAAAAAAGGAGAACGCCGCGTCCATGTCTTGGAGAGTGTTATACAGGCAGAAAACAGTAAGTATGAGCGCCATCTTGACGGCCATGTTCATGCCGTACAGGACCGCCTCGAGGGTGACCGCGCGGCTCCCCACGAGAGGCAACCGGGGGAGCCTGAATAAAACCGTAGTCCCCTCACCCGAGAAGATACCATTAAAGAGTACGATCATGATAAGGACGGGAAGCAAAAATAACAGGTATTCCCTTAAAAGCGACCCGGCGCGGAGCCGGATAAGGGTAATCACCAAAACAGCGGCGAGGCCGACAAGATAGACCGGATTTGTGAGGACCAGTGCCGCGATTCCCGCCGCTCCCGTATAAACGAGGACGGTTACGGGATGGAGCCCCCCGGGAGATACCCTACGGCAGGGGAACATTCTTTACCCCGTCCTCCGTGACCAGTGCGCCCGAGAGGAACGCCATCTCCCCAGGGCGGTCAAGCAGGAGTTCCAGCACCCTCAACACGCTCTCATCATCCGTTCCGGTCACGAGCCAGAGCGACCATGCCGGCGCGCCGTAGCCGCGCTTCATAGCGACGAGGGCCCCGGCATCCGCCAAGGTCTTCACGCGCTGCCCCTCGACGTTAAAAACATTCATGCCCGTCTTCCCGAAATCTATGAACAAGCCCGCCCTCCGCCCTCCGTTCAGGATGTCCTTCACCCAGCCGACCTTCTCGAGCTCCTCCCGGCTGCCGACGATTATCGCCGGGGGGCCCGGCCCCGGCGG
>Ga0208905_1000953_pt1 | contig 14621 bp, 27 predicted proteins | sample AntAceMetag02UKS_FD_184776 | JGI IMG/M metagenome (GOLD analysis project Ga0208905, IMG submission 184776) | Saline lake microbial communities from Ace Lake, Antarctica - Antarctic Ace Lake Metagenome 02UKS (SPAdes) (version 2) | ecosystem: Environmental > Aquatic > Non-marine Saline and... | reverse complement strand
TTCTAGTGAACCTTTTAACTCCGCCCTCCAAGCCCTCTTTACCTGTCGCTCTGTAGTTGAGAGTGTCATAGTATTTGTTTCCCCTTCACAGTTAAATCAAACAAATGCTTTTTCCCTGTAACGCTTTTCCCTGTTTGCTCCATAGTTGTCACCCCAACTTTTGGTGTGCTAGGGTAGGCTAAAGTAGCTCCATATGTATCTGTTCCTTTAAGACATGCTGAGTTGAAAGCAATCCTTGGGATTCGTCCATCAGACACATCTACGCATGGGTAACATATACCGTGGTTATGTGCTCGTCCAATAACATCTGGTATTGTTCCTCCATCATTAGTTACGTTAGTGGCGTAGGTTCTCATAATCTTCTCATATGGCATAAGTTTATTCACTTGAGCTATGCTGACGTGGTGCTGTAGATTCCATAACACTTTTCCTTTACCTAACCTAAAATTAGCGATAGGGTAACCAAATATAACGTCACTCATCTGACTAATCTTTCCACTAGCTTGATAATCAAGGTTCCCCCCGACTCCAGTCATAACGTGATAAGGTGTCCCCATAATGGATACAACCTTCTCTGGGCTACTGTAATCAAAGAACGACTCCTGATATAGTTCAGTTGCCCAGTTTACTTGGTTATCTGTGTCAGCGTCGTTAAGTGGTACTCCGAAAGAATTCAACTGTTTACCTTCACATAAGTCACCCATTAATAGGAGTAAGTCAACGTGACCTATCTTCTTTAGAGTTTTAATTAAATGTTTATGCATCTTTTTCTGGAATGTTGATGGGTTTATTCCTCCGCCGTCTTTGGTGGTTGGGTTTTTTGGTAGGATTCCATGTTTGTCTCCTACGTGCCAGTCACCTGTTACTAGGATAGTTATTTCATCTAAGTCTGGGAATAAGTAACCCATTTTTTGCGTGTTGTTTAATAACTTCACACTCGGTATATTAGGTTTTAGTTATTTAAGCGTTATGGTAAAAAAGGTTATTATTTCTGTTTGTTGCTAAAATATTTCCATCTAGGATTCTCAGGGTGAGGATTCCCTACATGAATATACCCAGTTAGAATTAACTCTCCTTTAAGCAAATCTTCTAGTTTTATTGTTTTTGGTATCAGGTTTAATTTAGTCATGGTTGGTTATATATTTAGAAACTATTTAAGGCTTATGATTGTTGTCTATGAACAAAGATACATTCATATTATCATGGTGGGTTTCATGGGGACTGTGACTCGTATGTATAAAATGGTTTTCATATCTATAGTGACTCATACTCTTCTTCTGGATTTCATGACACTCATGACTCGTAATTAGACTTTGGGTTTCAAACGCCTGATGACTCGTAAATAACCTTAAGGTCATGAATTATATAAGGGTTTAGGAAGTAAGGAGATATGATTAAATAAAAATATTATAGATTAAAAAGGATGATTAGTCGGGATGTTCTCTATTAAACTGCTCTTCATGCTCTTTACGCATTATAAGACTTTCAAGGTTGTCCTCAAAAACATTTGTTTCAATAAACGAAACCAGTTTCTTTGCTTCAACATATTTATTATATAACCTATTTTTTATATTCTGCTCTATATCAGTAAGGGAATCCATTTTTAACGCAATTAACCTCATATAATCATCTTTGTTTGGGAAAATATATTTTAAACCCATATCTAATATAGTCATATTTAATACTTGCGATAACTCATCATCGCTTCTACCTAACCTATCAAAAAGGTCATCTATAATCTCCTGTTTTTCGGTTATTTCAGCGGTGAGTGTTTCAAGTGTGTCTTGTATCTTAGGTTCTTCTGACATAATTATTAACTGTTAGTAGACGTTAAAAAGGTATTGATTAATCAGAGGATATCTCAATTTTTTCTATAAACACTTTCCCCTTAACCGTATACTCTTTTAGCTCTGAAACCATGTATGCGGTAGTATCATCTAAGTAGTCATCTATAAATATTTCTGCATTTAATCCATCCATTATTTTTGATTTATATGTTGTACCCTTAACATCATGAATAGGATCAAATATCTTTAAGTTAAGAAAATCCATTAGTTTTGAGTTCAAATATAACTTATATCCATCATCATTATGAAACCCCATCTCTACTAGTTTTGCTCTCGCAGCAATCATATCAAAGACAAAGGAGTTTGACCAGTTTCCATCAGATATGATTGTGTCTTCTGTTTTCATTTCTATTTCTTTGTCATTCATTCTTATTAAGTTATCCATTGAAGGATGCCTTTCACTTTTTACTTGTTCTGACATAATTATTAATTAGCGGTAAAGCTTAAAAAGGTTATGATTGTTTATTACCTACTAAGATATAGGCTTCCAACGCCAACGGTTAAACGTTGTGTTCTCTAATGGGAAATCTGGGTGTGTCTTCATAAGTTCTGTAACTTTACTTTCTAGTTCAGCGTCATCATCAGTTAACGGTCTGAACGCATTACAATAACCACATCGAGGACACTTATGAACATTCGATTCATCATAAAACCTACATCTGAACACGCCTTCTCCGTTAGGTAAGTACGCGGAACAACTCATACAATCTATCTTATCTGAAGTTCCCGATAATAATTTACCTTGCTCTATCTTTGTTCACCATCAACTATCATAAACGTGTATTCCTCTGGGTGAATCCCAAGATAATCAATTACTGGTTCTTTACAGTATTTGTTCATCATCTCCTCGAACCTTTTGCATTCATAATACATCTCCTTCAAGTCAAACGGAGTTGGTGGATTAAACTTTATCTTAAGAATATAATCCCAGTCTTTGAGCTTCTTTTCGATGTCTATTTCCTGTATATCTCCTACCTTGAACATCCAATCCAAGTCATCGTCTATAAATTTTCTAACTTCATCTGTTTTCATTTTATCTTAGTCCTCCTTAAACTATCATAAAATATTTGGAATCCTCTTTTTCAAGGCGTTCACAATATGGAATTGCTGTATCTTCAACATGGCTATCACTTTCAACTCAGAGTTCCAATCAATAGAGTTAAGACACGCAACAACCTCGTCACGTAGCTTGTCGTTGTTTATGATTATCTTATACTCAGCCGCATAGTGTTCATCATCCTTCAATATCTTACCCGCAGAACCATCTCCCCAGTAACACATACGAAGGTCATGGTTGTCAACAGAGTCATAGTTCCTGCTGTCTTGTCTTACTATGGTGACATCCTTCAGTCTTGATATGACCAGCTTGTTAAGTCCGTTGTCTGGTCTACGATATAGATTGAAGCAACAATGTAGTTTTCTTCCAGTGTACCGTCTTTTACCCAAGTCCTCGCTATATATTAGGTCGAATTGGTATAGGCTCTGTGTGTTATTTAGTTGTCCTATCGGTAAGATGAACCCTATGTAATCACCATATTCAACACATTTAACGTAGAACTTTCTAGCAAGAGATAACCTAGAACCGTATGGTGGATTTCCTATGAATAGCCTTCCCTTCTTATAGGTTAGGGGTAGTTCTAGGAAGTCCTGCTCTAGGATAGATTCATCTGATGGGGCTATGTCATAAGCGATACAACCCTTTATTTGTTTGCTGAATCTTCCGTTTCCTGCACTTGGCTCAATTACCTCAGTGATGTTGTCCTGTCCTATTATCTCAAATGTTTTATCTATACACTGTTTAGCCAAGTCATGTGGGGTATAATATTTATCGTTTAGAATTTTCATTCAGGTTCATCTCTGATACTTTGCTTTGAACTAAGATAAAGCTCACCAAGACACACCTCAAGGTAATACGCTAGACACATAGCCGCTATCTGTTTCACCTCATTAGCTGCGTGTGGTGACTTTCCTTTATTATCTTTTATATCATCCCATAGTTCATCCAACTCCTCAAGAATTATCCCATATCCCTCATGGGTAGAATTCATCTTAGGGAACTTTGTTCTAGCTTTGAGGTATTCTAATTCAACTGAGCTTAGAAAATCCATTAAGTTATAATCATTTGACTCTATCATTTCTGTTTCTCCTCTACTAAATCCTTATATAACTTGAACCATTTTTCTGCTAACTCTTGATTCGTGTCACCCTCAGCTTTAACGTGGCTTAACCAGTGACTGCTAAGAGTGTATCCCATAGGAATTTTTTTCCAGAGTCTATCCCATTCACTCATGTCGATTCCTCTGATACTTTAGATACAACTGTCAACGTGAATGGTTTATCTGGATATAGTTGTCTCATGGCTTCTGCTCTCTCCTCACAGTCATGATCTAGGCAACGCTCACCGTTCATATACCAACAGTTTTCTATTTTATTCTTACACATTCTTTGTTTCCTCTGAACTATTAATAACTAGCGTAATGGTTCTATTCGGGTTATCTTTGAACAAGGTAGCCAAATCACTACGTAAAACTTGAGCTAACCATGCGGCTGCTATATGAGTTTCCTCATCAGACGCACACCCAGTTGACACTTCACCATCCTCAGTGGCGAACAGTGAATATGTATAACCTATCTTTGTTCTTGACAAACTAATATTCCTCCAGTATAATTACTGATATGGCTCTACCTATTAACACTCCGACTGCCATGTATATGTCTCCCGTGATTACAGTATAAGCTGCTACTCCAACATACCATAACACAGCAAAAACTTGTATTGGTTTCATTTTTCTGTTTCTCCTTTTTTTGTGAATAGTGACAAATCAGACATGCTTTCTCTAGGGGTACCTTCTATGACTTCATGAATCTTTCTTGACGTAGAACTAACACTGATAACTTTTAGTAGTTTACAATACCATTCGTCCATTCTTTTGATGTAGTCTTGAACCTCTGGTGCTGGGTTTCCAAGAAAAGGAATAGAATATACAGGAGGGTCTTTGATTATCTCTTCTAAGTCGAAGCAGTGGGCTTCAAGAGACCTAGCCTCAGATAGTAACATGTTACCCCATTCGAGAATAGATTCCTTGTCATTACTACAGTCGTGTTCTGGTTTATACATGTTCAACAGTTTACCACATTTAGTACAATAATCAAAGGAACTCATTTCATTTCCTCCGTTTTCAAACCGATGCTGAAACATACCAAGGAGCATAAAGGATATGCAATTAGCATAAATATAGTTAGTAGTGTACACATTACAATCTCTCCCGTTGATTCATAGGGGGTTGTTGGATTGAATAGTAACCAACCCATATAACCCGTACCTGCAATACATAACTGTCCTAGCATAACCCATGCTAAACTGATTAATCCTTTTTTCCATTTACTCATTGTTGTTTGCTCCATTTATCTTAGTTGTTTCTGAAGTATTATAATGACTGGGATTTAGCAATACATCTGCTTCCCAGATATAGTTATATGCAGTCATCATTTTTTCTTGTAGTTTACAGTATTTTTCTGATAAAGATTTGCTGTCATTATATCTCATAGACATATCGTCGAAGTGATTTGCTAGTTCCTTTGTCCTCGCCATCATCTGCCTTAAAGTAGTACTCATGGTTGAAAAGAAACGTAGATAATATATAAGGGTGTTGGTTAAAAAAAGGGATTAGTTCAGCTTAGCGACTTTATAATATTTACCGCCAACGATCTGAGGCTTACCATCATAAGGGGCATTCACCACGAATAATCCCTCGAAGAACAGTTTATCACCCGTTACGAAGTCCATAACTTCGTTACCATCATCGCCCCAGAAAGTTATCTTTGCTTCACCGGAGTCATCCTTAATATACGCTGATGTTACTGTGGCTGGCCCTCGTGAAGTGTTAACGTCTTTCTGTATTGGGTCTGATGTTAGTGTTCCTTTGATGTTGAGTGGGTTATCCTTGCTTGACTTCTCTCCTTCCTTTAGACTGCTGATGAGTCGTGCTCCGCCTAGTTGTGTCTGTGATGTCTCTGAGTTAGTTGGAGTGGATACTGATTTCTTTGGTGCTTCATCCTTCTTGTACCCGAACCTCCACTCATAGGTTTTAGATGGTTTGTCACTATAATATCCATATCCTAACTCCACTAGCTTATCGTCATATCCCTTCCATGTATCTTTGAGGAATTTACGTGTAGTCACTGTTCCTGTTGAAAGATACTCCAAGTCTGTGTCAAACACTTTCCCTAGCACTGCCTCTAAGTCTTCTCTTGTTGGCGGGTAATCATACATTGGGTTTGCTGGACTCTTTTCTTCTCTCTCAGGAATATCCATTTCAGGTGACGGTTCCTTGGTTTGTGGGAATAGTTTCCATAGTTTACAGTTATCTGTTTTCTCGTTGAATAAGGGACACGCCTTGTATACGCACTCTGATTCATCGAAGCATTTAATAATTTCTCCTGTCGCACTCAATCTAATTCAAAGAATATTGGTGAACCTGTAGTTATAAATGTATTGTCTTAGTGAGTATAACGTTAAAAACTAGTTAACCCATACTAAGATGTGAGACAAGGAGAAGCCATGAGTTGGGGCATATTCTGTTTAGGATGGGCTATGTCACTTCTAGGTTACTGGGAGCAAGCCCTAGACGCAGGAGTTGACCCCTTCTGGGGAACCACTTGGAGTTTTCCGTGTCCTCATCACGCTATCATCGGGTTCATAGTTTCAGGACTTTGTGCTCTTGTGTTAGCATTTAAATATCAGGGATGTAAAGAAAAATGAGTGAGTTTTGGAAATTAGTGAAAAAATCTACGATGGCTAACGTTACCGCTGGTATCGTATTAGTGAGTGGTATGGTTATATTAGCGTTGTTAAAGAAGACGGATGGTATACTTCTTATCGTTGGTGGAGCATCTACGTATCTGTGGAACCTTAAGAACGAGTAATTGTTTCCCCACAACTAAGATACCTAGTTTCTTGTTGTTTAACGTTATTAACTCTTGTAAATAATAGATAATGAAGAACCCATGGCTTATTGTACGAATGCTCAAGTAAAAGCAATAGTTTCTACAAATATCAGCGACGCGAATATAACTGATTTAATCACAGAATCAGACGCCTATATAAACATCATAGTCAAGGAAAGCGCGTTATCTGCAACCATACTACAGATGCTTTCGAGGCTATACACCGCATATGTGTGTATGCGCCGTGACCCAGATGCTCGTGCGCTTGGAGGATACAGTGAAAATAGGACACAGGCGAGAAAAGATATGAAACAGGATTTTGATGACTTGATTTTATCGTTTAGCGGTGGAGGTTCATTCGTTGCACATGTGGATGAGATAGCATGAGTACCATAAATGACATAATAGAGGAAATCGAGGAAGAATTAACGTACATCGTTAAAGACGGTAAATCAATTACAATACGTGAAGCAATAGACAGCGTATTAGCGAAGGATAAGAAAAAGAAAAGAGTTTTAGTAGGTGGATAAAATTGGCGACGGTAGGTGACTTAATTGAAACAATGGGAGAATCAGCGACACTCCATACACGCGTACTTGGAGCAAGAAACGCAGTCACCAAACAACCCGCAGTCACCTACACAGACACTACCATCAAAATATTTATGGATGACACTGCAACCAGTGAACGCTACGAGTCCGCAGGAAGAATAACAGAGAAACAGTACACTGGATACGTAAACGCAGATATAGCTGTAGCCCATCTCTATAGAGTAACCGTACAGGCTATCATCTATGAAGTAAGAAGCACACCAACAATCGAATACCTAGAAGGCACAGCATCATTCAAGAAACTAGCCATGACGAGGGTAAGCTAAAATGGCTACAACTGACCCCTTGACAACTATTTTGGTAGGGGTCTCCGCAAACTTAGGGAATATTAAGAAGGACAACGGTGTAGCAAACGCAAGTGTCTTACATATATGGGAAGGCGGGCCTGAGACATTAAAGTATCTTTTCTACACTGCCGCATATGATGTGGTCATTAGTTATGCTTTACCTCGTAGTCGTAGTGAGCGTCCAATTCAAGATAAACCACTGCATTATCAGATGAGTTACCCTGTGACTGTGACGACGGTAGATAAGCCACTTACGGGGGTTTTATTGTGTACCGCTGAGGCTATGCAGTATAAAGTCACTTATGCGTTACGTAACGCAGTAGCCGCATTCGCTCAGAGCGTGGCAGGTGCAAGTCCAGCGTATACGTTGAAGATAAATAGCGACGACTCAACGTTTAAACATGTTGGTGGTTTAAACATATATGAGACAAAACATACATTAGAATATGAGACAAGTTATGGAGGATAATAAAATATGACAGATTACAAGTACGATAAAGTAACTTCAGTTAGAGTAGGAAGAACGGCGATTGACTGCCAAACAATAACAAATGTCCTCTACTGGTCAACTAAAGTAGTGGCGGTAGAAGGCGACATGGTGTTACCTCTCACCGTTATTAATGATTATAACCCATCAGGTGTTCATCAGAGTCATAAATATCTTGAAATGGAGATGGCGTTAGACACAGATTGGCTTACAGATGTAACAGATGAAACCACGAGGTGGGCTTACACTCAACATGTTGATTTAGCTGACAGTAAGCCAGCGATAGATGAAGATGGGGCAAACACCTCCATAGAGTTTTTAGAGGTTGATATAAGAGAACATGATGGTACCGCAGCTATTCTTCAATACACGTTAGGTGGGGTTCGCGCAAACGTAGTGTGGTGTACCGGAGAAAAAACCACTATAAGTAATGAGGATAACACGATGCATCAAACAGTAGTATTTAGATTCATAGGGTTAGTGGATGAGGTGAGAGCCTAATGGTTGCTGGTGCGGTTAAAATTAAGAATATTGTATCAGTTACAGGTAACGGTGTCACAGCTACCAATATATTAAGCTTTGATGAAGACCATATCATGAATATTACCCCACAATTTGTACCTAACACCTATCAGGGATTAGGCATATTGGAGCGGGCTAAGTGGAGAGAGATAACCATTGTTTTTGATAGCGATAGCACCGTGTTTGATGCGTCATGGGGAATAATAGCGGCTAACTCCGCAATAGGAACCTCTTTCATCGTAACGTTTAACATAGCAAACGCAACGAGTCAACTGGAAACATGGACATATACCTTCACTGAAAGCTACGTCACCAAGAAGGAACCGGGGCGTATCGAGGATGGGGCATCAAGAAATAGCGTAGAATATAAAATTTTGATGTATGGATCACGCGTGATTAATTGGCCATGATGATTCAATATGACAACACCGGAAACCATGTCAGAAGATATTAGTGTACTTGAGCTACTTGCGGCTTTAATTGAACGAGGACAAGATGATGACGCCTTCAACATACAATATGAGTTAGTCCTAGCAGCGATTAGAGCAGACTGTGAACCAGAACTATTATTGATGCTTCCAGTAGATGAATATATTGAGAAACACAGTCCACCTCCAATGTTAACTATACCTGAACCACGAGGATGGGATCGAGTCTACTACGGAGAAGCCGCGTTCAAGAAACGAGGTGAACAGTGACGGCTACTCCCGTGTTAACTGTTTCAGGGAACCTAGAGGGAATAAAGGTTAGACTTGGACGGATTAAAGATATCATAGCGCGGAGAAACAGTGAAGGATATAGCATGTTCAAGAAAGAGTTTATTTATAGGTATAGTACCGCTCATGATGGAAGAGAGTGTCCTGTTTGCTTATCACATGATGAAGCGGAGTATACTGGTGAACAGGTGCAGGAAAAGTTTCCATTGGCAACCCATTTATCTGGAAACGAGTATCATCCAAGAACACATGAATCACCAAACTTCCCAGAATATATTCAACCGAGAAAAGGAGTGCAATATGGATGTGGGTGTAGATTATATCTACTTAATAAAGCTATAGGGTTTGAGCAAGCATTACATAGAGAGAAACTGGAGTCAATGTAATGGCTGAAGAAAGAATAAAAGTTGTAGTATATGACGAGGAAATAAACAATTTATTATTTAAACTAAATCAAGCAGGATTCGGAGGCAGTGGAGGGGATGATTCCACTAAACGGGTACGTGAATTAAATAAACAGATAAGTGACGCCCGTAAAGCAGCAAAAGCCGCTGGTGTAAACCTAGATCAGTTACCTACACTTAACAGAAACATACGTACTATAATTAATACTATACCGTATATGCGTGAAGTATCACAATTATTATTCAGAACCAGATTAGGTGTACAAGCAGCAGAGAAGGGAAGAGAGGCTGGTGCAGTAAAGGACATGGCACCAGAATTAGCGAAACAACTCACCCTACAAAGCCTACTAGGATACGCAGCGTTAATTGTATTCATAACAAAAATGATGTATAACGCAATAAAAAGTGAAGTAGAACGTATAGAAAGAGCACAATCAGCATACGAGGATTTGTTTAGAAAAGAACTTGATTTAACACATAGAGAGTATCGTGAATTAGTAGCTGAACAAACAGGGTTTGCTACATGGCGTGACCAGTTTCAATCAGAGGTAGAGTCAAAAGGGTTTGGTTTTGCATCTGTTGATGCAGCAGTAGATAAAATAAAGTCTTTTGTTCCAACATTAAGCGATTCACAGAAAACTTGGGTTGAAAGATGGATAGATGCACAACAATGGTACAATGTAGATGCGGGGTAAATTAAATGACAACATCAGATGTAACAATAACAATAGACGGAAATAACGTAAGTAACTATGTAAGAGACGTAGATATATATAAAACAAAATCCACTGGAATAGGTTCCTGTGACCTAGTTATAAATAATACAGGGGATGCTTGGGGTGATATGTTTGACCCTAACGATGCCGTAGAGGTTGCTATTAATGGACAATTAATGTTCAGCGGATACGTGGACACAGTTATGCCGACACTCGGTAAAAAAGGTGTACTCACAGAATGGATGACAGTTAAAAGCAGAGACGATGGACGTATACTTACTGACCTTTCCCTCACAACAGATAGATTCATAGATGTGGATTCAGGGGATATTATAGCTGATATATTATTAGCGTTAGGAGACCCATTAATATACACTCCACCAATAGGGGGAGCACCTAATACCACCTATAAATGCCAAAGAACATATCTATCAGATGCAGTAGTAGATATCAGTCAACTCGTCGGGTGGGATTTCTATATAGATACCACTGGAGAACTTTTCTACTTTGAGGCTGGAACAGTTGACAGCACCGTTGACTTACTCAGCGTAGCAGGTGGAGCCTCTAATAACCTACTTAACTTTGAGGAATATGAAAGCATAGGAAACGATATTAAAAACTATATAGAAATACATGCAGGATCAACAAAAGACCATTGGACTAATGGAAACGCCGCAGACTGGGAAACCTTTGAAGGCGTCGGAAGCACAATAATAGATTGGAAAACCACCTACATGAGGGGGGGTGCAAGTTTATCAGTTGAACTGGGAAGCGATGATGAAACCGTTGGATTAGATTTCAGTGACGGAAAATATAGCCAAGGAGGAGTCATAGATATGAGTAAAGACCTTGGACAGGCAACTATATCGGTCATACCAAAATATGGAAGTGATGGAACATTCAGTTTTGAGCCAACGCTCACAGATACAAACGGAATTATGATTCACTTCTACAGAACATCCACAGGTTCAGGAAGTAAGGGTCATACAAAAGATATAGATGCATCAGAATTCTCTTGGAGGGTAATATCTTTCCCCGTGGGTGAACATGATGGAAATAAGATAACAACAAGAGAGACAAATGGTAAATGGTATTATAGGGCTGGAACTAGAACAGAGATAACTCGTGCGGGATTATATACAAGTGCTATACTCGTAGATGATAATGGGGATGGCAGAGGAACTATCACAGCTGATGGTGCAACACCTTTCTCAACGTTATCAGTAGGAGATGCTATAGAGTTAATTGGGTGTACGGATAGCGAAAACAATGGCACATATTATATTCACAGTGCCACAGATTTAATTATAATACTCACATCTGTTTTACCTACAAGCACCAACCCAGATACAAGTATAGTAATATACACCTCTTTTAACTGGGATAGAGTAGAGGAAATAGGAGCAAGAATAAAACGAAGTGGAGCAGGAACACTTGACTACGTTTACATAGATTTATTATATATACCAACAGTTGAGGCAAAAAGCATATCAGAGGACACTGGTGTTGGAAGCAGTCAAGCATTATACGGTAAACGAATGTACTCAGAGTTCAGAAAAGAGTTAACCACACAAGAAGAATTAGATAACTATGCTACGAGAACACTGGCATTAAAGAAAGACCCAGTGAAGAAATTCAAAGCATTAGCCATAGGACAAACAGACACTAAATATGCGGCACAGACAGTAGATGTGCAAGCACCCGGATTCGGAGTACCAGCGTTAACAGATTACATTATAGTAACACTTCACCACAGACTTCATAACGATAAAAATGAAAGAGGATGGGACTTCACCACAGAATATGACCTAGCTTATACTGATGTGGACGCCACACGGATAATATACACTGAAGACCCTGTGCAGAAAAGATTACAAGCAATACGAGAAGCAGATAGAAAACTGAGAGGTGCAGTAACAACAGATGATGCTTGGCTCGCAGATATAATGACTGGGATATTCATCGAGTCACGTACTGGAGCAACGTTCCCAACAGACTTCAACGAAGGAGACATATTCCTTCTCACAGCAGATTATGTGTATGGTGGAATACAATATTATGGGCCAGCAACATATAAATATAACTCTACCGCTGATACGTGGATTCGTGACCCGATGGATATGTACCGTGCTGCTGATCCTCCGGTTGGGGGGGAGATGGATGGTGACTACTATTATAATACAACCACGCTGATAAGATACCAGTGGACAGGTGCGGCATGGGTTCAATTAAACTACGCTGCAACAGTCATCTCAGGAACCTTGTCATCTAGTCAGCTTAAGAAGGGTATACAGCCTTTTGACAGTGCAGTGTTCTTCTACCCGATAAGAGCAGTCGCTAGTTCTACGACAACCTTCGATATAGATGTGAACGACGCTGGGTCAGGGAAAACAACTATCACCGCTTCTGGTCTTACACCGTTCAGTAATTTCACGGCAGGAGATGAACTTATAGTACAAGGCTGTGAAGATGAAGATAATAATAGCATAGTTGCAGTCATAGATAGTGTAGGTGGAGCAGGGTTATCAATTACACTTACAGGTATGCTTGGAGGATTAGACACCGACACAGACGAAACATGCATAGTCACAGCAAGAGACGCTGTACGATGGGTAGGAGTAAACCCAGCGGTATACTTTGGTGACGGAACATCCCAACAAGTGGTGACTGGAAGGAATACAGGAGGAGACCTTAACCTAGCTCTTGGTCCCCATTGGATATACTTCAGCACCGCAGATACAGACGCACATATCACCGCTGATTACGCAACCGCAATCGGTGACACAGTTGGAATAATCTGCCGACTAGAAATAACATCAGACAGTGAACCACTCATCATGCCCGTGTATAGCAGAGGCGGAAACATGACGCTAGACTTCCTCGGAGCAGGAGCAGTAGACACCCTCGTACTCACCTCTAACGCCATCATAGGAAAAGACTTCAGAACAGCGGCAGGAGTAGGCGTAGCAGGTGGCCCTGTTGGTGTGAAGTTTGATAAAACAGGTATATATGGTTACTCTGGTGGCATTGTAAAAACATTCGATTTAGCCTCAACCACTGGCGTTGTGTCAGTTTATGGAGAAGGAAAATTTGTGCTTAAAAAGGCTGATGAAACCATAGTTGGGTATCTTGATATGTTGGTGGATGATGGACAAGATGTACTGCTACTTCAAACCGTAGGCGCGGGGGGAGACATTGTATTAGAGTCCAGCGGGTACATACTCAGAATCAGGGGTGATACGGGAGACATTGATATAGATGGAAAGGCGTTAATGGATTTCGGTGATACATCATATTCTGCGAGCACTAGCTCACGGCTCATCCTACCCAGATTCGAGATAAATGATCCTAACGCTGGTGCACCTCGTAACTGTGAAGTGTGGATGAGGACTGACTTGTAGTGGTAGATCAATATCAGGGACTAAGGGTACAATCGCATTGGGATATCGCACATAGCAATACTGCTTACAGTGATACCCCACACGTTAATACAGTACACTCCGATCTTGCCCACGGAGATACCCCCGGAAACGGAAACCCTCATATTGATTACGCCCACAGTGACTCTGCACACGTCCATACACCTTTTGTTAACACACCACATAGTAATATTGCTCACTACGATGAAACCTATACTGAGATATGTCTAGTAGCCCCTGCTGACCAAGTTACTGGTGTTGGTGGAGTTCCTAGAGTTCAGCATAACGCAAATACTAGAAGCATTTATACTGTACTCAGGGCTGATCCTTATGCTAGTCCAGTGGTTTATGAGCGCGGAGATGGAGCGGGGGTTAGACATTGGAGAGAACTAGTAGAAACAGGATATCAAGATCAAGCACATAGTGACGCTGCTCATAGTCATACTCCTCATAGTAACTCACCTTTCAGTGAGCAAGCTCATAGTAATTCTGCACACAGTCATACGTTACACAGTCATACTCCACATATCCATACACCCTATGCAGATTACCTTCACGTTGATACCCCTCATAGCCACACTCCTTATGCAGACTATCTACACAGCGACTCTGCGCACATTCATACGCCACACGTTGATGACGCTCATAGTGATAGCCCGCATAAT
>Ga0208905_1000951_pt1 | contig 14631 bp, 13 predicted proteins | sample AntAceMetag02UKS_FD_184776 | JGI IMG/M metagenome (GOLD analysis project Ga0208905, IMG submission 184776) | Saline lake microbial communities from Ace Lake, Antarctica - Antarctic Ace Lake Metagenome 02UKS (SPAdes) (version 2) | ecosystem: Environmental > Aquatic > Non-marine Saline and... | reverse complement strand
ATAATGAAGCCGGAGCTTCATTCTACTATCTGTTTTCTGTATATTTTCTCCATTTTTCAATAACCGTTGCCATATCATCAGGGAGGTTTGAATCGAATGCCATTAGCTTACCTGTTGCAGGATGAATAAATTCGAGTGATCGTGCATGTAATGCCTGTCGGGGTAACATTTTGAAACAATTTTGCACAAATTGTTTATATTTTGTGAAAGTTGTTCCCCTGAGAATTCTGTTGCCTCCATAGTCCTTGTCGTTGAAAAGAGGATGTTTAATATATTGGAAATGTACGCGTATCTGATGTGTTCTCCCTGTTTCAAGTTTGCATTCAACAAGACTAATATATCCCAGGTTTTCTAATACTTTGTAATGAGTAACAGCATGTTTCCCATGTGAACCATCAGGGAATACAAACATTTTAATCCTGTCTTTCGGATTCCGTCCAATATTTCCAGTAATAGTGCCTTCAGCTTGTTTAGGCTCTCCCCAGACCAGTGCCATATATTTTCGCCCAATGGTTCTGTTAAAGAATTGTTTGGCCAGCATATTGTGGGCTATGTCGGTCTTGGCAATAATCAACAGACCACTCGTGTTTTTGTCAAGCCTGTGTACAAGTCCTGCTCTCATTTCGCCTGACTGGAACATTGGAAGGTCTTTGAGATGATAATATAGTGCATTAACCAGTGTGCCATTGAAATTTCCATGACCGGGATGAACAACCATTCCCGCTTTTTTGTTCAATACAATAAGGGTGTCGTCCTCATATAATATATCAAGGGGGATATCCTCAGGGATAATTTCAATTTCCCTTGGAGGATAAGACATAACAATACTTACTATATCAGCGGGTTTAACTTTATAATTTGACTTGGCGGGTTTATCGTTTACAAGGATATTGCCGGCATCAGCGGCATTCTTTACCCTGCTGCGGGAAATATTCTCAAGTTTATTAACCAGGTATTTATCGATGCGTATCGGACTTTGACCTTTATCAACTTCATAATGGAAATGTTCATACATTTCATCACGATCATCTATGTTATCTGGTTTCGTCATTATTATGTCCGGACAGTTTATCGAATGCGAATGAATTTTGCTGATCCAACAGGAATCCCATTGTTAGTGATCCTTACAAAATAAATACCCGGATCAAATCTTTCGACAGATATCCTTTTATTGAAATTTCCGGATGAGAAAACCTGCTTCCCGTAGATATTGAATATTAAAATGCGGCATCCTGAAAAACAGGTTTCTTCCGGTACTGAAATATTAATAAACTCTTTGGCAGGATTAGGAAAGATTAATAATTGCCTGACAGGAATTGCAATAGAATTGGTTGCTAATAGAGTTTTACCAACCACGGGACGCATCATTAAAGCTCCGGGTATAATGGTTGCCGACTGGATCCACATTTTTTGCTGGTCAACAACATCAGTATAAAATAATTTATTATTGCTTGCATGATTAAAATCGAAGCCAACATTAAGTGATGTATTAAGATTTTGTTCCCAGCCAATATAAAACAGTCCGGAGATATATAATGTTGTATCGAGTGTATATGTAATGAACCGGTTCAGGCTATCACTGTATATGGGTACTTCACCGGGTTGACTGTAAAGTAGTTCGCCTGGTTTTCCTTCATTATCCCCCCATACTTTCAGGGTGAAACTTATTATGTTGCCATTATTAAATGACTGGTTGAAATAGATTTGAACAGCCCGTAACGAATCAGGGATGTAAGTTTTAAACTGGTAAGCAGCTTCACCATCGCCAATACCCCACCCTGCTTCAGCAGATCCATCGTCGTATGCAAAATAATTTTTGAATCTCTGGTAATATATTGCGGTGTCATTTATTTTCTCATCAAAATCATCCGTTATAAGGTAACTTTTTACTTCGAACAATGCTGAATCGGAATTGTTTGTATTATATGTATAAAATAATCCAGATTCGTAATTAATTACCTCCCATGGATCTATGTTTCTAGCACCACCGGTATAAGAATGGACTACAGAATTTTCATAAACATTAGTAATTTGGAATTCTCTTGTAACATTCCTCGTAAGATCATCATTATTTTTATACCATATAGGTATTTTCGCGCCCATTTCGAAAAGAAAAGCTTCACGGAAATGATCCCATGGCATGGATTCGTATGTAGTTAGTAATGATTGGATTGGGCGAACAAAGGCAACATCCTCAGGGATTGTATCTGCAGGATTCCTGTTCTTGTCAAGGATAACATAGTCGATATGCCAAAAATCACAGTTGGTAACCAAACCCGGATCATCATTGTTTGTTGTGAGACTTGCCCAGTTTCTAAACCTGAAACGGAATCCTTTGGTAAGAAATTTTTCATCAGTAACAGGAATAATTACGGGGATAAAAACGGTAGAACTGTCGAATCCCGGTTTACACCATATGGGATGCCATAGAGTATCTTCGGGCGAATAAAATTCAAGTACAAGTGAATCACGGTATTCAGGTGTATCAGATAGTTTTTTTTCCCAACCCGCCTGGTAATAAAAACTAAGATAGATATTATCTGAAGCAGGATAATCAAGATCAATAGGTTTAGATGTAAGATGATCAGCTTCAAAACTATAAGAGTTAGCATTTTCGTATAAAGTGCCGGTATTATCAATTGCATCAAATGTAGCTACTCCAATTGATAGGGGGTTTTCCGTATATTCAGTATTAATAAACACATCTTTATCAGTCCATTTATTTTGGTCGGGGACAATTCTGGTTGATGAAAAATCATCGAAAAAGGGGAGTGTTAAAGTATCATGTGTTGCCTTACTTTTTAGATGAATAGTTTTATTGTGTGTCTTATTATATTGTATTATAACGGGATTAACTGATAACCCCGTAAGCTTTTCCTGTGCCGGAGTTTCATTGCCAAACAACAAGAAAAAAGCAATAATGCTGATTATATGTGTTAGTTGTTTATAATTCACTATCCAACTCCAATTCTATTGTTATTGTGTCAGGTTGAGGTAGTTTAGCCGAGTCAACAGTTAGCCATATATATACTGACGATCCCAATGGTATACGATAATCTTCTGCATATTCAGGATTTTGTTTCCAGGTAAATGCAGTTAATGAATCTTCTTCATCTTCAATAGTCTCATCAAATGTATAAGCACCCAGGTTCAAAGAAGAACCCAGGATTTTCTGTTTAGCAGTTTCCAGATCGTAAGAAACAAGATCGGGCACAGGCGTTTTTTGGTTACTTAATCCTTTGCCCAGTACGAGGTCAATAATTGCATTCTTTTTCAGTGAATCACCCTCTTCAATCTCAACACCATTATTTTTCTGCTTCAGGACATTATTTCTCGCAAGGTCGGGGACAAAACTTAACTTTCCAATAATTAGTCCGCTGGTTTCGAGTAATGACTTGGCTTGTCTGAGTGACAACCCCACCACATTTGGCACTTTTACCATCTCGGGTTTTACAGCATTGATTGTCAGAAATATTTTCCTGTTTTTCTTTACATTAAAACCCTGTTCAGGATGCTGGAGTACCACTTGTCCTTTTTCAACCTGCTGTGAATAAATAGAATCGATAATTACAAATTGCAATTTATGCTTTTTCGCCGCTTTTTCAACCTCTTCAGGGTTCATCCCTTTGAAATTGGGTACTTGCCTGACTCGTCCATGACCTGTGTATATATGGAGGAAAAGAAGACTTCCGAAAATAGCCACGACGGCAATAGATATTGCAATGGATAGATTTTTAAGGAAAATTTTACCGATCAGAAAACTTAGAAATTTCATGATTCTATTTTGTATAGTAACGTAAAGGCAAATATAAAGTTGTAAAGTTAAAAGTAATTCCCATATTTCTGAATTACATTATACAGAGTATCTCTCTCAACAGGGATTCTGCCTGTCTCACGTATAAGTGTTACGAGCTGATTGGTTGAAAGAGTTGGGTTTTTATCATCTGCTCCTGCCATCGAATAAATTTTTGTAGTATCATCAATTGTCCCGTCAATATCATCCACACCAAAAGAAAGTGAAAGTTGTGTTGTCTCTTTTCCTATCATTGGCCAGTATGACTTAATATGAGGGAAATTATCAAGGTAGATCCTTGATACAGCAAAATTGCGCATATCTTCAATTGTTGTCACTTCACCTATATCTGATAGTTTATTATTAGCCATCCTGTATTTCAAGGGGATAAATGTATTGAATCCGCCGGTTTTATCCTGTAATTTTCTTAATTGTGAAAGATGATCGATCCTGTCAGAATAATTCTCAATATGACCATAAAGCATGGTAGCATTCGATGGGATACCTGTTTTGTGAGCTGTTTCATGAATCTTTAGCCACTCCAGGGTAGATGATTTTTCATCACAGATTTGTTTACGTATCTCTTCTCTGAAAATTTCGGCTCCACCACCGGGAATAGAATCCAACCCGTATTCTTTAAGCTTCTTCAGCCCTTCATCAAGTGTTTCCTTTGATTTTTTTATCATGAAATCAAGTTCAATAGCAGTGAATGCTTTTACGTGTATCTGTGGAAGTATCTCTTTTATCTTTCTTATCATATTTCCGTAATAGTGCAGGTCTCTGTTTGGATGCACTCCTCCGACAATATGAACCTCTGTGACCGGCTTATCTTTATATTCAGAAACTTTCGACAGTATATCGTTAATACTATATTCCCAGGCTCCTTTTTCATTTATTTTTCTACTGTAGGAACAGAAACGACAATTATAGATGCAAATATTCGTTGGTTCAATATGGAAATTCCTGTTAAAATAGACAAAATTCCCGTTTTTCTTTTCTCGTGTGAAACTTGCAAGTACCCCCAGCAATCCTAAACCGGCTTTCTCATATAAGCAAAGCCCTTCCTTGTCATTTATCCGTTCCTGTCTGAATACCTTGTTTGCTATAGTTTTTAAATTATCAGACAGATCGGTTGATTGTATGATTTCCCTCATTATGCTAAATAGTTTCAGGAAGTAAAAGTATAGTTAATATAATTGTGTATGAAATAATGGAGAAAAAAAAAGTAAAGGAAGTGCCTTTACTTTATAGTTAAATGAAGAAGTATATTAAAAGATTATACCTTATGCCTTGGTTCATCGGAAACGGATAGTTTTTTCCTTCCTTTTGCTCTTCTGGCTTTAATAACATTTTTTCCGCCAGGTTCTGACATCCTTTCCCTGAATCCGTGTTTATTCTTTCTTTTTCTGTTTGATGGCTGAAAAGTACGTTTCATGATCGTTTTATATTAATATATGAATTGCTTATAATTTTGAAGTTGCAAAGTTAATATTTTCTGTATTTATAGCAAAGGGTTTTTCTGAGTTTATTATTGCTTATTTATTCCCGGAGTCCGACAGGCTTAAATAGATAAGCTTTTTTGTTTTGAAAAAGGGCTCTTCGAAAAGATCTTTTAGATTAAAAATTTTGAGATCTGTACTGTAACTTTTGACATCCTTTTCAATATTCCCTCCGGTAAGATAAAAAATGCCGTTGGGAAGGTTATTCCTGTTTTTTGTATGGAGATTGTCTTTAACAAGATTAACAAATTCAGGGAATGAAGTAACAGCTCTTGAAATAACGAAGTCAAATTTCTTAGCGTATAATTCTGCTCTTACCTGTATGGCTTTTACATTGTTAAGTTCTAATTCATCAGCAATAGTACCGACAACCCTGATTTTTTTTCCTATTGAATCGAGCAATACAAAATCTGTTTCAGGAAACATAATAGCCAGTGGAATGCCGGGAAATCCACCTCCTGTGCCCACATCAAGAATTCTTGTCCCTGGTGTAAATCTGATTTTTGTTGCAATACTGAGAGAAGGAAGTACATGTCGTTCGTAAAGCCGGCTAATATCTTTCCGGGATATTACATTTATTTTCCGGTTCCAGAATTCATATAATCCAGACAATTCGGTGAATTGTTGCAGTTGATTGTTCGTAAGGTTTTTGAAATATTTTTCTAACAGGTTAATACCGGTCATAATATAATGGGTGAATGATTAAATGAGTGAATGCTAAAATGTTGCGAGTTTCGTGTTACGGGTTACGAGTTCATGTAAAGTGTTAATCGTGCGGATTTTTTTGTTTAAGGATATTATACAATAATTCCCGTGCCCTGAAAAGCTGGGCTTTAACGGTTCCTAAAGGCAGGTTTAGTTCATCTGCAATTTCTTCGTAAGAATATTCCTTAAAATATCTTAGTTCAACCAGGTCGCGGTATCTTGGTTTGAGGGTTGTAACAACCGACCGCATGAGTGTTGCTTTTTGTTTTTTAATAAGGTCCTCTTCAGGATCAGGAACCTCAGCCATAATAATATTTGAAGCCCTGTCTCTATCCCCGATTTCACGATCGAGGGAGATATGATCAATCCTTTTTTTCCGTATAAAATCGATACAATTGTTAGAAGCAATTTTAAATAACCATGTACTGAATGCAAAGTTTGGAGTATACTGTTCAAGATTTTTAAAAGCCTTGCTGAATGCCTCAATAGTAAGATCTTCAGCATCATTTGCATTATTTACCATTTTTAGCAGCATATAATAAATAGCTTCCCTGTACCGGTCCATTAATTGAGCATATGCAGCCTGATCGTCCTTTTTAGCTCTTTCGACAAGCCTGACATCGAACTGTGCTTTTTCTGAAAGATTAGAATTCATATTCATTTCTTTTGCTCCGAACTAAAAATTTTTCCGATAAAAGAAAAATAAGATTATAAAAAGGTGCCAGTATATCGAATAGGAACGAAGATAACAATAATTCTTTTTCGTTCAAACGAACCATTGCAAATTTGAAAAAAGTTAACTGAATTATGGTCCTGAATAGAAAAGCGCCAATAATCACTTCAGGCATAACCCATTGAATAAGAAGCATGAAAAGTGTTGTATAGAATGTTATTCTGCTAAGAGGTTCAATAAAAAGCAAGAATTTATGTTTGTTTTTGTAATATGCACTTGTTGTAAGATGCCTGCGTTTTTGTTTTGCCCATTCAGAAAATATTTTTTTGGGGACTGATCGAATATGGCTCTTTTCCCCAACTTCAATTAAAGTATTTGTTTTATTTGCATTTGCATTTATGAAAAGATCGTCGTCACCTGATTTTAAATGCATATGAGTTGAAAATCCGCGACTTTCAAAGAAGAGAGACCGGCGATAGGCAAGATTGCGCCCAACCCCCATATATGGTATTCCTGCCAGGGCAAATCCGAAATATTGCATTGCAATAAAAATAGTATCATAACGTATAATCTGGTTCAGTATCCCTTTTTCCTTTTCATATCCGCCATATCCTAATACAAAAGAAGCATTTTTCTTAAAATTCCTTTGCATAGTAAAAAGCCATCGATTTGTTTCGGCATAACAATCAGCATCCGTAAGAAGCAGCCAATCATTTTTCGCAGTTTTAATGCCGATAAATAAAGCAAACTTCTTTCCGTGACCGAACTTTTTATCCTTTTTTATTGTTGAAATTTTTAAGTGTTTATGCTTTTTCTTTAAACTTTTCAAAACTTGTTCTGTTTCATCTTCCGAACAATCGTTAACTACTATTACTTCGTAATCAGGATAATCCTGATTGAGAATGGAGGGCAGATGTTCTTTTAAATTGGTTGCTTCATCCTTTGCGCAAATTATTATTGAAACAGGTTTTTTATGAGTATTGTTATTTGGAGATTTATAATATGCTAATCTGCCGTAAAAAAAGAAGTAGTAAAATAATTGAGTAAAGAGACTTAATCCGAAAATGGCCAGTAATATAAGTTCAAAAAGTTTAAAATCCAGACCGAACATAAGATAAAGTTATAAAGTTAAAAGTTGTCTAATAGCCAACAGCTAACAGCTATCAATCTGGCATAGTTATTAAAGATTTTAATGTTAGGCAAGTACCTAAACCTATTATTATAATTATTTTTAAACAATACTTGAGAATATCAATTTGCAATGCTATGTTCTTATCTTTGCCACCGAAATACGGCATTAATGAAATTTGAAATAAAATCAAGAGATACCGGATCTTCAGCGCGTACTGGAAATCTTATTACAGATCATGGTGAGATACACACGCCGATATTCATGCCTGTTGGTACTGCGGGGACTGTAAAAGGTGTTATGAAGAGGGATCTTGAGGATGAAGTGGGGGCAAGGATAATTTTAGGAAATACTTATCATCTATACTTAAGACCCGGAATTGAAACAATTGAAAAAGCAGGAGGATTGCACAGGTTTATTAATTGGAATCGCCCAATTCTGACAGATAGTGGTGGGTACCAGGTTTTCTCACTGGCAGATAACAGGAAAATTTCAGAGAACGGTGTGGATTTTCAATCGCATATTGATGGTTCGAAACATACTTTTACACCTGAGAATGTGATTGATATTCAGAGGATCATAGGCTCGGATATTATGATGACGCTGGACGAATGTACTCCTTATCCATGTGAATATAAGTATGCGAAGGATTCGATGGAATTGACGCACAAATGGCTTGACAGATGTATAAAACAATACAATGAAACAACATCACGGTATGGGGCGGAACAAATGTTGTTTCCAATTGTTCAGGGAAGTATCTACAAAGATCTGAGAAAAAAATCGGCTGAAGTAATTGCAGAGGCCAACTTACCGGGGAATGCTATCGGGGGATTGTCTGTTGGGGAGCCTGCGGAGGAAATGTATGCTATGATAGAAGTAGTTAATGACATACTTCCTGAAAGCAAACCACGTTATTTGATGGGAGTTGGAACACCTGCCAATATCCTTGAGTCAATAGCCCTGGGTGTGGATATGTTCGATTGCGTAATGCCCACCCGCAATGGCAGGAACGGTATGTTGTTCACAAGTAATGGTATTATTAACATTAAGAATAATAAATGGAAAAATGATTTTTCCCCAATTGATACTTACGGTCCTTGTGAGGTTAGCAGACAATATTCAAAAGCATATTTACGACATTTAATAATTGCCAAAGAGATAACTGGTGCGGAAATTGCTAGTATTCATAATCTGAGTTTTTATCTTTGGCTTGTGAATGAATCCCGTAACCGGATTATCAAGGGTGAATTTTCTGAATGGAAGAGAAATATGGTAAAAAAGATATCGCAGAGATTATAAAATATGTTTTAACAAATAGTAAATTCCAAATAACAAAAAACAAATCTCAAATAAACTACAATTAACAAATAACAAAAATTCAAAATAGAATTAACCGAAATATTGTTTTTGCACCTTTATTTTTTTTGAACATTGGGATTTGATATTTATTTACTCACAAAATTATTAATCTTAAAGGTGTTCCCCGAAAAAAAATCGGGGCAAGCCGTGAAATCACTTAGTTAAGTTGATATTTGATGCTTGTCATTTGTAATTTATTTGTGTTTTGGTGCTTGTTTTTTGTGATTTTTAATATTTATATAAACTTTAGGACTTTATTGACGAGCTCTAATTAAAAAAATACTTGATTATTTACTAATGAAACTACCAGGATTATTAATTATTGATTATTATATTATAAAGAAATTCCTGGGGACTTTCTTTTTTTCCCTGATACTGATACTTACTATTGCAGTAGTTTTTGATTTTGCCGAGAAACTGGATGATTTTATTGAACATAATGCACCTGTAAGAGCAATTATTTTTGACTATTACCTGAATTTTATTCCATACTTTGCTTTTTTGTTCAGTCCGCTTTTTACTTTTATTTCAGTAATTCTTTTTACATCAAAGATGGCTTATAATACTGAGATCATTGCTTTACTTAGCAATGGAATGAGTCTTAGGCGTCTTAGTGTTCCTTATTTTATTTCAGCTTTTATTATTGCCTCTTTTTCATTTACCTTAAATAATTTTGTTATTCCTCATGCCAATCGTAAGAGACTGGCGTTTGAGGAAATGTATTACCGTGATAATCCGGTACGAAATAATGAGATAAATATTCATAAACAGGTATATCCGAATATTTATATTTACATGGAAGATTACAGAAATTTTACAAAAACAGGGGATAAGTTTTCGATTGAGGAATTTAATGAGGATGGGAGTCTAAAGTCGAAATTAATGGCCGATTTCGTTAAATGGGATACAACAAAAAAGAAATGGGTTATTCGAAATTATTATATCAGGGATATAAATGGAACTGAAGAAACAATATCAACGGGAAAGTTTCTGGATACAAACCTTACAATTCATCCTGATGATTTTTCAAGAAGAGATTTAGCAGTATCTTCCCTGAATCTGAAAGAGCTTGATGAATTTATTGAACTTCAGGAATTACAGGGGGCTGATAATCTTGATTTTTTCCTGGTTGAATGGTATGGACGGTTTGCCAATCCGTTTTCCACATTTATTTTAACAATTATCGGATTAACTTTGTCTGCAAGGAAAATTAAGGGTGGAATTGGGATGCAGATAGGGCTTGGTTTGTTCCTGAGTTTCTCTTACATATTTTTTATGCAGTTTTCTCAACAATTTGCTATTGGCGGTTCTCTAAATCCTGCACTTGCTGTATGGATACCTAATATACTTTATGCGATGATAGGGATGGTTCTGTATTGTTATGCTCCGAAATAATGATTGAATGATTGAATGAGGAAATGAAGAAATGGGGTAGTGAAGGGTTTATATGTGTATAAGTTTAGGAGTTGAGAAGTATAAGATGGTTAGTATTATTAAATTACAAATAAACTCATCAACAAATCAACAAATAAACTTTTCATAAGCCTGTCAAATATATTTTTTTTAATTACGATGTTTTTGTAATGTTGTACCCTGAATTTAAAGATGGAATAGTTGAAATATCTACAAATTATCTTAATGAACTTTTTTTTAATTTAAGGATTTATTCTAACAAAACAATATACAGATGGCTTTAAAAAGAAAAATCAGAGAGTTACAACAAAGGCGTGAACAGGTACTGAAAGGTGGTGGTGATAAGGCAATTGAAAAACAGACGTCAATGGGTAAACTTACTGCCAGGGAAAGGATTATAACTCTGCTGGATGATAATTCTTTTAACGAATATGATCTTTTCGTTGAGCATGAGGCAAGGGATTTTGATATGGATAAAAAGGTGCTTCATGGTGACGGAGTTGTTATTGGTACCGGTACTATTTATGGAGCTCCGATATGTATTTTTGCCCAGGATTTTACTGTTGCCGGTGGATCACTTGGATTGATGCATTCAAGAAAGATTACAAAGATCATGGATCATGCTTTAAAAATGAGAATGCCATTGATCGGTATTAATGATTCTGGTGGAGCCAGGATACAGGAAGGTGTTAATTCACTTGCCGGTTACGGTGAGATTTTCTTCAGGAATACTCTCGCTTCCGGAGTAATCCCTCAATTATCTGTTATTCTGGGACCTTGTGCCGGTGGTGCTGTCTACTCACCTGCATTAACTGATTTCGTTTTTGTTGTTGATAAGATATCGAAAATGTTTATTACCGGTCCTGAGGTAATTAAAACTGTACTTGGTGAAGAAATTTCCATGGAAGATCTTGGGGGGGCGAAAGTGCATAGTGAGATTACAGGGAATGCACATTTTTATGCTGAAAGTGAAGCGAAGTGCTTTGAACAGATAAAAGAACTTATTACTTATATACCATGGAATAACTCCAGAAAAGCGAAAGCCTTTAAACCAAAAGATCCGAAAAAGGAATATAAAATTGAAAATATTGTTCCTGATAACCCGAAACTGCCATATGATGTTCGTAATGTGATAAAAGCGATCACTGATGATTCGGTTTTTTTCGAGATACAGGAACGATGGGCAGGCAATATTGTTATCGGATTTAGCCGTATGGAAGGACAAACCATAGGTTTTGTTGCAAACCAGCCAATTGTACTGGCAGGTGTTCTTGATATTGATTCTTCTGATAAAGCAGGTAGATTTATCAGGTACTGCGATGCTTTTAATATCCCTATTATTACCCTGGTCGATTTGCCAGGTTATTTACCTGGGGCAGACCAGGAGCATGCCGGTGTTATCAGACATGGTGCGAAAATACTTTATGCTTACAGTGAAGCAACTGTTCCGAAAATTACAGTTATCCTCCGTAAAGCTTATGGGGGTGGATATATTGCTATGAACTCCAGGCATCTACGTGCTGATTTTGTTTTTGCATGGCCGGGTGCTGAAATTGCTGTTATGGGACCCGAAGGGGCAGCAAATATAATTTTTCGACGTGAAATTATGGGATCTGATGACCCTGAAAAGATTAGAAAACAAAAAGTGAAAGAGTACAAAGATAAATTTGCTAATCCTTATGTGGCTGCTTCAAAAGGGTATATCGATTCTGTGATCGAACCACAGGAGACAAGGAAACTTCTGCTACATGCTATTGAGGTTTCTCAGAATAAATCCAGTGCCGGACCAAAAAAGAAACATGGTATTCCACCGTTTTAATATAATCTCTGCCTCACATTTTTTCTTGAACTCGTAACCCGAAACTCGCTTTGTCCACCGTAGTTTCAACGAAGGTGGATAACACTTTTGAAGAATATGAAATTTAAAATTTTAAACGTATGAAAACGTGGAAAAAGAAGGAAACAGAATCTAAGCCTAAGTTCAAGACTTTAATTATTGATGAGACCCATTATAAAACCAATCTGACTTCTAAGTTTGAAAACAGGAAGAAATATACAGTTCCGGATGCAAAAAAAGTTATTTCTGTTATTCCCGGGACTATTTTGAAGGTTTTTGTGAAAGAAGGACAAAAAGTTAAAAGAGGTGATAACATAATAATTCTGGAAGCAATGAAAATGCAAAACCGTATTAAGTCTCCACGTCCCGGGGTTATTAAAATCATAAATGTGAAAGAGGGTGAGAAAGTAGCTAAAGGGGTGCTAATGTTGGAATTGGAGTAGCTCTTCCTGCCATACTAAATAATGTCTAAATTGCCCCTCTGTTTCTATTTTTTTGTCGAATAAACCGTACACTGCTGAACCACTACCGGTTAAAGAACTGTAAATAGCTCCCATACTGTATAGTTTTTCTTTTATTTTTTTAATGTTGGGGTATTTTGAAAAAACAGGCTTTTCAAAATCATTAAAAACATTCTCTTTCCATTGACTAACAGGATATTTTATTAGTTTCTGCAGGGATAATCCGGGTTTTGAAGGAGTTATTTGAGAATAAGCTAAACCTGTGTCAATATGAATGTCAGGAGATACAATTACAAGATAGAACCGGCTAAGATTGAGAGATATTCGTTGAATATTTTCTCCCCGTCCTGAAATAAATGCACTTGTGCTATTCAGAAAGAACGGACAATCACTTCCCAAACCTGATGCAATAGCATGCAGTTTTTCTTCAGTAATTCCAATGCTGAATTTATTGTTCAGGAGGCGTAATAAAAAGGCTGTATCCGAAGAGCCGCCTCCCAAACCTGATCCGGTTGGGATTAATTTGTGCAGATGAATACTTAACGGGGGTATTGAATATTCTTTTCTTAATAATTCTGCGGTGCGAAAAACCTGGTTCTCCTCCGGTGGTGAATCAATTTTAATGCCGGTTGTATCCAGAGAAATACTTTTTCCTGAGTCTTTTTTCTGTTCAGAAATTTCAAGTATATCAGTCAAACCTACAGGGTATAGGATGCTTTCAATATTATGATATCCGTCAGGTCGTTTTCCGGTTACGCGTAATCCTATATTTATTTTTGCATTGGGGAAACAGATCATTGAGTTGGATTTAGAAAGTAAGAATATAGCTTCGCAAAGTAATTAAAAATTGGCAGTTATTCAGTTTCTTAAGGTTGGAATGAGGAAATGAAGAGTTTATAAGTGTATAACAAATCAACAGATAAACTTTCACATTGTTAAGAGTTGAGGAATTGTGTTGCAATAGGGTGATGAGAAATTGAGTAGAAGAGGAGATGATTAATAATTTTCAACAAATCACATATTTTTATGAACATTTTATGTTTAAAAAAACTGCAATTTTTATATCATAAGGTAAGTTCAATTTAATATCTTTATGTTCTGGAAAAAAAATGGGTCTGATTGATTAGAAAAGACGAAAAGTGTTAATTCCCAGGTTATAACAAGAATGAGATAAAATAAATCAACAAACAATTTTTTAATACAAAAGACATTATAAAACTATGGCGGTAAAAAGCAGTCCCCGAAATAAAAAAATAACTTCGTTAGGCCTTGATGTTGGGAAAGTGCCTCCTCAGGCAATCGACATTGAAGAAGCGGTGCTTGGAGCAATTTTGATAGAAAAAGATGCTGTGATAGCGGTTTTGGATATTCTGAAACCAGAAAGTTTCTACAAAGATGCTCATCAAAAAATATACAATGCAATTTTGGAATTGTCGACAAAAGAAAAACCAATTGATATACTTACTGTAACAGAAGAACTCAGGTCGAATGATGAGCTTGAAAGTGTTGGGGGTCCTTTCTATATCACCCAGCTTACAAATCGTGTTGCTTCATCTGCTCATATTGAGTATCATTCACGGATTGTTGCACAGAAGTATATTCAACGTGAACTGATAAGGATTTCTTCTGAGATACAGAACAGGGCATTTGACGATAGTATTGATGTTGATGATCTGCTTGATTTTTCTGAAAGGGAACTGTTTGATATAGCTGAGGGAAATATAAAAAGAGAAACTACGAAAATAAATGTCTTGATTAA
>Ga0208905_1000947_pt1 | contig 14669 bp, 10 predicted proteins | sample AntAceMetag02UKS_FD_184776 | JGI IMG/M metagenome (GOLD analysis project Ga0208905, IMG submission 184776) | Saline lake microbial communities from Ace Lake, Antarctica - Antarctic Ace Lake Metagenome 02UKS (SPAdes) (version 2) | ecosystem: Environmental > Aquatic > Non-marine Saline and... | reverse complement strand
TCTACGACAAAACTGTTTACAATGGCTACCGGACTTGACACTTTCGGAGCAGATTACCAATTCGAAACTCTCATATATCGCAACGCGCCCGTCAATTCCGCAGGTGAATTGAAAGGTGATCTTATACTGGTGGCCAGCGGTGACCTGACCCTCGGAGGTCGTACGGATGTTAACGGTCACATAGCGTTTACCGGAATGGATCATACGGACGCAGGCATGGACGGAGCTCTGTCAGCAGTGTTGACCAAGCAGAATCCACTGGCGGGGATTAACAATCTGGCCTCGCAGGTAGCCGCTTCCGGTATCAAACGGGTATGTGGAGACGTCATCATTGATGATCGTCTGTTCGAAACAAGCACCGCCGGACACGGTTTCGTCAGGACACCTATCACCGTCAATGACAACCTCATAGATTTTGTGATAACACCGTCTGAACCGGGGATGGACGCGACCGTCAAATGGCGCCCCCGCACCTCGGCCTACCGGGTTGACGCTCAGTTAAAAACCGTAGCCTCAATGGAAACGCCCCGCGTCCTTATTACATCCGGTGGCTCCAATAGAATTTTAGTCAGCGGACAAGTCCCGGCCAAACAGAAGCCGTACATTCGCGTCCGGCAGGTTGAAGACCCCGCATCCTTTGCCCGGACACTCCTTATTGAGGCGCTTCAACGAACAAATGTTAAGGTAGATATCTCACCATACGGCAAAAACCCTTCCGTCAGGCTGCCTGAAAGAAACGCTTATAAAAAAATGGAAAGCGTGGCCTTATTGAAATCACCCCCATATTCCGAAACGGTAAAGCTGATTTTAAAGGTCAGTCACAATCTTGGTGCGGACATAACCCCTCTTTTAGTTGCCGCGAAGAACGGAAAACAGACTTTTGAAGAGGGAATGGCCCTTGAAGGAGTTTTTCTTAAACGGGCCGGTGTAGATTTGAAGTCTATCTCACTCGCCGATGGCGAGGGCGGGGAGCAGGGCGATGTTGTTACACCCCGGGCTGCTGTCCAGATCTTAAGATACATGACAACTCGTACCTGTTTTAAGGCGTATCACGATGCGCTGCCGGTACTCGGCGTAGACGGATCTCTGGCTCATGCAGTCCCACCCGATAGTCCAGCGAGGGGCAAGGTCCACGCCAAGACAGGCACAATTGTTCAGGGGGATCTTCTGAATGACCGCCCCATTCTCCTGGTGAAGGCATTGGCAGGTTATATAACAGCATCCGGCGGTCGCAAACTGGCATTTGCGTTTTACGTAAATAATGTACCCATAAAAGAGCTCAATGACATGTTAGCAGTTGGGAATGACCTTGGGAAAATTTCGGAAGCCGTGTATCTCGCGGAATAAATCAACAGACTCATGAACTGGGGGGCTCTGAAAAAGGAAAGGAGTTAACAGATGAAGAGAACAGGTCTGACAATACTACTTGCTGCTTTATTTATCCTGTTGGTATCCGCTTCTGTACCCGCCGGGGAAGCTGCCGACATGAAAAGTCCGGAATCAATATTTTCAGCGGAATTTGAAGGAGGTAAATTGTACCATTCCGGTGAGATCAGGGTGGTAGAACTGACCGGTAACTATCGGCAGATGGGCCGGCAGTAAGGGATGCTTCTGAAAGCCGATCTGAAGGAACTCTACCACGATGCCATAGATAATTTCTTTATAAAGAAAAAGGGATTTTCCATGGAGCGGCTGAAAATCATAGCCGGGTCGATCTTCGATCTTTACCCTCGACGGTATAAGGAAATTATCTACGGGATGGCTGAAACATCCGGACTGGGAGTTGAAAAGCAGATTCTGCTCAATGCTATCGAGTGGTTCCCGAAGATAAACCACCTGTCCTTTGACCACTGTTCCGGCGTTGCCGCCTGGGGTCCTTATACATCAGGAGGCCCGCTCGTTTTCGGGAGAAACAATGACGACGATTTCTTATATAAAGATTTCGCCAGATTCATGGTGGTCTCGGTCTTCAACGCCGACGATGGGACCATTCCTACCGCACTCATCAATTACGCCGGGGTAATATACAACGCCACCGGAATTAACAGAGACGGGCTGTTCGTTGAACTGAACAGCGGTCCATGGATGAGATTCTGTCTGGACAGGACATCCATGTTCGTGACACTTTTTTCTTTCCTGCAGGACTATGCTTCCATGTCTGAGATAGATAATGCCTTTAATGCTACTCTGCCCAATCTTTCTACTATTGTTAACGTGGCCGATAAAAACAGGGCTTACTCGTATGAATCTTCGATCTATGATACGAGGCGAAGGGATCCGGAGCGTGACGGCTTCATGGCAGCCACAAACCACTTTATTGGTTCAACGTGGAAACTGACACAGATCGACGACAATGTGCTGCCCGCAACAAGCTACAAGAGGTACCGGAACCTTCTCGCCCTCGGAGAAAAGTACCGGAGCAGGTTCAACCCTCAGATTATGATGAAAGTTTTTGATACCTCTATTGAAAATGGCGGTCCCACGGATACGGAAAAGACAATATACCAGGTCATTGCTGTCCCCGCAGAGTTGAAGATTTGGCTCAAGGTTCCCGGTTTCCAGCATTGGGCTGAGGTCGGACTTGGCCCGCTGTTCAGGAAAAATTAACTATGGAAGAAAAAGGGGGTGCGGAGATTCAGTCTTAAACCATATAAAACATTCCGGACCACAGACGGATGTTAAAGATATTACCATATCACCCCAGGAATACGTAAAGCTTCCCGCCCGGATCGATACTAAACCGGGACTCGCCTACATGGAAGTGCCGCTCGATAAGCTGAAGAAGGATCTGATAATAACCACCGGTTTTACCTTCAAGCAATATGAACAGCGATTTAAGATCAATCCCGACGATGTTGGTTCGTATGATGTGAAAAGCGCTCTTTATCGGAAATACACGGTATTTCGGGCCAATACCATTACAGGATGGGGGATAACGGAGAAAGCGAGAGAAGTAATCGGAAACGAGTCTAACCGTTACAGGGCCCTAAGGTACCTCAGCAGGTACAATAATACTTGAAATTAATCGAAATAAAAGTGATAAAGCCGCAAGGTGCGGTGTGAACCTATGTTGCGTTGGGGAATCTTATGAGAAAAAACATGATTGTTTTGATTATTGCGGTCTGTTACGGTATATTTTCTCTGTTCATATCCGTTTCGCCGGGTCTCTCAGAACAAACCGGTCAAGGACTGAAGCTTATCGAAACAATAAGAACAACTCTCTCGAACCAGCCATCCATCAAAATACAGAAAGAAGTTGTAGAAATAAGCAAGGGGGCCTTACAACAGGCCCGTGGCGCTTTCGACCCCACTATTACCACGAATATCGGCCGCTCCCATGAAAATAACCCGCTTACCGCAGCCGATCAATCAACCTATGGCACTTCAAGAGATACTTCGAATGTGACTACCTATAACGTCAGTCTGAACAAAAAGTTTCGCAACGGCATCACCCTGGGTCCCAGTGCCCGGATGACGCGCACCGACGATCAAAGTTTATCGGCCACTACTACCAACGAGGGAAGTGTTAATTTCGTCATAATCCTGCCCCTCCTGAGCGGAAGGGGCAGGGAAGCGGCAGCCGCCGGTGAAACAGCCGCGGAAAGCCAGGTTGAAGCCTCCGGACTGGACCTTCGTCACGCCTATTCAACCGCCGTTCTGGAAACAGCCAGTGCCTACTGGGAAGTGTTGGCGGCCAAAGAAAATCTTGAGATCCTGAAAGAGGCCGAATCCAGATCGATCAAGCTGCTGCAAGATGTTGAGGAGTTGGTAAATGCGGATGAGCGGCCACGGTCCGATCTCGACCAGCTTCGGGCTGATCTGGCATCAAAAACAGCGGCTCATACCATGGGCGAGCAGACCCTTTACGAGGCCCGTCAGCACCTGGGTATCGCAATGGGGCTACAGTTTCATCGTGCCACTACGCTTCCTCTCCCAGCCGATACATTCCCGGTGTCGCTTCCGGGTAAAATTCTTTCCATAGAAAACAATAAAATGGAATTCATTCATCTATCGAATAAAAACCGGGCCGACCTCCTGGCACTGAAAAAACTTGAAAAAGAGGCTGCTGTTCTCCTGACCGCCGCCCGGGTCAATATGAAACCACAGTTGGATCTTTCGTTGAGCATGGGTTATCAAAGTCTCGATGAAACGGACAGAAAATCCGGCTATTATGATGCCTTCCGCGAAAATGTAGAAGGTTTAAACGGCGCCGCAACCCTCAGTTTGCAGTATCCCTTCGGCAACAACGTGTCGAGTGGTCTTTTGCATCAGAAACAATCTTCCCATCTGAAAGCGCGTATTCAGACGGCCGATTTGGAGAGAAAAATCCACTCTTATGTTGTCATCGCCATACGCGCGCTCATGCAAAAAACAGCAGAGCTTGGAGAAGCGCAAAAGGCGGTCTTATATTCCCGTAAGGCAATGGATAATGAGAAATTAAAGCTTCACATGGGTATGTCCACGGTGATTGATGTGCTGGATATTGAAGACCGGTTCAAGACTGCCCTCCAGGGAGAGGTCTCCGCGCAAAAAGAATATGCCCTTGCCGTGCTGCAATTCCGCTTTGCAACGGGCACTCTGCTCGGACAGGATAAGGGACGCTATACCGTTACCATGGAGCAACTGACAACGATTCCCATTCCATAGACATCATCATTTATTAGCAAGGAGGTTCATCAGCCATGACCGGACAGATGTTTCGCAAAGTAGCCTTAGAGCGACTGTCGTCCCCGGAACAACTGGATCAGCTCATGAAGATCACCACACCGAAGGGCTGGGTTGCCCTGATTGCACTTGTGGGTCTTTTAATCTGTGCCGTCTTCTGGGGATTCCAGGGAACTATACCGGACAGGGTCACGGGTCAAGGAATACTGATGAAATCCGGGGGGGTCTACGCAATTGTTCCTAATAGTTCGGGACGTGTCCAATGCCGCTACTTCAGTGTACATGATACCGTTCGCTGTGGACAGGTGGTCGCACGGCTCGAGCAGCCTCAACTCCTCGATCAGATAAGGGGCGCTCGGGGCGCGCTGGCGGAACTTAAGAAGGAACGTGTCCGTATCGCCCAATTTGGAACCGAGGAAATGATGCTGGACAAGGAGTCCAGGAAGGAGCAGAAGGACAATATTAATAGCGCAATCACAGCCCTTAAAGAACGGGTCGGCTGGCTCAATAAGAAGATAGAAAACCAGCGGGCCATTATGAATAAGGGTTTGATCACAAAACAGCAATTGATCGATACGCAAGAGGAATTAAGCGACACGGAGCAAAAAATCAGAGAACAGTTTAACCAGTTGAAGATTCTTTCAATCAAGGAGGTACAGCTCAGAAATCAACAGGGAAATGACCTTTCGGCAATAGATCAGAAAATAAACGAGGCCAAAAGGAACCTCGAACAGTTGCAATATAATTTCAATGAGGATTCTAAAGTCATCAGTCCCTACACGGGACGCATACTGGAAGTATCCGTCGATGAGGGCTCCATCGTTTCCGAGGGCCAGCAGATCATGACTATTGAGCTTCTGGGCAAGGAAATCAAGAACCTGGAAGCCGTTCTCTATTTTCCACCACATGACGGGAAAAAAATTCGTCTTGGAATGAATGCCCAGATTTCTCCCTCCACTGTTAAGCCGGAGCAGTATGGATTTATTCACGGTCTGGTCACAAGTGTTTCATCATTCCCCGCCACCCGCCGGGGAATGATGAATGACCTTCAAAACGAAGCACTGGTGGACAAATTCTCTTCAGGGGTGGTACCCGTTGAAGTGCGGGCCGAACTGATTCCCGATCCGCGAACACTCAGCGGCTTTAAATGGTCTTCTTCAAAAGGCCCTCCGATCAAGATCAACGGGGGAACGCTCTGCAATGCAACGGTAACGGTTTCAGAACAGCGTCCCATAGATCTCGTCATTCCCTTCCTCAGAAAACACCTTCTTGGAGTTGGTGACGATACCATTGAAGGATCTCAAGGATGAGCACATCAGAAAAAGTATGGCGTAACAGACGCGTAAAGACACCGACAGTTATCCAGATGGAAGCGGTTGAGTGTGGTGCGGCATCTCTTGCTATGATTCTAAGCTATTACGGGCGGTTTGTTCCCCTGGAAGAGCTTAGAATTGAATGCGGAGTCTCGAGGGATGGCAGCAAGGCGAGCAATATTCTGAAAGCGGCACGCAAGTACGGCCTGGAGGCCAGGGGTTATAGCAAGGAATTGGAAGGATTACGGGAATTTCCTCTTCCAATGATTGTCTTCTGGAATTTCAATCATTTCGTGGTGCTGGAAGGGATTAAAAAAGGGAAAGCCTACCTGAATGATCCCGCCACGGGGCCCAGAATAATTTCTGAAGAAGAATTCGATGAATCGTTTACCGGTGTCATCATGGTTTTCAAACCTACTGACGACTTTCAAAAAGGTGGAGAAAAGAAGAGTCTTGTCCGTTCCCTCCGAAAACGCTTTGTTGGGGGCAAGCTGGCCCTTATCTATGTGGTTCTGGCCGGTCTTTTCATGGTTATTCCGGGACTGGTGATCCCGATTTTTACCAAGATCTTTGTGGATCATATTCTGGTTGAAAGGATGGAGGGCTGGCTGCAACCCCTTCTCCTGGCGATGGGGCTTGCGGCCCTTCTACGCGGAGCTCTTACCTGGCTCCAGGAGCACTATCTCCTGCGGTTCCAGACCAAGCTTGCTCTGTCATCTTCAAGCAAGTTTTTCCAGCATGTCTTCCGGCTGCCTATTGAATTTTTTAACCAGCGATTCGGGGGAGAAGTGGGCAACCGCGTATTGCTTAATGACAAGGTCGCCCAGATACTCTCAGGGGAACTGACAACCAATGTTATTAATCTGGTGCTGGTTTTGTTTTATGCGGCGCTTATGATTCAGTACGATGTGATCCTCACCCTGCTGGGCATTATAATCGCTCTTCTGAATCTTGCCGTTTTAAAATATGTCTCACGCAAGCGAAAGAATCTTAATATGCGCCTGCAGCAGGATGCGGGCAAGATGATGGGAACGGCCATGATGGGTCTGCAGATGATCGAGACGCTGAAAGCCACCGGATCGGAGTCAGATTTTTTCTCACAGTGGTCAGGCTACCAGGCAAAGGTCCTGAATGCGCAGCAGCAACTCGCCCTTTCCACTCAGATACTTACTCTCATACCACCCTTTCTCACAAGTTTGAATATGGTGGCCATACTGGGGATTGGGGGGCTGCGTGTCATGGAAGGCCACTTGAGCATGGGAATGCTGGTGGCTTTTCAAAGCCTCATGGCAAGTTTCATGCAGCCGGTCAACCAGATGGTCAATTTGGGAAGCACCCTGCAGGAGACCCATGCCGATATGGATCGTCTGGATGACGTAGAGCGCTATCCCGTCGATAAACGTTTTGCAGTCGAGCAAACTGAACAGGCGAAATCCATGCCCGCAAAACTATCGGGGAGCCTGGAACTACATAAATTGACCTTTGGGTACAGTCGACTTGCCCCTCCTCTTATCGAAAATTTCAGCCTGGCTTTGAAACCGGGGATGCGTGTGGCACTGGTAGGCGGATCGGGATCGGGAAAATCGACGATTGCAAAACTTATTGCCGGTCTTTATGATCCCTGGGATGGATTCATTACCTTTGACGGCATGACCATACCCGAGATTTCGCGCGATGTATTATATAACTCGCTGGCTATGGTGGATCAGGATATCTTTCTGTTCGGGGGGACAGTCAAGTCGAACCTCACTATGTGGGATGAGACCGTTCGCGAATCCGCAATCACGAGGGCCGCACAGGATGCCTCCATCCATTCCGATATCGCGATGCGGGCGGGAGGATATGCAAGCGTAGTGGCAGAAGGGGGAAACAATTTCAGCGGCGGTCAGCGGCAACGTATGGAACTCGCCCGGGCGCTGGTGAACAATCCGACGATTCTTGTCCTTGATGAAGCCACCAGTTCCCTGGATCCGCATACAGAGAAAATTGTCGATGATAATCTCAGACGAAGGGGATGCACGTGCATTATTATTGCTCATCGCTTGAGCACGATTCGGGATTGTGATGAAATTATCGTTCTTGATCGTGGCAAGGTTGTTCAAAGAGGAATTCACGAAGAGCTGCGCGATGCGGAAGGGCTCTATGCAGAACTGATAAGTGCGCAGTGAACCGATACAAGCATCTGCGTAAAAAACGCGTGTTTGCTTGTTACGCAAAGGCAGGCAGTAGTTGAGGATAAAGGCTCTACACGGGAAAATTTTATTTTATGGAAACAATGAACGGCATATTTAAAACGAAAGGCTTAATCCGGAAGGCGAGAGGGAATCAGCCTCTTATCCTTGATGATGAAGAACGGATCTTCTTAGTCCATTCCGGGAAGGTTGATGTTTTCTCGGTTCAGATGGATAAGGGGGAGATGAAGGGGCCTCGCGTCCATGTCTTTCGTGCCTGTGAAGGAGAAGCGCTCTTCGGTATGAGGGTTGACCGGAAGGGACGCGCCGTAGTCCTGCTGGCTGTGGGGGGTCCCGATGCATCCCTTATGGAATATGCCCGGTCCGCTCTTATTGAAGACGCGGAGGGATCGACCTATCGGGAAAGGTTGGGGGAATTGATCGACCGGTGGGTCGGAAGATTATCCGCAGGAATTCGGGGAGGCATGCACTTTCCCAGAAACTTCAGCGACCTGAATATCGTCTCTGCGTTTTCTACTGAAGAAGAAACTTGTTTCCGGGCACACAAAAAGACTCTCTGGATCAAGCCCAGCGAGGGAACGCTCCAGTGGATGGGTAAAGATGGATGGCCCGAGATCCTCCACGGTGGGTACTTTCCCCTGTCCACAAACGCGTGGATGGTTACAAAAGGAAAAACGGCATTCTCCGTTGTCGACAGAGAGGCGCTCTTTAGTGAGCGCCGGGAGTGGGAAGCGCTGAGTAGTTTTTATCGGTTTGCCCTGAGATGCCTTGCCCTGAATCAAGGATCGGCCGAAAGGGACGAACGTGAGCGTCTTCATCGAAAAGACGAATCCAGGCGGTCGCAACTGGCAAGAACTTTCTATCGTCTGGGTGCTATTCTGGAGGAAAAAGAAGAAATATTTGTTCCTCAAAAGGGTGAAAAAAATCCACTGTTTGTGGCGTGTCGAATGATCGGAGATTCGCTCGGCATATCTGTTCGCATGCCTGCCAGACCCGAAAATGAGGCTGATAAAGAGGTTTCTTTGGAAGATATCGCACGAACTTCCGGTTTTCGGAGTCGACAGGTTATCCTCAAGGAAACCTGGTGGCGCAGTGACCATGGCCCGCTTCTGGCCTTTATCGGTAAAGAAAAAAAACCTGTGGCCCTTATTCCCGATTCGCCAAGAAGATACACAATACATGATCCTGCGACGGGGATCCGACAAACGGCGACATCCCGCACCGTCGAATCTCTATCACCGGAGGCATACTCTTTTTATCGGTCCTTCCCGAGCCGGGCGCTGGCTGGACGCGATCTTATAAAATTTGGCTTTCAGGGATGCGCCGGCGCCCTGACCTCTGTTATTCTTATGGGGATTCTCGGCGCCCTTCTGAGCCTTCTTGTGCCTGTTATGACGGGAATCATTTTCGATAGAGTTATTCCAGAGGCCTCTCGGAGTCAACTCATACAAATTTCACTGATTCTGGTCACCGCCGCCGTGGCAATGCTCATGTTCGATGCAACCAAGGGTATTTCGTTACTGCGTATTGTGGGGAAGACGGATTCATCCATTCAGGCGGCGATATGGGATCGGCTTCTTTCTCTTCCCGTACCCTTCTTTCGCGAGTATTCTGCCGGAGACCTAGCAAAAAGAGCTATGGGGATCAACGAGATAAGAGACCTTCTTTCCGGTGTTACAGTAAACGCAATACTTGCCTGCCTGTTTTCCATATTTAGCCTGGCCTTGCTTTTTTATTACAATGTAAAGCTCGCCCTCGTCGGAGTGGGATTATCCATGACAGGTATCCTTGTTACCGGCATTGCCAGTTATATTGTTATCCGCTATCAGAGGAAAATAAACGAAATCGAAGGTAAGCTTTCAGGCATGGTTCTGCAATTTATTTCAGGAATTACAAAACTCCGTGTCTCCGGCACCGAGGACCGTGCATTTGCGGAATGGGCCGGAAACTTCGCCGAGAAGAAAAAACTCGCCTTTAAGGCGGGTATGATACAAAATATACTGACTTCGTTCAATTCCGCCTTCCCTGTTATCGCGTCTATGTCGATATTTGCCTGGTTAATCTGGAAAACTACCGAAGGAAAGTTAAGTACGGGTAACTTTCTGGCCTTTAATGCCGCCTATTGTAATTTCCAGATGGCCATGCTCCAAATGGCCACAGCTTTGGCGACTTCTCTGAGCATTATTCCACTCTACGAGAGGCTCAAACCTATTATAGAGACGATACCCGAAACGGATGGTGGAGAGACTCACCCGGGAGCATTAAGCGGAGCGATCGAGGTCAGTCATATCAATTTCCATTACAGCGTCGATGGTCCGCTCATATTAAAGGATGTCTCGTTACAGGTTGCGCCGGGGCAGTTTATCGCCCTTGTCGGCGGGTCGGGATCGGGAAAGTCAACACTTTTGAGGCTTTTACTCGGATTTGAGAAACAGGAATCCGGCACTATTTACTACGATGGCCATGATTTGGCATCCCTTGATCTTCTTGAGGTGCGAAGGCAAACCGGTGTTGTATTGCAAAATGCCCAGTTGATGCAGGGAGATATCTTTAGAAACATTGTTGGGGCCTCCAATTTGACTATTGACGATGCCTGGGAAGCGGCGCGCATGGTGGGTATCGACAGGGATATCGAGGAAATGCCCATGGGTATGCACACGGTGGTAAGCGCCGGGGGAGGCACCCTGTCGGGGGGACAAAGGCAGCGGTTGATCATTGCCCGAGCCATCGTTAAAAAACCCAGTATTCTCTTCTTCGATGAAGCAACCAGCGCCCTGGACAATCATACTCAGTCAATTGTGAGCCACAGCCTGGAAAAGCTTGAGGTAACCCGTGTAGTAATTGCCCACAGACTGAGTACGATCATGAATGCAGATCGTATTTATGTGCTTCAGGACGGCAAAATCATCGAATCGGGCACCTACCATGAACTTATGAAGAGGGGGGACTTTTTTGCCGAACTTGCGACACGGCAACTGGCTTAGGCAGAACATGAAATATACCTCCATGATACTATCAATTTTCATAATTACCTATACGATCTTCTGGGAAATAATTGTCGATTCACGGATTAGAACATCTCCTGCAGAGGGGAAAAGGGAAACGCTATGGTAAAAAGATATATAATAGGGCTTGCAGTGCTCCTTTTAGGCATAGTGGCCTGTACTGGTGGAGACAACCTCGGAGAAAAAAGGGCTTCCCGGGCGGAAAAATCGACTGGCCCGATTATCATCGGCGCCGCCGCGCCATGGTCGGAGATAAAAAATGGCTTGTGGCAGGGGATAGAGCTTGCCCGGTCGGAAATCAATAATGAAGGAGGGGTCCTTGGCCGAAAAATTCATGTGGTGAAGGGAGACGACGAGGGCTCGGTGACAAAGGGACAGATTGTAGCGCAGCAATTCGCGGAAAATATAGATATGATTGCGGTGATAGGACATTATAATTCATACATATCCTACTCTACATCCATTATTTACGAATACTATAATCTGCTCATGCTTTCCCCAACATCGACAACTCCCAGACTGACCGAACGAGGGTTCAAACGCATGTTCCGTAATATCCCAAGCGATTCCGTCTTCGGTCGGGAACTGGCAGACTTTTGTGACGGGCAAGGGTATAAAAGCATGGTAATTTACCATTCCAACGATGAGTATGGCCAGAGATTGGCGGATGCCTTCGAGATGGAGGCTGAAAAGAAAGGGATCGCAATAGTCGATCGGGCCGATTATACCTCATTAAGCACCAGAAGAAATTTTCAAAAAGATTTGACTCGCTGGAGAAATAACTTTTCCTTTGATGCCATTTTCCTTGGTGGCATTACTCCCCAGGCGGGTTATATCATTAAAGAAATCAGAAGTCTGGGAATCACTGTCCCCATTGTAGGAGGGGAAGGGCTTGATTCACCTGAATTGTTTAAGAGTGCAGGCGAAAACGCCGTCAATGTGTTTGCAGGGTCCACGTTTTATCCGGAACGAAAAGAAAAAAAGGTCCAGCATTTTGTGAAAGCCTTTTTGGATCGGTATAAGACTATCCCTGATTCCAAGGCAGCCCAGGGTTACGACGCGATGAAACTCCTTGCTTGGACCATTAAAAAGGCTCAATCCACCGTACCCTCACGCATTGCAAGTGTCTTGCGCGGCACGAAAGGCTGGGAAGGGGTTACAGGTACTCATACTTATGCTGAAAACGGTGATATTGTAGAAGATGAGATTTTTATAAAAGAGGCCAAAAATGGTCGCTTCAAATATTATAAAAGCCAGTAACGGTTGGGCGAGAGCTTTGAAAGATCAGAATTACAGGTCATATGTACTCACATCAATGGGGGCATCAGATTCTGAAAAGGATGAGCTCTTACGTTATACTGAGAATACATATGATCATGCCGGCCTGTCCCGGACCATGCCTCTGCCTGATGAACCCTTTATTTCTGTCTGGGAGGAGTACGAATCGGAGGCCATGCTCAAAGGTGCTTTTGATTCCTTAAGAGGTGCCCTGGTCCAACTCTGGTTTCCGGTCAGGAAGGGTATCAGCGAAGAGGCGTTTTACCGGTCCGTCACGCTCAGAGGTGTTCCGCCTCAAGAGGTCTCCGAGGCAACCGGTCTCAAACTGAAGAGACCTGATCTTCTCCATCTGACCATTCATTCGACCCTTGCCGGACGCATACCTGTCATTGCCACCACGGTAAGAGAAGATTTTGTCGCCCTTGTCAGGGTTCTTACTAAAAGGAATGAGCCTGCGCCCATTCCCAAATCTATGGGATCGGCCATCGTCACAGGGTACAACAACTGGGACAGGATCGGCAGATATCGCAAGCGGTGGGAGGCGGAAAATCTCCGAAACTCTTCAGAAGACCGGTGGAAGGAAGAATTCAAGCGAATCATCCCGCAAAAGGATCTTTACCAGGATCGCTTCATTATTTTGAGCGACGGGCCCTACAGCGCGGTACCGGCATCTGAAATGGGGCTTTCAGAAGATGAATGGCAGCGTCTTTCCCTTATCATTCGACGTGAACACGAATGCACTCACTATGTGACGCAGCAACTTTTTTCATCCATGCACAATCGACTCATCGATGAACTGATAGCCGATTACACAGGAATTGTGGCGGCCTCAGGCCGTTACCGGGCAGACTGGTTTTTACGCTTTCTGGGGCTGGGGCATTTTCCCGAATACCGGGAAGGAGGGCGGCTGGAAAACTATCGGGGAGAACCTCCTCTTTCAGACGGAGCCTTTAAAATTCTTCAGGCCCTGGCAAAAAGGGCTTCGGAAAATCTTGAAGAATTTGACCGCCGGTACAGGAGAAATTTCGAAGCAGAACGGTGGAAAACCATTGCGGTTATTGTCCTAACCTGTTTGACGATCGAAGAATTGGCCTCTGAAAGGTCCCTCCCTATCCTTCAAAAAGCATTAGGGCAGGCTGAAAGGTGTGTATTTAAAAATTGCGGTTAATTATTAAAAAAGCGTTTTGGAATAAGAGATCGGATTTGCGGTACCTCAAAAAGGAGAGGCCTTCTTCGGAATACCGGCTTTGATGAAAATGATTCCAAACAATGCAACACCTTAAAAAGAATAGTTTTAATTCTTTTTCATTATAATTTTTTTTCTTCTATTCCCTTTTTTGGGTTGCAAAAAGCGAGAATATAGTCTATTCGTTAAATAGTAGGGTTTCTTATATGTTCGGTCGATAATATTACTCACTTTAAACAGGGGTATATGAAAAATGTCGGTAGAAAGCGCAAAAGGGTTTTTGGCGAAGTATAAGGCGGATGAAGCGTTTGCAAAATCCGTCAATGAAGCAAAGTCTTTGGAAGAAAAGAAGAAAGTTATTCTGGGTGCGGGATTTGACTTTACCTAGGCGGAACTCAATGAATGTCGCGGTGGCGAATTGTCCGACGCGGATCTGGATGCAGTGGCCGGTGGCAGCTATGTATGCACGACGGACAGGACACACATTGCTCGACAAATTAAGCTATCCAATGTCCTTTAGGCTGCCCAGAGGATAGTATAATTTACCTTTAAAAACAGGAGGAAATGAAAAATGTCAGTAGAAAGCGCAAAAGGATTTTTGGCAAAATATAAGGCGGACGGTGCATTTGCAAAATCCGTCAATGAAGCAAAGTCTGTGGAAGAAAAGAAGAAAGTTATTCTGGGTGCGGGATTTGACTTTACCCAGGCAGAGCTCAACGAATGTCGCGGTGGCGAATTGTCCGACGCGGACCTGGATGCAGTGGCCGGTGGCAGCTATATGTGCATTATGGACACCACAGATTGATCGACAAATTAAGTTATCCAATGGCCTTTACACTGTCCAGAGGATAGTATAATTTACCTTTAAAAACAGGAGGAAATGAAAGATGTCAGTAGAAAGCGCAAAAGGGTTTTTGGCCAAGTATAAGGCGGACGAAGCGTTTGCAAAATCCGTCAATGAAGCAAAGTCTGTGGAAGAAAAGAAGAAAGTTATTCTGGGTGCGGGATTTGGCTTTACCCAGGCGGAACT
>Ga0208905_1000942_pt1 | contig 14739 bp, 9 predicted proteins | sample AntAceMetag02UKS_FD_184776 | JGI IMG/M metagenome (GOLD analysis project Ga0208905, IMG submission 184776) | Saline lake microbial communities from Ace Lake, Antarctica - Antarctic Ace Lake Metagenome 02UKS (SPAdes) (version 2) | ecosystem: Environmental > Aquatic > Non-marine Saline and Alkaline... | reverse complement strand
ATCCATTGCGTTATTAAGCGGATTTGTGATGGTCTCAAGATTGCCATACGAGGTGTAAGTAAAATCGTACTCTTTTCCCAGGGCGTTGGTGTATTTCTTAAGGGAACCATCGGTGTTATATTCGTAACTTCGGGAGTAGGTGGTTCCGTCCACCTCCCAGGATATCTCCTCCACATTTCTCAAGGAAGGATCGACTCCGTAATCAAACGCAAACGTCCTCTCTACAGAGGTGCCTTTTGCCTGGGTGATTAAAGTAACATTATTATATTCATCGTAATCAAATGTGGCTTTTATACCCTGAGCGTTAATCTTGGCTGTCAGGTTGTCACGGCCATCGTATTCGTATCTTGCGGGGTTACTATATCCGTTATAAAACTCTATCAGTTTCCCGGTAGCTCCATACTTCCCGCTCCTTTCTTTGACTATGTGCCAAACTCCCCCCTTAAATTCCTCCCAGGTGATTCTGGTTATATCGGCGTCATTATTGATGTGTGCAACAGTCCGATATCCCTTGGGATCGTAAGCGATGGTACCGGTATCCTCATAACTATAAGTCCTCGTATACTGGTTTTGATCGGTCCGGGATTCAATCAGCCCATCATCGTTATAAGTATAATCCACGGTATTACCGTAGGCGTCGGACCGAGAGGTCATCCGGTGGGAGCTGTCATACTCCATCTCCACCGGGTTAGCCATGGCGGGGGCCTGGTAACTTACCAGGTCATCCCCGGAGTATTCAAAGGTGTATTCGGTTCCGTCCGGACCGGTAATCTTCTCGATTTTGGAGTCACCGGAAGGGTTATCAAAGTCGACTGTTCGTAGTCCGGAGGCATCGGTAACGGAATTGATCCCGCCGTTGGCGTAGCGATTTATCGTGATCTCATTGCCATTGGCGTCTTCGATTGACACCAGGTAGCCAGCTTCATTAAACCTGTATTGAGTACCATTCTTCAACTCCCGGATATAGTAAGGATCGGGGGTAGCTGCGGGATAATAGATGATTGTTTCATAAGACCCGGACTTGGGAAGATATTCGCGCGAGTTAGTCTCGATCTTGCTGATGTCGAAGATCTTTACGGCGCCGGTTTCCCGATGGAGTTCGATATATGGTGTGCCTTCTAATTCTCTGCCCCCTTCCGCGCCCAAAGTCCATTCCCCGACAGGAAAATTATTCACTATATGCATATCATAATTCATGCGCCAGCCATAACCAAAGGAACCGTCTTCCGCCGCCGCGTTGGAATTGTAGGTAAGATTGACAGTTAGCGGCATACATTTAGATAGACTAAGACCGGGGATGGACAGAACTGATATCCTGAAAAAGAGATTTCCCGTAGGCTCAATTATATGATTACCTCCCCCTCCTCCACTGCCGCCACAGCCAGCCCCGGCTCCAGCACCACCACCTCCTCCACCGCCATCATCGGGACAACAAGGATCACACCCGGGGCCCGGGACGGTCCAGCAAGCAAATATAAGATTGGGGAGGTTGAGCGTCAGGATTAAAAATGACGCGAAGATGCAGTTGAATTTTGTTGCTCTGGAATTGAGAAAAATGGTCATGATGGACCTCCAGTAAAGTTGAATTATTGATAAGTTGGTGTTTTCTATATTTTAAAACACAACATCCAAATAAATTACAAATTACAATGACCGAAAGCCGTGCGTTGGCCATACTCAGGCTAAAGCCTGCGGCTACCAAGCCGGGGCATGACTCTCACCTGAAGCCAGAACTTCTAAAAGTCATGCACTACGAGCTGCATTCGATCGGACTTTAAAAGCCTTCCCACAGGGTAAGTAATCAATAATCGGTATTCACCGAGGTCAACGACCTCGGCTACAGTCCTTTCGCATAATCCCGATTGATATTTGATCTATTCCCAGCGATGGAGGGAGATTTCGTTAGAGTATCTGGCTTTCTCTCCCCACTGATTCCAATCCTCGATAGTTATTGCTCTGATTGTGTAGGTATAGGTTCCATCATTATCTGTTCCACCGTTCCAGGTGGCTTTGTAGGAATAATAGGGCTGGTTCCGGGATGGAATGGAACTTACCGTGGGCCAGGCTATCCATTCTTCATTCTGATTCGCGATCGACATGGAGACTTCCGCTTCCCGGATCAGGTTGAAATAGATGGTCTGGACCTGCATCTCGGTATCAGAAGAGTCGGGATTAAAATAACTTCTCGGGGTATTCTCCGCCCCGAAGATGAAAAGTTTCGGCCGGGCGATTACCACGTTGCCGAAGATGTCTTCCGCCTCAACATCCGCTGTAACCTTCAGAAACGGTTTTATAAACAATCCGTATCCATCGCGCCCGTCCCAAAGGATATTGTTATCCTCTCCATTCAGCGGGTAAGGATATGTAACGTCGTCGATAAGTTCTCGCATCTCTTCATATCCTCCGCCGGGCTCCGTCTGGGCGTTCAGGGTAACCGTGATAAACGCGGGCTTACTCTGGTAGAAGGAATAGATCGTCGGTTGGTGACTGTTATGATAGAAGTTATCCGGATCGAAACCGTGAGAAAGAGTAGTCATCATGGTATCGTTGGAGCTGCAGACTGAAGTGGCACTGGTAGTGTCGGTAGCCCAGAGGACTATTCGGCAACAGTTGCTGGATACGGTCTGACCGTTATAGGTACCGTCCCAAACTGCTGTGTGGGCGGAGAATTGAATGGGATCCATATTCTCTGTTTTTGACTCATCGTCCACCAGTGTGACCAGATAATAGGTCGCGTCGTAGCAATCTTCGGAGGGGATATTACCGGGGGTGTTATAGACCTTGATGGTGACATCACAGTCCCGGTCCAGGCGATAATAGACGGTGCATTCCTCCATTCCGGGATTAATCAGGGTAGGTTCGATTGAGATACCGGGCCGGGTCTTCCAGCCGGCTTCCGTCTCATATTTATAAAATATAAAATGGGCGGAACTCTCTTCTCCCGGTGTCCCCCCCTCCGCCATCGAGTACATCCAGTTATCCCCGTCATCGTCGCCTTCGGGATCAATCTTCTCCAGGGTATGATTGTTAGGGCCTGTGACATTGGACGCGCCCCAGTTGGCGGAGTAGTTTACTTCTTCCATTATCAGGCCAGTATCATCTTTCAGGATCAATTGATCGGTGAAGACTCCCAGGGGATTACTGAAGATGATCGATCCCCCGTAGGTATAACGAGTAAAGGAGCCGGCAGGGCCGTCGTCTGTCTTGCAAAGGACCTGGTATTCACCGGGGGTGATGGAGGAACCGGCCGGAAAGGTGTACGTCCCCTCAAGATCGGTAAACTTCCAACCGGCCAGGTCCACCGTTCGGGAAGAACTGACATTATGGAACTCGGCCCACTCCAGGACACTCTCATCCGGGAGTTCGCCGGGCGGATCATACATGACTTCGGTAAATCGGATTACGGAATCGGAGCTGGTCACCACTTCCACTTCATAGGGATAGGACTGGGGGTTGAAGGCGGGCGAGGTGGCCAGGTTATAGGACCAGTCCCGGGTGCTGATATAATACTCCACACCGTCGGTGGTTACTTCCGAGGCCGGGATAGCTCCATTATACTCACCGAAAAAAGCTCCCAGCGCCGTCGATTCAAAGGAAGTCTCACCGGTCTTGCGATAATATACAGTCGGCTCCTTAGCAGAATACATGTCAGGGTCGTTGGGATCATAGATATCACAATGGATATAGATTGGTCGATCAGCCAGAGCCTGATCGACCGGGGTGTGAACGATAACCGGCGGCAAGGTATCGGGATCTCCTGCTTCACCGGGGGTGCCGTCTTTCTCCTGGCTCTCCGCCCAGTTGGAACGATCTTCGGGGAGAATATCCTCGGGAATACCCTCGGACATGATCTCATTAATAATGATGTCATTGGTCTCTGGAGAAGAATGATCGGCAAGAGATGCAGTTAGGAACATTAGAATAACGAATAAGATTAGCTTTTTCATGGAAACCTCCTTGATTAAATTCCAAAGTAATATATTCGAATGATCAGAATCCCCTACCTCGGCCCCTTATTAGCCACCAAGACACGAAGAATAACAAAAGTACTATTACTCCCCCCTACCCGGATCCCTTATCGGGGTTAAAAACCCCTCCCACAGTCAACCCCCTAGGCCCCAGACCAGGATAAAGCCCTGCACTACGAGCCTGTCTAAAATATGCTTTTAATAGATTTGCGAGATTCGCGGTTTGATTTTTTTATTCTGTAATGCTGTTCTTCATACCTGGTGTGGAGCCGGTGGGGTCGGTGCTGAGGCCCCAGTTACTTTCCAGGTCTCCGGTTTGGGGGTTTATCTTCTCTACTGAGGTGTTCTCCGGCGGATTCTCCACCGCGCTGAAAGAGGTGAAGGTATCCATCTCGGTGGTCCCGTTCCAACCGTAGAGGATCAAATCATCGATCGGTGTAAGACCATTCCCGATTGCCAAATCGCCGCAGGTGACGCCCACGGTTCCCTCTTCAATATCGTAATTATTGTAAAATTGATTATTAACGATCAGACCGTATTCTCCCGGCTGCAGGGTCGTCTCATCCGTCCGGAAAGCGGCGAGGTAGTCGAGCTCGGCACCGTCAAATATTTTCAGGCCGACCAGGTCGACGGCATTACTGCCGATGTTCTTCAACTCGATGAAATTAGAACTACGTTGAATTGCTTTTCGGACCAGCGAGTAGCCCTCTCCCCTGGTCCAGTTGCTTTCATACTGGAGTTCGTCGACAATCTCGCTCTGCGCGTTATAGAGGATGACCTCATCACCGGCATTGCTGAGCAGGATATCCCCCTCGCTGGTGGTCTGTCCGTTATAAACGACATCCACATTACCATCGGCGGCCAAGGCACTGGCACCCAGGACAAGATACCCGCCGGCAGCAATGACCAGATTCCCATCCTCCGGGAAGGTGTATTTCCCCTCGCCGTCGGTGATCCACCAGAGATCGAGGGTAATTCCAGAGGTGGTAGGATTGAAAAGCTCAATCCATTCATAGAGTGATTCGAGACCATAGGGATCGAAGAGAACTTCATTGATAATCACATTATCGCCCAGGACGGGCGCGGGGCCGGCGGTGACGGTCTCTTCATCAGTAGCGCAGGTACTCTCATTCTCTTCCTCATCGACCGTCTTGCTGATATAGTAGTATTTAATCCCGTTGGTGACCGTATTATCTGTATAGGAGAGTCCATCTATCGGATCGATATTGAGGGGGGCCTGGTAAGAGCCCGCTTCCTCCCTCCGATATACATTATATCCGTCTATATCAAACTTCCCCTCTTCCGCTGCCAACCATTCGCAGACCACATGACCGTCGTAAGCGTCGAGATCAAAGTCGATAGGAGGACCGGGATAATAGACACTGTCAAGACTGCCAGGGGAAGCATTGAGGGGATTGCTGTTGGCGTCTTCCCCGTTAATGAGGCAGCCATCGTTATTGCGCCAGTTGCTTGCCACCGTCCCGGAGATCATCGGATCGATTCGCTCCATCGAGTAATAATTAGGGGCGGCTTCACCGGCAAACCACTCTTGCACTTCACTTCCAACCGCGTCGATCAATTGATCGGTTCCATCAGTTAATTTTAACAGTTCGCCGGTATTCTCCAGTCCGCCGGTATAGATCTGATCGGCGGTGATATCGCTGACCGCATTGTCGTCCGTCCTCTCCAGGAGGAAGTATCCCTCCGCGGAAATCGTTCCGGAGAGAGAAATGTCCGGCGTCCCATCTTCAGCTTTAAGGGTCCAGCCATTAAGGATAATCACATCAGTAGTCGCGTTAAATAGTTCTATATACTCATCGGCTGAGGCGGCGGCCGTGCCCATCCACCCAATCTCATTGATTACCACGTCGCCGGGATCGGCGGCCGGAAACGAGCTGGGTGTAGGTGAAGGCGTGGCCGACGGGGTCACCGATGGAGTTGGGGGGACTGTAGCTGTCGGCGTTAGGGTAACCGTCGGCGTCGCTGAGGGACTGACGGTCGGGACCGGTGTCGGGGTCGGAAAAGGATGAGAATCATCAAGATAGGCGTTATCGATCAGAAGATAAGGTTCGAAACAGTTCCGGACCTGGATTCGCAAACCGCCGTTGCTTCCCGATCCCGATGGGTTTGCTTCATGCTCCAGCAACGTCCAATCAGCATCGGTGAACGAGGTCCAGTCACCATAGCTGCTATAGGCGGTATCCGGATACCTAATCCCCAGACGGAGCTGGCCGCTCCCCTTCACCATCAAGGCCGCATAATATGTATCCTCCTGATTCATGGTCTTCCCTAACTGATCAAGGCTCCCTTCCGTGGCGGCTTCCCGGCTTAACCACCCGGCGGAGCCCGCGTAATAGGCGTCGGTGGAACGGCTCCACTGATCATCCGGCATATCCCAGGACCAGTAATAGGCATCTGCCTCGGTCCAGGACTCAAAGCCGGCGTTGTCCAGCAAGCCACCGTCCCAGGGGATCGGACTCGGCGACGGTGCCGCGGTCGGGACCGGCGAAATCGTCGGGGATGGGGTCGATGTCGGAATCGGAGTTGAGGAAGGAGTTGGGGTTGGTGAAGGCGTTCGCGTGGGAGAAGGCGTGGGTGGGATAGACGGGGTTGGAATGGGAGTCGCGGTCGGCACCGGCGACGGTGTAGCCAGTTCGGTTATCCTGACATCGTCAAAGGCCAGATTGCCCAGACTTCTCGCGTAGGTGAATTTTACCTGGCTGGTGCTGGGGTTGAGGGCCAGCGAGGGAAAGACCATGCCGGTTGTCGGCAGGTCATATATATCGGTAACCCGATACCAGACCGAGCCATGGTATTCTTCCACGTATAACGCGCTGGTGGCATCGGTGCCCTGCCCTTTCAACCAGAAAGTCAGCTCATCGGGACGTGAGAACTCCTTGGTAATGATGGCATCATCGGTGGCGTCCAGTTTAAGGGACGGGGGATTATTTCCGTAGTTCCCGGAGGTAACATAGGTATCCGAGTTATCATTGCAGCTGGCAAATGTCCAGTCCACGGGCCTCACTCCCTGATCGAAACCATTAAAACCTTCATCGATCAGCGGGACGGATGGAGACGGGACCGGCGTAGAGGATGGAGTCGGGGTAGGTGTCCGGGAGGGCGTTGGCGGAGGAGTGCCGGCACCTCGCTTGACACTTACTCTATCGCTTTCTCCCCAACCTTCCTGAATATCGACTGTCGCGGTGCTTTGGGTTACTGAATCTCCCGCTGAATAATAGCCCGGAATGGGGATGTCTCCCGCACTTCCATGATATAATCGAGTTATACCTCGGACCGCCCAGAGACCGTCGATGGAATTATAGATCGCGATATCACGAATACCGGGGTCCAGATAATTCAGAGGAGACGGGATAACTCCGGAACCGCCGAAATAGACCCTGGTGATATTCCTTATCAACCACAGACCGGAACTCTCCCGATAGAGAGCGAACTCGGAGACCCCGTCCCCGTCATAATCACCGGATATGGGCAGATCCCCTTCCCGGCCGAAATAAAGCCTGGTTAATCCGCGGATAGCCCACAGGCCGGAGGGAGGGCGAAAAATTCCAACGTCACTACATCCATCCCCATCATAATCATCGGGGACCGGCAGATCGCCCTGGGAGCCGAACCAGTATGCCCCGATCCCCCGGATGCCCCATAACCCTGTCTCGGGACGATAAATTGCGATATCACGGGTCCCGTCGCCGTCATAATCTCCGGGGACTGGCAGGTCGCCTAAAGCCCCGAAGTAGCTTCGGGTAAGATCTCGAACCGCCCACAACCCATCGGAGAGACGGAAAATAGCAATATCGGAGCTTCCGTCGCCATCGTAATCGCCGACGGCCGGATAGTCCGATCCATGACCGAAGAAGACGGAGGTGATGTCGCGAATATACCAGGCGGAGGTTTTTGGGCTGAAGACACAGATATCTTCCAGACCGTCTCCATCAAAATCTCCACCGGGGAGGAAAAGTGAGGAACTTTGAGATAAGCCGCGCCCTGGGGTAGTCTCTCCCTGAGCCCCAAATCCGTCGAGCGGGATTATCAACAAAAACAGGCATATAGAAATTATACGTGGTGTTTTCATCATCGCCTCCGGGAATAGAGTTTCAAAAAGTAAAATCAGGCTTTAGATAAAAAAACATATTTTTCCATATGATTTGACAATTGAGAGACAGGAATCCTTGGCTTTTATTTTAATTTTTTTTGTTTTGTATTTTACTGCCTGGAAACATTACCCCGAACTGCGCAGTGTTGAGCTGAAAACTATACATTTGTTATCGTTAAGTCAAAAATGGGATAAAAAAACCGAACAGATATTATCTGGTCGGGGAAACAAAGATCGTTAAAAGTTGTCGGTACGTAGGGGGAGAGTGTGAATACTGCCGGAGAAGAGGAGTTTGAGTTTCTTGAACCCATAAAATCATCTCCATAAATGCCGATCTATCAATAATAACTATTCCGAGTACTCAGTGGAACATATTATCACACCTCTGTCAATATTTTAAAAGATTTTTTTCAACAGAAGCAGAGCCCACCTGTAGATTCTGGCCACTGAGCCGTTCCCTGGGCACTTGTTATTCCCCTGGCTGAGGCTTTCTTTCCTCGCCGGATCCTCTGGTAGACCCGATTCTGGAGAATCGATCGAAAACGAGGCTCTCAGATCATTTCTCCGGAATTTTAATTTCCGGATCCGGATCCCGGCAAGGCCCGGAGAGACTTTCACGCGGATCCCGGACGGCGGCGGCCCAGAGAAACATGCGGCAACAAGCTACCTTACTCCATATTTCCGCGGTCACCGATCGCGGCTACAGAGCCTCGTCTCCGGTTCAGCCTGCTGGCCCAGGGACACGGAAACCCTCAGACGCCTGTTATGGCGTTTTCTTTTCCGGGATCGATGTTTTCTTCTTCCTTAAATCGCGATTTTCCGGTCTCCCGTGTAAACAAATTATCCTGGATGTCGCCCCTGTTTTTCTGCCTGATTATGGTACTGATAATTAATATTTTTAGTACCATACGAGATTGATTATTTATACCGACGCTGCCTTCGCTACCAGCTTGGCAACTTCACCGCCTCGATCCTGGCGGTTGTCGTCATAGAACCGAAGGACCTCGTAGCTCTTGTGCCGGGAGAAATCCCGGACGGCAGCCAGATTGCCGTTGGTGAGCTCCAGGGCTTCCGTGATCGCGGTATGTCGGAAGCCGTGGGGCCTGGTCTTTATTCCGGCCCGAGCTGCCACGGTCAAGACAATCTTATAGATGCCATCATAGGTAAGACGCCGATCGACGGTTCGTCGATCGTAGTTAAAGAAGAGCGGGCCTGGCTCATCTCCCCGGATCTCCATCCAGTCGGCCAGAGCCCGGGCGGTCTCCTCCGGAAGCGCGACCAGTTCCCGCTCCCGCAAACCCTTTCCCAGAATCGACACCTGCCCGGCGTTTAGATCTACGTTATCGAAAGTCAGCCCGGCCAACTCGCCGCGTCTCAAAGCCAGATCATAGAGCATCCGGATAATGGCCCGGTCCCGGATGTCCCGGGGACGGTCTGATTCATGGAGTTTTCGCATTATCTTTTGGAAGCCTCTCCGCCCGGGACCCCTGGTATTTCGATATGGTCGACTCTTTACTCCCGGGATATCCAGAGACCAGGGGATGAATCCTCCCATCCGGGCCAGTTTGACGGCTGACCGGAGGGAAGACAATCTCCGGTTGATTGTCGCCGGCGTTTTATTCTGCTCGATGAGGTGGGCCTTATACTGGAGAGTTATAGAGTTGGCCTCCCCCTGCCCTCTCTCTATCAGTCTCCGGAGAGCCCGGGTTGGATCCTCCTCCCCGAGAAAGTCGGCAAAGTCTCTCAGATCTCGATTGTACGCTCTCCGGGTATGGGGGCTGAGTGTAGTCAGGTAAGAGGTCCGGAGTTGGTGGAGGCGGTTCAATAAGTCGTCCTGGGCGGGATGTTGAGCGGACGTTGTTGTAACGATAATATTAGTCATTTGTTACTCCACAATTTTTGATTTATCAGAATCAATTTTGATCTTCAATGTTCTCATAGAAAGCTTCTTGTCTATGAAGTTATCGTTTTCGGGTGGTGGTGTCAAATATTCGATGTGTTGCTTGTATGGTATTCTGTTGATATTTTTCGCAACCAGAATTGTTATCGCTTAAATTTAATTTTTTAAAAAATTAAAAACACCACCACCATTTTAACCAATTTCCCCTCGCGCGCGTATTGGTGATGATTGTATACTATTGAAAACTATTGGAGCAGTTGTAAGTCGTTGGTTTTCAACAGATTCAAAATCTAAATCCTACAAATTCCGGGTGAAATCCTACAAATTCCGGGTGAAATCCTACAAATTCCGGGTGAAATCCTACAAATTCCGGGTGAAATCCTACACTTGACATTTATGTAGGAACGAATGTATGTTCCCCTCTATACATTCCACACACCATAACGGAGGCATAAGATGAAAAAAGATAAGGTTATTGTCACTCAGTCAAATAAACTGGTTGAAGCATCTTATAAAATGAACCTTGCCGAGAAACGGCTTGTTTGCCTGCTTGCATCGAAAATTCACAGGGACGATAAAGACTTTCAGGAATACAATATCACGATATCACAGCTTGCCGACTTCGTAGGGGTAAGCGGCCATCATGTCTATGACCAAACAAAACACCTCACCAAAAAACTTATGACACGAGTTTTAACTCTTCCACTTCCAAAGGAGCTCAATGGTATTGTACAGGTGAGTTTCTTATCTTCGGCAAAATATCAGGAAGGAACAGGTTCTGTTAAACTTTGTTTCGATCCCAACATGAAACCATTCTTGCTTCAACTCAAGGGGCAGTTCACCAATTATTTCCTTAAACATATCGCCAACCTAAGAAGTGTCTATAGCATACGAATATATGAATTGCTCAAAAGCTATCAGCGATTCGGGAGAAAAGAATTCACTATAGAATTTCTTAGAAATACCTTTCAAATTTCACCAAATCAATACACTCAATACAATAATTTTAAACGACGTATTATTCTTCCCGCGCAAAAAGAACTCCGGAATCATACCGATATCTACTTTGAGTTTGAGGAGATAAAAGAAGGGAGGAAGGTTAAAGCGATCCTCTTCCTGATTCATCCGAACTTCAATAAGGAACCTGATGAATCGGTTTTTCTGCCCGCCGGCAAACAGACTCCGGAGGGAGTTCTTAAAGATCGGTTACGCTTGGCGGGATATACGGCAAATCCGGATAGAATCATAAAGAGAGACGGAGTAAAACTTGTTGAAGCCAGCCTGAATATCGCGTTGAGGGAGATGCGTTCTGCCGGAAAGGAGATTCGCAACCCGGGCGGCTTCATCGCGAAAAAACTCCAGGAGAAGGCGGGCCTGACGTTTCTATTGGAAAAGAAGAAAGCCAGGGAGGAAGCAGATCGAAAAGAGCAGGCCAAGCAGGATTCCGCGCTGGTGAGTGCCCTGGAGACGACTTTTGAGAAGGAAAAGAACCGTAAGTTGGAGGAGCTCGTTAAGAACTATACGAAGGATCAAAAGAAAGCATTTAAAACCTGGGTCGATGACAATTTTCCTTCCAATGAGTTTGTAAAACCATACAAAGAAAACGGTGAGCCGAAGCTCACTTATCTTAAGTCCTACTTTATCGAAGTGGTAATCCCGGAATATAATGATTTCACAGAATGGGCACGGAAGAAGAAAGGCATTACTCTCCAGGAGAGCCCGACGGGTTATCGCATTGTAGAAGAACAACGACAGTTGTTCTGAAAGTTTTCTCTATACTCTTTATCGGGAAAAAATTAGGATTATAGATTGAATTCTAAGTGAGGAGATTGGTTTTTCATGTCAACTAACGAATGGATAACAATTAAAGAGGCCGCCGGGATTCTGGGGGTGAGTAAACGCACCGTCTGGAGACGAATCAAGGAAGGGCGCTATACTATTCTGGAGACCGCCGGCAAAACAGACCCCCGGATGGTGTCCAGGAGTGACATTTTAGGGGAGAAAGAAGGGGAAAAAAGCCTTCCGGCTCTCCCCATGCAAAAATTGGTGGAACAGATAGGTATTGTCACAAGTGATGTCACGAGACAAAAATTAAATGAGTTTGCCGAGGAGCTTGTGACAAATGTGTCACAAGCTCAAAAATCATATATTCGTAAGTACGTTGTAATATCAGTAGTTATAATTTTGATGCTTGTGACAATTGCCGGAATTTATGTCACAAGACATAGTGACAAAACTGAGGAGAAAATCCGGGGACTTGTGACAACGGTGTCACAGGGGCGAAAAGCCCAGAATAAGGAGCAAAAAGCCTTTAAAACATCCCTTGAAGAAGAGTTGTCCCAGGCCCGGGAGCAGATCCGGGCATTGGAGCAGGCCGACAGGCAGACGAAACAGGAATTATTAGCGGCATATCAAAACGGTAATAAGGTCTCAAGGGCTGAGATGGAAGTTATACGGAAAGGCATGGAAGCTCAGAGTGCGGGAATAGCGGTCATGGTAGAGCAGATACAGCGGATTGACTCAAGGATGGAGGAGATGAGCCAGGAGAAAGTAGCAGTCCCCTCCCCCGCGCCCGTCGCTACAATACCTCCGACTCCGGAGGAGAAGCCGGAAGAAAAGAGTAGCGGGTTCCTGGGGATCTTTTGAATCTCCTTGCCAGATCGATACTGTTTCGTGATTAGTGATTCTCCTGAAGCCCGAATATAACATCATCGGCCGGCTCGGTGTCTTCAAGATAATCTAAGAAATCATGATTATCCCAGAAGGCTGCGAGTGCTTCTTCGGTTTTAAATTCGGGTATTTTCTTTTTTATGAGATTGTTTTTATCTCTCATGTCTTCTGGCGCCTTAACCGCGGCTTAAAATATATCCAGACGATGTCTTATTTTCCAAAATTATTGCACAGCATAACACCATGCAAACAAGTAAGTTATGACTAAGTGGCACCGGATAAAAGGTCGGACGTCCCATTAATGTCCCATTTTTTAGATAGAACATAATAAGTTCCACGTTTCTGACCTCTTCGTTCCAGCAGTCCTTTTTCTACCATGTCGTCTAAGTCCCGCGAAGCCGTTTTCCGAATGATTTTAGTTATTCGCCGATAGTCAGCGTTTGAGATACGCCGGTTGGTCTTCACGAAAGCCACTGCCTTCTGTTGCCTCTGGTTTAGGCCAAGAGTGGCAAGAACTTGCTCCGTTAAGAGATCCCGCCAAAGCGTGGTTACGAACTGGCCTGCCCGTTCTTCGAAGTCGGGTGCCGGGAGACCGGCCTTGCCGCATCGTTCGATCATATCGAGCGTACCGCTTCCGGCCTTTTCGATATAGCGCACAAGGTAGAGGGGTTCGGCGATCAGCGGATTGTGGGGGATTGATGGGTGGGGTTCCCTTAGACGGTCTGGTGTCAGAGAAGGCGGTAGTTCGCCCGGATTCCAGACTTCGAGACGATCGGCGAAGAGCATGACCTGCACACTGGCGTTGCTTGTGTAGTCCCTATGGGCAACGGCATTGACGATGGCCTCGGTCACAGCTTCCTTGGGTAGCTCGTATTCAGAAGGGGCCTGGATGCTATGTTCACGGGTGCCGATGCTTCGATTAATTTTTGATAGAACGAAATTAACGGCCTGATCAACCAGTTCAAAGACTGTGCCTTTAAAAATCTGATAGGACGGAATAGGTTTGCGGATCTCGGTGCCGTGGAAGTGGAGGCATTTAACCTCGGAGGTCAGGAGAAAGCGTTGAGGAGCCCGGCCGAATAGGAGGATCGCCGCGTGCGTGGGTTTCCCATTATCCAGGAGATTGAGGTGGGCCAGCGCTTTTTCGCGCTGGGTCTCTACTGGCAAGGGGTAATTACGTTCCCGCCTGGCGGCTTCTAAAAACACCCTGATTTGATTTCGCGGGAGGTCTTTCAATGTCGCCTCGGGACAGGCGGAGGCATCGAAGGGTTTAGTCCGCAGTTCGCCCTCTCGGGCGAGGTAGTCCACAAGACTTGCGTAAAGTTGGCCGGTCAGGTCGGGGATCCCGGTGAAACGGCGACGGATAAGCTGAGCGCCGGCCCTGTGAGTTAGCCGGAGCATCTTAGGATGACGACTATTGTCGTCCGACCCTTTGATAAAAATCAAGCGTGTCTTTCCCTTCGCTGTAGCCCGGTCAAATTCACGCTCGACGGGCGAGAGACCCTCAGAGTCACCAAAGCCATATTGGCTGCTGAACAATCCGACGTAGATGGAGCATTGATCCACTTCATCCAGGTAGACATCATCGGCCAACCGATCCGAGGCCGGCAGATCTTCGAAGAGGAAAACCTCGAAGAACCGGCAGAGCAATGGATCGCCTTGTATGTAGTCCTTGATCGCCAGGCGCTCCTCTTGCAGTTCTTTTTGCACACTGCTAATAAAAATTGTCGATCGGTTCGATAGCATCAGGGTAAATCTCCATAAACTTTCGGAGTAAGTTTATCCGAAACATCTGTTTAATTAACGAGGGATTCTATCAAAGCCTGGCCAATGATAAAAGGGAAACTCCGAACCGCCGCGTTTTGCCCGGTGCTCGCACGGGAAGAAGCGGGGTGGGTGGTGAGGCGCCGGGACTCCGGCGACAAAGGCGCCAAAAACATAATGGCCTGACCGAAGGGAAGGACCGACCTCCCGACCGGATGGGAGGGAACAAAGGTAAGGGGCGTTAGCCCCGTGGGTAGCGGGGGCAAAAATCATTTCCGTTCGTAGGACGGCCGGGTTTTTTCGGCCGGCCGTAAGGAACACGAGGG
>Ga0208905_1000938_pt1 | contig 14757 bp, 8 predicted proteins | sample AntAceMetag02UKS_FD_184776 | JGI IMG/M metagenome (GOLD analysis project Ga0208905, IMG submission 184776) | Saline lake microbial communities from Ace Lake, Antarctica - Antarctic Ace Lake Metagenome 02UKS (SPAdes) (version 2) | ecosystem: Environmental > Aquatic > Non-marine Saline and Alkaline... | reverse complement strand
GTATGTGAGTGAAACTGAAAAAATAACCATTGAGATAGAAAATTCTTTCTCGAAAATATTATTTCCTTCTAGATATGGAAATTATAGAAAAGAACTTCAAGAAATTATGAAGTATGAAAAACCGGGAAGCTCTTATGCTTCGTATTTAAGAACTGGCAAATATAGAGCGTCTTACGTCAGATTATACAATTTACGTACCGGAATTCTACCTACAGGTCTCGTCCAGTCTGCCGTCCAGTTTTTTATTGACAGTTCCCTTCAGTTTGTTATTCACGATAATCGAAAAAAGCCTAAGCTGGAGAGCATTTTTTATCGCATCTTTAATCCTTTTTATGAACTTCGCCCGTATCAAGACGAAGCCTTGAATAATATAAAGAAATATGGTAGAGGCATTATCGAATTAGCCACAGGATGTGGTAAGTCTCTAGTTATATATAGAACTATTAAAGACTTTGGATTAAAGACTTTAATTGTAGTACCTTCAGTGGTAATACTTAAACAGATGCATGTAGATTTAGTTTATCATTTTGGGGAAAAGAAAATAGGTATTATTTCAGGAGGCAAAAAGCAAATAAATAAAGATATTATTATCGGCACTCCTCAGTCTGTAATCAAGTATGTAGATCACTTGAATGATCATGTTGAGATGCTTATCATCGATGAGTCGCATCATGCCTCGTCAAACGTATTAAGAAACATAAATCAAGGACTTACCAACGTGTATTACAGGTTCTACGCTACTGCTACGCCTTTTAGGAATGACGGTGCGGATCTTGAACTTACTGGCATTATTGGCAGTAAAAAATTAGTAGAGTATGACGCTGTTGCTGGTATTAGAGATAAATATTTATGTCCTCCTTTGTTCGTTATTTATAAATTCGTTCATACTGGAGAAGAATATAAACGCTGGCAGACCGAACAAACGAAACTACTGGTAGAAAATGACAAATATAATCAAACGGTAGCTGATGTCGCTATCCATTTAGAAGACAAAGGTCGTAAAACCATTGTATTCGTTACTGAAATAGAACATGGAGAAACTCTCTCTAAGTTGATCCCCGGATCTATTTTTGTTAATGGAACAAAAGATCGTAAATGGAATCACGAGATATTGACTAAGTTTGCTAAAGGAGAAATACCAACAATTATAGCAACTACTGTTGTCGGTGAAGGAGCGAATCTAGTAGAAGCGGATGCTGCGATAATAGCGTCAGGAGGAAAATCAAAAGGCGCTATTATGCAAAAGGTAGGTCGCATAATGAGAGTGAGTAAAAATAAAGAATATGCTATTGTAATCGATTTTACACACGAAAATTCAAAATATCTTTTAAGACACGCCAAGCAGCGTATAAAAATATACAAAACGTACAAAACTAAGATAATTATTCATGACAAAGAGTTTACTTCTTAATTTTATCCATTACATGTTCTATTTCTTCCATTTTTTGTTTTTTTCTAAACGCATATAATCCAGAACTTGGCGCTAACAAGAATAGAATTATCGTAGGTTCTATGGGGCGTAGAGTTAAACCCCAAATTTGTTTATCCATATCGATTATTGAAAGAAAAATCAAAAAGATTGCAACAAACCATGACGCCCACAGTATTGTTGTGGTGTTAGATTTTTCCCCATTATCTCTTATTAGCATTTTTTGTCCTATTCAAAACAAATTTTTACTATTTCTGAAACTAAACACATTTCATTTTCACAAAAAGCCCTGAAAGTAGCTTTTTCTACATAATTTATTGGTGCTTTTATCTTAAAAAGAATATTGCCAGACGTGTTAAATTCTTTTTTTACCACTACGGGTCTTCCATCAGAAAATTTTAGTTTAATATTGTCACTGCTAGGATATTTTTTAATCTTATTTCCGTCCTTGTCTACCAAAAAGCATTTAAAGTTCACAATAGTTTCTCCGTCTCCGGGGATAGTATTTATTCCGTCTTCATTTTTTTTGATTTCTGTTTTTTTTGTATCTATTTCTAATACCAATTTTGGCTTTTGTACCAATTCTTTAGAAGAAATATCTATCCTGTTTTCCCAAAGATGAAAATCTTCTTCAAAATATTTATATGCTATATTAGAAGCATCTTGATCAGTCGTTTTTTTAATAATTTCACCATCAGCCGCTGATATTTCATTTTTAACTTCTTCAGCGTCTACAGGCAACATCATTTCTGCGGTTCTTTTTTTCGATTTCTTATTAACCCTATAGCATATATGTGTATGTAATATTTTTCCAGTTATTTTGTCATAAAAAACAAGACAAGGCTCTTTAAACATTTTGTTTCTCCTTTTAATTTTTAAATATATTTATCTATAGCGCCATACATAAAAGACATTACGGCCTTATCAGCCGTAGCCGATAACATATAGTAGAATCTCCATCTGCTACCACTAGAGGTGGGGTATGTGTTAAAAAACAAACCACCAGCAGAAGATAAAGGACCGCCTACTCCGAATCTATTCCCTGAATCTCCGAACCATCCCTCATCCCATTGTACGCTTGCTATCCCCCAAACTGGTTCATAGTTAGAAGCACTGCCAGAAACTACTAAATCTACTGAAGTAGAAGTTGTAGTTCCGTTAGCGTAGACAGATTTATATGCTGTCGTATGCGTCAGACTATGGTGATGGGTCAGCTGGGCAAAAGACGAGCTATGATATCCGTCAAGCTTGTCTGCATTAAGACCAGTACATTTTGTACCATTACTAATGGGAATATAACCGGGGCCGTTACCTGTTGAATATCCATCGAGTTTGTCGGCATTAAGATTGGTACATTTTGTGCCGTTACTAATGGGAATATTGCCGCTGCCGTTACCTGTCGTGTAACCATCTAAATAATCTGCATTAAGATTGGTACATTTTGTTATTGAGGCAACCACTAAAGGAGCTGTTCCAGTAGGAACGTCAGACCTAAAATTAAGTGCTCTTATTTGAAAGTTACCTACGTCTACGTTATTCGCTATCGTTAACCCCGTCAATGGCCCTAAAGCAGCCCCACCATTAGCGGCATCAGAATGATCATGACTTGGATCAGAAAAACAGTCTGAAAAAACTAGTTGGGGTGTATGATCTGCTCCAGTATGTTTATGTAGCTGAAGTCCGTAATAGTCTAGCTTTGCTACAGCTTCCGTAAGAGAGCCCCCGTCAGAAGCGAACCACGATCGGGCCCCTCCATAAGATGTAATTAGAGTGTTATAGTCAGGCGTAGTATCGGCCCCGTTTGGAGATCCTATATAATCAACCACTCCTGCAACATTGATAGAAAGAGTATTAAAAACAGGTGCGACTCCTGCAGTATGAGTAAGTTGAAGTGGAGCTTGTCCTATATAAACACTATCTCCCTCACGCCTAACGATCATCATTCTTCCTACAGCGGGGTCAAAGTTATCGGCGTCTTCTATTACGGGACTCACGACTGCATTTTGAGTTCTATCTAAATCTACGTAAGCAACTTGATTATCGTAAATAGTTATAGGTGAGTCAACGGTGAAGTCTATATTATTAATAAAAGACGTATTTGCTATTAAAATATTAGCGTCGGCGTCAAATGTGAGACTTGGAGCTTCTACAGTTATTGTATAAGGGCCTACTCCTGATATATCTACGATTTTACATCTTAAGGCTGGTTGAGTTACTGAATCTATTTCAATAAGCTGGTCTACAGAAAGACCTGCATCAGAAGCTACAGTAAAAGTGGCGTTTGCTGTCCCGGATGTTGAAAACGTAACTGCTGGAGTCACTATTGTGGCGTTTTCTCCTGGGCCGATTAGATATGCGGAGATATCTGGGTATAAACTCCAAGTCCACGTTCCTCCGTCTGACAAATGATCTAAACCATCCAATAATGACGATGGAGCTGGCTCGTACCATTTCGCTGCAGACCCGCCGAATTTCATGTCTTTTATCTCAGACATAATTAGGTCTAGAAGGTCTTTCAAATTAGTTATTTCTTTGTCTCCAGAACCAAAATCATCTTGAGATTCTGTTAAACTCGATAGAGTTTTTAAATACCAAGGGTTGTAGGGATGTCCTTTGCCTAGTCTGAAAAACATATTGCGACGATCTTCTATGTCTGTTATGCTAGAAGAATCTGTTTTTATCCTTGCTATTGGAATGTATTCGGAGTCAGCAGAAAACAATTCTTCATCATACGCAAGAGAAGAAGTCGTTACGTAAAGCTCTACCTCTATTCCTTGAACAGTGTTTACTGCCTGCTGATGACTAGCTCCTGAAACTACACCATCAACGACGGCTGTTTTATCCCAAAATACCCTAACTGACGGGGTTTCTCCAACCCTTGTCAATTTAAGGTGAACGTAGTTTATAACACCAGCTGTCAACGCTGTTGTAAGCGCGGTTTCTGTAGAGTCGCCTACAAAATACGATCCTGAAAGTTCGTTGCTTTCAGAAACCTTACTGTTGAAAAAGCTAGAGTCAGCAACAGTCACAGATATATTAAGGCCACCCGCGTCTGATGGTACAAAACCTTTTGTTATATAGGCAGATAAGTCCCCAGACATAAAGCTTTTGTTTAAGGCTTGCATGGAATCTTCAGTATAATCAGACATTTTTTTAATATCTGGAAGATCCACTCGTTCTGCTTGGTGAAATAAGACTTTTTTAGATGAAGACATATATGCTCCTATTTATAATATTATAGCTAATTATCCAACTATTATTGGTGTTATTCCGTTCCACATCATTAATTGTTTTGTCGTAGAATCAAACCACTGTCTACTCTTTTCTGCTGCACCCCACGCCGCTGTCATAAGATTCGCTTCAGCCGTGGTCATTACAGACAGTCCAATCCAAACTCCGTCAACCACTGGTCCAAATTCAGCTACGGAAAGTTTTAGATCAGTTAAAACAAATCGAACTAATACTCCAGCAGCTTTGACATAATCCAATAAGTCCGACATCAGTTCTTGTGCTACTTCTGTATCATGAATAAAAATAGCATAATCACTTCCGTCTGAATTTGGACTGAATGCGCCCTTTGAACAAAGGTGTACTTTAGATCCCGACGCATGACTTTCTTCAAAGATATAACTAGAATCCATAACAAGGCTGGTGGTAGCGAGCTTTCTATGGTAAGGAACTAGAATTTCTTGATTATCATATCCAAAATCAAAAGCCAAATAACCTAGCTCGTTTGGAAAATCACTTGAATCTAGAACTGACATTAAGCTATACGCTTGTCCCTTTACTACATCTTGATTAAGTGACGTCACTGCAGAGCGTAAAGAATAATTACTATTTCCATAAGGTTCATTAAAAACGAAACTTCCAACCCAAGCGTTTTCTTCTATTGTAGAATCTTCATGTAAGTGCATGCTTCCTTTTAAGCCTATATTCAAGGGAATAGCATTAGGTATTTTGATTACTATTTCTTTTGGGTTTATTTCATAAACAGCACATTGAGTACTTTCAATAACTGTGTCTTCGTAGAACCCCAAAGACCAATTTGCATTCCCTGTCGTAGCTGTTTTAACGGTTATTTCATATGGTCCAACCCCTGTGATATTTTCAATTCGACATTCTAGGTCAGGAGCGAAGGGCGCTATGGCATTGCTCGATATCGTAATTTTTTGACCAATATAAATTGCAGCGACAGAAGCTACTTCAAAAGTAGCATATTCTGTGCCGTTTCCAGAAAAGGCAACTGCAGGCGAAAGTATCGTAGAGGAATCTGCCGTAGTGTATGCTGAAATATCAGGATATGCCCACGAGCGTCCTCCTGTTACTTCAATAGAGCCTAATCCTCCTACTGTATTTGTCGAAATTCTTAAATATTCTTTTCCTGTAATACTAGTACTTTTATTTACAGATATATCTAAAAGATGATTGTCTATTATCGTTGTTAGTTCGTCAACGGTGACTGCAGCTATATCCACTACATCATTTTCGCGAATAGATATTATACTTTCTGTACTAGATCCATCTATTTTTAGCATTAAAGTATCTCCATCGGCGAAACCATAAGGAGCATAATTTTGAGAAGTTAATGTTGCTCTGCTATATTCTTCTCCCCAATATATATCAAATATTTTATATATAGTTTTTCTTACTTGTTTGGGCCAATAGCTTAACACAGGAATAAGTTCTCTGAATTGACTATCGGTAGTGGAGAAAATTATAGGTCTGTACACGCCTACGTTTGCGGCAAGATTATCTAAGAATACTCCTCCAGCAGAATTAACAAAGATTTGATCTCTGGCCTCTCCTAGCTGAGTACAAATACTTTCATCTTCTTGAGACCACATTTTAATGAGTCCCAAGATATTAGTATTCACCGTTGGCTTATACAAACTCGGATATGCTGCGATTGCTCTAGTTTCTTTGCTCATTAATTACCCCACATAAATATTTTTACTATTGATTCTAGGAACTTCATTATCTGCTATGTCAGTATTAGACGTGGGAGAACTTATAACTATGTCTGTTATGCCATCTATAGACTGTATAGCAGCTACAATTTCACTTAAAATTACGTCATTACCAACACCCAGCCCATTAATGTAGCTAGATATTTCAGACTTAACCATGTTAGAAACCGAGTCCAGTGTTATGGCAGGTTCCGTTGAAACATCAACACTAATTTCCATAGTCTTGATCACTGGAGCTGCTACTTCTAGTTGTACTCCAGCAGCTTTATATCCGGGATAATTGACATAGTCTTTATCGTTGGCGTCTATTAACCACTGTACTTTCTGCAATAAGCCTGTGTAATATTTATATCCATCTACGCCTTTAGATACGGTAGTGTCAAAATCAAATCCATCATCTATCGAAAGAGACGCGTTAAGGGCTAATGTAAAACTACTGATATCAAGAGGGCTTTCAACCGTTATAGTAAAAGGACGGTTTCCTGAAATGTCTCTGATATAACAACTAAGGGAGTCAGGAGTAGTATCAGATATTGTAATGGCTTGTCCAATATAAAGACCAGTGATATCGTCTACTGTAAATGTTCCATTAGCGGTTCCGTCTGATGCGAAAGTTATAGCTGGAGAATCTATTGTAGCCGTTGCGCCTGTAGTATATGCTAAAATATCGGGGACGTCATGTATCACTATTGTGTAGGGGCTTGAAGATCCCGATGTACTACCTATGACAGTTGACGTTGTAGAAGAAACTCCTGTTGCAGCCAAGACCACAGGAAGACCTATGGATAATCCAGAAACAGCGTCTAGAGTTAGCGTACCTATTGTTGTTCCATCACTATTAAATGGATATGAAAGAGCGTTAGCTGTTCCTCCGGTTATCTGAATGCTTCCGTCTGTTCCTGCAGTTTGTGAAGTTATCGACCACTTGTCTTCTCCGTTTGTTAATTCTATATCCGCCGAATTAGACAATGAAATGAATGCAGTATTGTTTAAAAGGTCTACATTATTTTTAGGAGTCACTGGAATTAATTTAAACGAATCTCCAACAACAGGATCTGTAGCTAATACATCAGTCACAGACTCAACAGTAATTATAAAAGTAGGAGCAGCGCCAGTGATAGACCTGACATAAACATCAAGAGAGCTACTATCAGCATCGTCAATAACTAGCAGGGCTCCAACGGCTAAGTCTCCGCCTGCTGCAAGAGAAATATCTGCCATTGCGAATGTCCCAGAAGCAGACCCCCCACCGCCGTAGTCTGTAAAATCATTATCGCCCGGCGCTGCGCCAAACGCTGAAGCTACGCCATCTACAGAAACTATTGTGGCGTTTTGAGCAAATGTAAATTTGCTGATATCAGGAGGCGTCAACGGTGTTATGTTTATTCTTCCAGTTGAATAGTCGTATTCGCTCACATACCTTATAGCATTCCTAAGACTTGCTGTAGTCGTAGCGTTGTCAAACTGTATTTTGAATTCTTGAAAAAAATCATCTTCCGCATAAGAAGCGCTTAATACCGATGCATAAAAATGAGACGTGTCAGCAGGCGGGAGAGGAGGTACTTCAGTGGGCGGAGCTGTTACTGCGCTTGAGACTTGAGGATAGTACGTGGTCGCATTATTGACGGAATCATCATCTACTATTATCAGAAGGTTCATGTCTCTTCCAATAACAAAGTCGCCTATAGAGGTCTGTGTTTCTACAGATCCATAACTAGGGGCCTGATTGTTTTTAACAGTATCTGCGGTAAAATCAAGAGCTGTTGCCGTAGAAGACGAGTCCACTTCAATAGACCCTATCGACTCTGTCCAAGTATTGGTTCTAATACAAAGATAATTAGAACCGCTGACGTTCTTGCTATAGGCAGTTATTCCTCTTAGAGTAGAACTAGCATTAAGTAAAGCTATTACTTGATCAACCGTAAGACTTGCGGTCGCAGAAAAAGTATGTGTTACGTCTCCTCCGCCATCCACGTCTATAACCAGTGTTTCTCCAGAAGTTATTACATATGGCTCTGCGCTTACGCATGTTAAAAACGCTCTAGTGTGTGAAGACCCTGCGGTTATTTTATCGTCCTCTATGAGAGGATCAGTAAGTTCTATTTGACCATTATATCTGTTTAACACATAGTCTTTTTGAGCCCCTGAATACAAAGTTAATGTTGGGAAACCGAATTGAGTATTGGCCAAGCCTCCAGTTACTTGTATAGAAGAAGCTTCTGCTGGTCCTTTTATTGAAGAAATTCTTACGTTTCTATCTTCTGTTACGCTTGCAATTACTCCTACCGCTTGTTCATTTATTATAGCAACCACTCCAGCAGAAGATAAATTTGTTATTCCACCGTTTGCTACCACGAGAGGGTCTACAGCTTCAAAAGTAACTGTCATGGTATTTGTTGTATTTCCGTCAACCTGAAATGTTAAAGTATCAGCGTCTGACAGAGAAAAAGTTTCAACATAGCCAGAATCGACAAAGGCTTGATATCCATCTTTTGATAAAAGAACATCATTTTTATAAAGATTAAGAGTATAAGAATCTACATCTTCTTCAAAACCTAAAATAGCATTGGCCGTTCCACTTAATATTTTGACAAATTCGTTGGTTTGAACTATGGCCTGAATCATCACTCCAGATCTAGTATCTGTTGTTCTGGCCTCTACGAGTGTTGAAGAATCATTAATATGTGCTGCAATTTCTTCCGCGCTCGCTGATGTTATATCCTTAAAAGCGGTACTACTAAAAATTATAGTTTCTGTTTCTCCGCCTACACCTATCTCTAAATCATATCCAGAAATAAGAGCATACGGTTCTGAATTAAGGGTAGTCAAAGATCCTTTTAGTAGTGGAAAATTATCTAAATGTAAAAACTGTTCAGTACCAGCAGCTTCGTCGATTACTGTTTCAAAGCCCTGTGCGCTGTGGCTAGGTTCAAATCCTGTACCATCGTCGATATAGATGTACGAAGACTTGTCTAAGACCGTTGCTTCTCTATACGTCGAAGAAACTACTGACTTAATGCCGTCATCGTCTTGAACCCTTGCTATTTTACTTAGTATAGAAAGAACTGTTCCTCTAGAGAGACTTTGTACGGTATTACGAATTCTATCTCTTAGCTCTTGATCTGTTTCTATCTCTCTTCCGTTTACGAATGATTCGTCGTTTGTAACCGTTGCTGTTGACCACGGCAGCGAAGAAAAAACTGTAATACTATTAATCGGTGCGTTTCCCGAAGATCCGTTTGAAGAACACCTTACCAGTACGTCTGATTCTGTATCTTCTCCATCAAGAATTTCAGCAGCTTCTATAGTTGTAAAATGAACTTCAGCAGATAAATCACCAGCTGGTAAATAAACATCTTGACCTACGGGGATAGATCTAGCCCCTCCTTGTGAGTAAATAACTGTTTCGCCTGTAGCGTGAACATTTACGAATCCTGCACTTAGGTTAAACCTTTGATATTCTGTATTGTCCGTTATTGAACTATACGCTATTGTTTCGGCGTTAACTGTTCCTCTTCCTACAATTATGGTTCCAGACGTAGCAAAGCTGCCTACATCATCAACTGTTTCTACATCAACATATACCTGTCCAGAAATGGGGGCAGGACTGTTGGCATATATTAAGCTTTGCCTTTTTGTTATTGCTGAATCTCCAAACGATACATATCCAGTAGAAGCAAAAGAGTCTAATTTTTCGAGTCCATATTCCAATGCTCTTTCTTCAAGATCTTCTCCAGATGTAGTATCTAGATTATAATTTTGAATGATGTCTAGCATAGCTATGTACTGTTGAGCATCTTCTTGAGCTACACCTTCCAACAGGGTTGAAATTATAGAGCCTGCTCTAACGTCTGTAATAGGCGTCTCTGAAAGAATCTTGGCTACTAAATCTTTGTAAATATCTGGAAAAGCTTTTAATTTATACATGTTTTTTCCTTATATCTTTAAGGTTAAAGGAACTGGCATATTTATAGATACTACCTTAACTAACATTGACAATTCAAAAGTGTTACTCACCCTTGCTACTTTTACATCTGTTATTGATTCAAATCTATCGTCAGAAAGAATACTATTTCTTATTCCATCTACAATTTCATTAACGGTTTTAATACTACGTGAGCCTATAGAAATATCTACCCCTATATATGGATGATATCTTAATGAGCCTTTTTCTAAAGCAAGCCTAATATTAATGGCCTGTGCTGCGTTGTCTACTCCAGCTACTAAATCGAAGTCTTGTAGGTTGGTTAACATTAAATCATAGTCTGCATTAATTTGTATGTCTACTCCCATGAACTTTTCAGCAGGACTCATGCCACTAGTTATATAATTCTCTCTCGAAGCAGCTGCCACCCTAAGTATTGGGTTATTCTTTTGAGAAGGAACTAACAAAGAGTCCCCAGATTTTTTGACTCTACTGTTTGTTAATGCTTCAGTTTCATCGATGTATGGATATACTAAATCATTTATTAAAGCTATTTCAATCCATTCACTCGCCGTGCCTAGAACTCTAAGTGATATAGCTTCTAGAGAATCTCCTTTTTCTACGATCATAGATTCTACTGAACTAGGTACGTCTATTCTAAGCCCCCCATCAAAGGCTTCTTCGATTTTTTCTTTGCTCGCTGCTCTTTTTCTGGCATTTGCTAAAGTGTTTAATATAGCAAAATTGTCTTTATCGTCAACCGTAGTTGAAGTGATTAGCGGGTTTAAAATACTAGATCCAAAAAGAGCGTTAGTCGCCAATATTTGATTAACGGATCTTTTGAGATCTATAAGAGCGCTCATAACTTTAAGCTCTTGAGGCGTTATTTCTTGCTGGTTACTTCTTTTTTCTTCTATAAAATCATAAAACACATCTTCAAACTCAGAAATATTATCTTTTACATTTGAAATCCATTCTCTCTGAGTGGCTGGAAACATCTTTCCCGTTTTTTTCATTCCATTAAGCGCGTCAAATAATTTGGTAGCAGGAGTTATAACCCTATCTGTTACCGCACTTTCTATTTGATATAACAAACCTATGCTATCCGCGAGCACGTTGTTCGCTGATTCTATTAGCGTAACAGCATTATCAACTATTACGTCTACTCTATTGACATAATCTATTATATCGTCAAATAGCCCATCACTTATTTCAGGAACATTTCTTTTTGTCGCTCTTAATACTATTCTATAGTAATAAAGAAATGACCCACTTGCGTTTCTTGAAATGTCGATACTTATAGGCTCTACTTGCCATTCTTCGCCATCTTTTTTGTTGCAAAAAACTAAAGACAGACCGCTGGTTCCGGGAAGCGTTTTTGTTTGGGCGTATGCACGTATATAGTTTCTAAGAAGATGCGCCCATGTAAAACCTGTTTGCTTAGATCCGAAAGACGTTATATTGCTAGTAACTAAATCTATAAGCCCTGCAGATGAACCCAGTTGCCCCATCCTATTTATGGGATTACCAGTAGTAGATAACAGTTCGTCATACCTAGGTCTTCCAGAAGAAGGCTGAAGTCCTGTAGTTCCTGATAGAACAATTTCTTTAAAGATCGCACCTGAATGTTCAACCACCATTCCATTTTGGGTTGGCTTGAACGATATGGCAAATTCTTCATTCTGATTAAAGTTTGATGGATTTATAGGAAGTCTGAATTCTCCAAAAGGAGCGAACACTTCATTTGTATTTCCACCAACTACCTTAAACGAATATCCGGGGTTGAGTTTCCAATTTCGCTTGTTAGCCATTACATCACTATATGAAAACAAAAACTGACGAAATTCATCAACCCAATAGTATGTTCCTATTCTCCCAGAATCTGCTCCGAAACTAAAAGCTCCTTCAAGCGACTTTCCTAGCCCACTGAAATCGCTTCCTGTATCGCCATAAAATTTAGATGTCCATCCCATTAGTTTTCCTTACAATAGTTTATATATTCTAGCTAGTTCAGAAGTTTTATAATCGCTAGAAACCGCCGTTTTAAGTGTTAAAGAATTATTATTAACGTCTACGTTAACAATCGCAAAAGAAATTTCATCTTGAACTTCATCTATAATATAAGCAAACTCTGACGGAATAAAAATACTTGCGTCTTCTACGTATACAATATTACTTCCGTCGCCATCTGATGTTAATCTGGTTGCTAACATTTTTTCTTCATACGAATCGGCAATGCTCTGATTAGATTCTATTAGACTATTAACAAAATCTTTTGCCTTATCTTGTGCATACCATTTTTTTAAAGATCCGAACTGCCTATTTATTCGTCTTTCTAGCCATTTGTATCTTTCATATATTGCCCCTTCTACTCCCGTATACGTTCCACCAGCCCCGCTTACAACAGTACCCATGGAGGCTAATACTTGAAGCGTTCTAGCAGTTCTTTGAACTACTCTGACAGAACTAGCCGTTAAGAAAGCTCCTAAAGCTACGTCATTAAATTTACTGTTACCTCCGACGTCTGTATCTGCGAATAATTCCCAATCAGCTATTTCACTTTCCATGGTCGTTATATTAGAAACGGCTGTTACGTTTTCAGCTGCATTCGTGGTTCTTTCATCATCGTTTGCGTTTAAAAATCCTTTTTCTTGACCTAAATAAGTATTCCAAGATGTCGCTGCTCCTGTACTATATGTCGTCATATAGTCGCCAACTGCGCCTGCAGAATGAGGGTACAGTGCGGCCCCCCAAATATCTTTTCTAACGACGTCACTCCATATTGGTCCAAAAGTATCTGATACTATTCCAGACGCTGCACCGGGCTGTATTCCGCCCGTCCCTGTATCTCCTCCTATATATCTAACAGATAAAGTATTGGCAACAGTATTAACACTTCTTACGTAGACTATACAGTCTACTGGTTTTGGAATAGCTGAAGCGTCCATTCCAGTGATCAATACATAACTATCGCTTGTTACTCCAGCCGCACTTAAAACAGCTACTACGTCCCCACCGCTATATGGGTTGATGGCTAATTTTGTGTTTATTCCTGAAGAAAGACCGTTGAGTGCCATATCTGCAAGTCCTTCAAAGTCTCTAGCTCTATGTTCTTCACACGATGGTTCGACTCCTACGGCATAGCCATTAACAAACCAGCTAATGTATGGAGTTAAAAATTGATTAATGGGCATACCATAGACTGTTGTATCGTCTGGATAAAAAATGTTTCCAGCAGCTTCTGTTGCTCCATCATCTATATCTCCTTCTGTAAAAGTTAAAAACTGACCTCCGCCTATTATTTTATATTCGTTTAAATAATTATTTGTTACGCCTTCCCAATGGTCTGTGAAAATTTTATTAGCACCATCAACTTCTTCAAAAGCATTTTTAGCTTCTTCTATAGCTCCTAAACCATTAGTGTAGGCTTCGTTTTCTATAGGAATCTTAACTAGCCTTCTAGAAACGGCTTTTCTATCTGCTGTTGTTGCTAATACTATCGCCACTTATTATCCTCCAAGCAGTACTTTAGCACTGCCTGTAACTATCTGTCCTATCGCTGTGAATGTATCTCCATCACTGTCTCTTCCGCTGGTAAGCACAAAATCTCCTACGCCCGAAGCTAGTTTGCCATATCCCCCTACGGCCACCATAGATCCATCTATTACTGTGTGGGCCTGACTAGTGATTTCTACCTGAGCTGCTTCTAACTTATAGGTTCCAGATATTTCTATTTCCATTTTAAGACCGTTATACGCTATACCTTCGTCTTTTGTTATATCAAAAGTTTGGCTTCCGTCGCTTAATGAAATGCTTCCGTCAGCGCTTATTCTCATGTATGCTCCAGCAGAGCTTTCTTCTGTATATTCATTATTATTATTAACAGGACCGCCCATTTTTTCTATGCTAAAATTGCCTTCTGCGTCTATGGTGGTCCTTATCCCGTTGTATTCTTCCCTAGAAATAAGTCCTTCTGCGCTGTCAGGGTCGTCATGATCAGGATGTGAAACGGTTCCAATTATTATGGGGACTTGTCCGTTGTTTCCTAACCACGCAACCAGCACGTATTCTCCGTCACTACCTGCTATTTTGTCAGCATTCGGTCCTATATATTTTTTGTTAGTAGCTCTTCTGATTCTAACCTTATTATTTCCACCGTCACCAGAAGTTTGTCCGTCTAATACTCCAAAAACTCGTCCTCCTTGATCTTTTCCTTCACAAATGGTTGCATTGTACTGAATTTGTTTATTGCTAGTTTTTTCTGTAGTATTTCTTGAGTCATCGGTATATACTACTTCATCTATACGACACATCACAATTCCAGAGCGTTGAATGAACTCATTCGGATTCATGGCTGTCATATTTAATGACGATTGTAATGTTGTTCCGTTTAGATTAGCTTTCATTATCTACTAGTCCCTAGTTTTTTAACTGAT
>Ga0208905_1000937_pt1 | contig 14757 bp, 15 predicted proteins | sample AntAceMetag02UKS_FD_184776 | JGI IMG/M metagenome (GOLD analysis project Ga0208905, IMG submission 184776) | Saline lake microbial communities from Ace Lake, Antarctica - Antarctic Ace Lake Metagenome 02UKS (SPAdes) (version 2) | ecosystem: Environmental > Aquatic > Non-marine Saline and... | reverse complement strand
AACCCTTGCCACCGCGGCAGGGATGCTGAAAGACGGTGGTGCCCGGTCCGTCCATGCCGCCTGTGTGCACGGGGTCTTTGCCTCTGGCGGGTTCGCCCGCCTCGCAGCAGCAGGCCTTGCATCGGTTGCAGCCTCTGACACCATTGAATCGGCGGCATCGGCCTACTCGGCGGCAGGTATGATTGCTGAAGCAGTGCGGAAACATAATGGACGGAGCTGAAGGTAAAAAACGGGTGGTGCTCGATGCATCAGTCTTTTTTGTGGACCTGCCGATAGAAGGCGAGGTCTACACCACCCCCGCTGTACTGGACGAAGTAAAGACACAGGCGGCCCGGATGCGTCTTGCACTGCTTGAAGAGCAGGGCCTCCGCGTCCATGCACCCGGCCCGGTGGCACTGGCAGACGTATCTGTTGCCGCCCGGAAAAGCGGGGATCTGACCATCCTCTCAGATACCGATACCGGCATCCTCGCTCTTGCAGCCGAACTCAGCGCAGCGGTCATGACTGATGACTTTGCGGTGCAGAATACCGCACAGCGTATGGGAATACCCGTTATACCCATCCTGCAACGGCGGGCGAAAAAACGAAAATGGAAGTACCGCTGCATTGGATGCGGACGATTCTGGTCAGCCCCGGGCGAATGCCAGGTCTGCGGTGCGGAGATTCGCCGGGCACAGTCCGGAAAAAAGTATTAGCCTCCTCTCGCCGAATAGGTAATTATGATGTCTTCTCTTGATGAACTTATAGGAAAGGCAAAACTGCTCCATTCCGAGGGCCACAGTCCCAGCCAGATCGCTGATGAACTCTCACTTTCGATGGAGACCGTGACCTGGCTTTTAACCCAGCAGAAGGACACGGAGGCGCCGAAGGATATCCATATCAACTGGACGATCGTTGGTGGAAATGCCGATATGCTGCGTGACGCAGCCCTGCTCCTCCTCAAACGTTATAACTACGGGGAGGCGGAGGCACGGGACTGCACACCAGCCGACGTCCCGGCGCCCGAGGTGGTCGTGGGAGTCGCCCACTCAGGCATTCCCCTCGCAACGATCATTGCAGCAGAGGAGGGAGCACAGTTTACCATGTACCACCCGAAGAAGCATGCACAGGGCGAAAACCCCATCGGATCCATCTCCGGCAACTTCGCACAGGTGCAGGGCAGACACTGCCTCATCATTGACGATGTCATCACCTCCGGCAACACGATGAAGGATATCATCAGCCATCTCAAAAACCACGGGGCGGTGCCGGAAGCAGTCTGTGTCATCTTCAATAAGAAAAATATACAGGAAATAGACGGCGTACCGATCTTCAGCCTGTTTCAGGTATCACGGATCGACTGAACCGGAGTTTCGAAAAACCAGGGAGTGCCACAGGGCACACCATCCCATTTTTATGGCCTGTCATATAGGGGGAGAGAGGGCCGCCCCATCCGTGCTCTCCATATCAGATGGTGAAAAAATAGTGAAACCGGGAGACCATCGGGACAATCGCCAATTTGAGAGACGACATTCAGCTCCCGTTTTACGTGCCCGCCATGCATGGGACAGAATGTGACCCGTCTGGCCCTACCTGGCTTCAGACGGTCCCACACAGCCGGGACCCCTGCCGGCAGCAGGCAGGTCTCCGGAATATCGCCGGATGATCTCCGCAGCAAACGGTTTATCGCCTAGAAACAGATCGGTCTCATTGTTAATGAGGGCACGCTGATACTTCTCCGCTTCCCCGGAATACGCGAAGGCAGAGTGCACATGGTTCATCCGGGAGAAATCCGGGGGATTTTCAACCGCACCTCCAATCGTCAGATCCCGGCAGACCGGGCAGTTGCAGAAACGGGAGAGCCTTTGCTCCTCCCCATAGCGTTCAACCAGTTTTTCAAAGGTAAACGTACTGTAATCACAGGGGGCAAAGTAGCGGGTTTTTTTCCGGAATTCAGCCACCCCATGCCCCTCCATCCCGGAGATGCTATTATTGAAATATCGCCTGACGGTGTCACTCAGGGCGACGGTATTGACGGTATCCACCCCAAACCAGTTGATGAGCATCCCCAGGGTGCCCTGGTTTTGTACTTCACCATACTGGAGGGGAACAGAGAATGCATGCACCCAGACGTCCTGCTTTTTCAGCGTCTTTTTGACCTGATAGAGAAGCGATTTGTCGAACCGGCGGAAGTCAATGCCAATACCACCCAGCCGTGGCAGATAATGCTCCAGCATTGCAAGATCCCCGGGCGTTCGGGCAATAGCCATCAGCGGTGTTTCAATCCAGGTATGCTGCTGCCACTCCAGAGCAGCCTGCACAAACCGTTCATACACCTGCGTATCACAGAACACACAGGGAATCTCAATTGCGTTCGCACCCGCCCGGTACTGGAGACGAAGCAGGTCGACAAAGGTTTCCTTGTGCAGTCCCGCTATGTCGGTAAAAAAGTTGAAATGCAGCATTTTGGCCGGGGACTGCATCCTGCTCAGTCTTTCACAGGCAGCTTCCTCCATCGCCTCCTTTTCATCCGGGCGCAGGCGGATACGCTCAATATCAGAACGCTGCATCCAGAGATCATATTCACCAATACTGGTGCTATGGTACCGGGGATCACCCGATACCTCCCTCATTGCCTGGCAAACCTCGTCTGACGCCACATATGCAGGAGTCATAACGCGGTCCCCCCCAATGTCCAGCACCCCCTGCCGGCCATTGGCGTCATTCACTTCAACAACAAATGAGGACATATGCATAATATTTATAAAAGTGGCATATATACTTTTCACATTTAATCTGCAAAATTGAGATACTTTTAAATATATTAAGTTAACCTGACTTTTTTTGCCAAACAGAGTTTGAAGTGGGTAAAAAAGCGATTCGATTGGATACCCGGGTCACAGAAACGGGAATCACCCGGATTGCCGGCACCACGTGACAGACTTCGTCTGAAGGTACATCTGTCGATGGTATCACACAGTATCTCCCGTAACCTCTCATCCCCTGCCGACCATCGGTACCATTCACTTCAACACCCGGTGAGGGCGTAATTTCAGAACGTCATCTGTTCGCCAGATAAACAGATACCGTACATGTATCACATGATTTTACCCGAAAACAGCAGTTCTGTCGTACAGATACCGAACCAATCTCCTGAAAAAACCAGAAATACCACAGAACAAACACAACAACTATATAGAATTACAAAGCCAATTTTATGACGCTTTAAGGAGAATCTGCAATATGTTAGCGGGACAACAAGTAGTTATATTACGGGACAACGTAGACCGCATTGGCGGCAACGAAGCCCAGAGATCCAATATTATGGCGGCCAAGGCAATCGCTGAAGCCGTGCGCACCACCCTCGGACCACGTGGAATGGACAAGATGATGGTCTCACAGTCAGGTGGAGATGTGGTCATCACCAACGACGGTGCCACCATCCTTCACGAGATGGCAGTAGAACACCCGGCAGCAAAACTCGTCATTGAAGTTGCCGAGACACAGGACAATGAAGTCGGCGACGGTACCACCACCGCAACCATCTACATCGGCAGTCTGATGGAACAGGCAGAAGCCCTCCTTAACCGGAAGGTCCATCCGACGGTCATCGCAAACGGATACCGTCTTGGGATGCAGAAGGCACTGGAAATCATTAACGAACAGGCCATCAGAACCGACGGTGAAGATCGTGACATCCTGATTAAGGTCGCAGGAACCGCCGTTACCGGAAAATCCATCGAAAATGCCAAAGACATCATCACCGGGATTGTCGTTGATGCTGTTTTGGCTGTCGCCCAAAAGGACGAAGACGGGAAATACAGAGTCGATGAGGACGACGTCCAGATCAAGACCATGGTCGGAGACAGCATGGAAGACGCCGAACTGCTCAGGGGATTCCTCCTTGACAAGACCCGTGTCCAGTATTCCATGCCAAAGCGGCTCGAGGGAGCACGGATTGCCATGCTCTCTCAGGCGCTTGCGGTGACAAAGACCCAGGTGAAGTCCAAGATTAAGATCACCTCCTCAGAACAGATGGAAGCCTTCAGCGAGCAGGAGAACGAGACCCTCAGAGGCATTGCAGAAGCAGTCGTTGCCTCCGGTGCAAACACTCTCTTCTGTGGAAAAGGCATTGCAGACGCAGTCCAGTATTACCTCGCAAAGGCAAATATCATCGCGATTCAGGATGTCCCTGATTCCGACATGAAGAGACTGGCCCGTGCGGTTGGTGCAACCATCGTCAGCAAACCCGAGGATCTGACCGAAGGGATGCTCGGCGAGGCAGGCCTCATCGAAGAGATGAAGGACATCACCATCACCAAGATCACCGAGTGCAAGAACCCGTCAACCGTGAGCATCCTGCTGAAAGGCACCTCACAGATCTTTGTCGACGAACTCGAACGCGCCGTCTATGACGCAACCCGTGTCGTAATGGACGCACTCGAGGACGGAGAATTCGTTGTCGGCGGTGCTGCAATCGATGTTGAAATGATGATGCAGATCAACGAATTTGCGGCAATGCAGGAAGGAAGAACCCAGCTCGCAATCGAAGCATTCGCCCGGATGTTTGAGGTTATCCCATACACCCTCGCAGAGAATTCAGGATTTGACCAGATCGACAAGATGGTCGCCCTCAAGAGAGCACATGCAAACGGCGAAAATCACGCCGGCCTGAATGTCTTCACCGGAGAGATCGTGGATATGTATGCAGAAGGCGTCATTGAGCCCGCCCGCGTCAAGAGGCAGGCAATTATGTCGGCGACCGAGACCGCTGCACTCATCATCCGTGTCGATGACATGATGATCTCGAAGAATGCATCCCAGATGGGAATGTAACATTCCAACAACCCATTTTTTTTATTTTTATCCTTCAGAAAGAGTCTCATTTTCCAGCCACGGCAATATATATTCTATATATTTTTCCGCGCACCCAATCAGAGAATAAATATACCGGATACCCCGACATCTCCCACGGATTGTGATCGGAACGGGCCAATCCTGCCGAATAAGAGCCATTGAAGCGATATTATTGGGATTAATAGGCTAAATAAAGAGATTTAGCAGAATGATAATGATAAATAATGATTAATTCTCAATCTTCACACATAGGTGTATAGTGTGGAGCTCTTAGTATTCCTGATTCTGTTCCCTGTATTGGCGGCATTACTGTTCTGTATTCTACCGAACGGTCGCCTGAGGGATGCAATCGTGGTACTTGTTTCGGCGGTGATAATCGTTGCGACACTGTATCTCTTTGTACTGTTTGCGGGGGGCGGGACCGTGTATTTCGACATCGAATCCGGCATGATCTCCCAGATCATGACCGGACTAGAAGTCATCATATCGGCCGGCCTTCTCTATCTCGCCGCAAAATACCGGCAATATCTCATTGCCGGACTGGTCGTGGTTCAGCTGGGAGTGGTACTCTATGCTGAGTTACTCATCCACGAAACTGCGGCACTGAACAACCTCTTCATTGACCCGTTCTCCATCATCATGGCGATGATCATCGGTATCATCGGCAGCCTGATCTGTGTATACTCGGTCGGCTACATGCGTGACTATCACGCCCACCATGATGAGATGCCTGACAAACGGCGCTGGTTTTATGCCCTGCTCTTTGTCTTTTTAGCGTCAATGTTTGGGGTAGTATTCTCCAATAATCTCTTCTGGCTCTTCTTCTTCTGGGAAGTAACCACACTCTGTTCCTTCCTGTTGATTGGATACAACTGGGGGGACGAGCAGACACGGAAGAATGCATTCTGGGCACTCCTCCTCAATCTGGTGGGCGGTCTCGGATTTGCATGCACCTTTGCCTGGATTGGACTTACTGATCCTTCAGGAGGCCTCGTTATGATGGACACCCTGCTTGCAGCAGGCCCTGCTGTCGCAATGATACCAGCAGCCCTCATCGGGTTTGCCGGTCTTACGAAGGCAGCACAGATGCCGTTTTCCTCATGGCTGGTCGGTGCAATGATTGCACCAACACCTGTCTCGGCACTCCTGCACTCCAGTACGATGGTAAAGGCAGGTGTCTATGTCATCATCCGGTTTGCCCCCATCTATAATGTGACCATGGTCGGCTACCTGATCTCCCTTGTGGGCGGTGTGACCTTCCTCCTTGCATCAGGCATTGCGATATCGCAGTCCAATGCAAAGAAGGTCCTTGCCTATTCAACCATTGCAAACCTTGGCCTCGTCGTCGCCTGTGCCGGTATCGGTTCCTATGCGGCAGTCTGGGCAGCAATACTTCTGATTGTATTCCATGCAATCGCAAAGTCCCTCCTCTTCCTCTCCGTGGGAACAGTCGAGCACAAGATTGGCAGCAGGGACATCGAGGACATGACCGGTCTTCTGGGCCGTATGCCAAAAGTCGCTGTGATGATGATGATCGGCATCGCCGGTATGTTCCTCGCCCCCTTCGGGATGCTTATCTCGAAGTGGGCAGCCCTGGTTGCATTCCTGGATGCCCAGTATGGTTTCATCCTTGTCCTCCTCTTAGCATTTGGCAGTGCGGTGACAGTCTTCTTCTGGACAAAATGGCTGGGCAAACTGATAGAGGTCGCATGGAAACCCGAACCCCTGGAAGTAAAGATATCCAACCATGAATACAGTGCCCTCGTGCCTCTCACGGTGCTGATGGTCGCTGTCTGTATCGGGTTCCCTCTGCTCTCCTCATACCTGGTGGTGCCCTATGTCTTTGGCATCTACGGCATGACCGCAACCCTCGGGCAGGCAAACACAATAATCATGGTGATGATGGTCTTCATGGTGCTCGTCATGCCGCTCACCCTTCTGCACTTCAGGAAGGACCGCAAGATTCTGCCCCATTACGTGGGCGGACGACCGGCCACACCCGACATGCATTTCAAGGGCAGCCTTGGGGTCCAGCGCCCGGTGGCACTCGGCAACTACTATCTTACCAACTACTTTGGTGAACAGCGCCTCTCGCACATAGGCAATGGCGTGTGCATCGCATTCATCGCACTGATGTTGGCCGGGATCCTCTTAGGGGTGATCGCATGATTACCGAAATCATCTTTGCTGTTGGATTCATCATCCTCGCACCCTTCATCGGTGCACTCATCGGCGGTATGGACCGGAAGGTCACCGCCCGGATGCAGGGACGCGTTGGCCCCCCAGTGCTCCAGCCGCTCTATGATGTCTTCAAACTATTTGAAAAGGAGAAGGCAGTCGTACGAAACGAGGTGAACTTCTACATCTTCTCGTACCTGATATTCGTGGCCTTCACCGGAGCGCTCTTCTTCTCCGGCAGTGACATCCTGCTTGTCATCTTTGCACTGACCCTTGCCCATGTCTTCCTGATTCTGGGAGCATATGCAACAACCTCACCATACAGCCATATCGGGGCGGAACGTGAACTGCTGCAGTTAATGGCAGTCGAACCGATGCTGATTCTTGCAGCAGCCGGATTCTATATGGCTACCGGGTCCTTTGCCGTCAAAGACATCGCCCTCTGGCCTGAGCCCCTCTTCATGACCATCCCGCTCCTCTTTGTGGGAATCGTCTATGTGCTCACCATCCAGCTGCGAAAGTCACCGTTTGACCTTGCAACCACGCACCATGCCCACCAGGAACTGGTGAAGGGACTTACCACAGAGTTTGCCGGCCCCACGTTGGGTATGGTCGAGATTGCACACCTTTACGAGACAGTATTCTTCTTAGGCCTCGTCTGGCTCTTCTTTGCTTCCATGCCATGGCTCGGTCTTCTTGTTGTCATCGTCGTCTATTTCCTTGAGATACTCGTAGACAATACCACAACACGTGTACGCTGGCAGGTAATGCTCAGGAGTGCATGGCTCGTGGCACTCGTTGCCGGAGCCATTAACCTGGGGGTTCTTGCCCTGCTGTAGGGAGGTGAGTTAAAACTATGTCATATATTACAAAATCCCCGTGGATTATCCATTACGACGGGTCCAGCTGCAATGGCTGCGATATTGAAGTGCTGGCCTGCCTCACCCCGCTCTATGATCTTGAACGATTCGGGATTGTCAATACCGGCAACCCGAAACACGCTGATGTCTTCCTGGTAACAGGGGGCATCAACGCACAGAGCGAGGCAGTGGTCAAAAACACCTACGAACAGATGCCTGACCCGAAAGTCGTTGTCGCTGTGGGCATCTGCGCCTGCACAGGCGGCGTATTCCGGGAATGCTACAACATCATCGGCGGGGTTGACAAAGTCATCCCGGTCGATGTGTATGTGCCTGGATGTGCCGCCCGCCCCGAATCCATCATCGATGGTGTCGTCCGTGCCCTCGGAATTCTCGACGAGAAACGGGCAAAGATGGCAGAGAAGGGGGGAAAATAACAATGATCGAACAAAAACACACCATAATTGAGATTGAAGTAGCAGACCTCCTTAAAAAAACAGAGGAGTATCACAAAGCGGGTCACCGTCTGGTCCAGATCGGCACCACCCCTCTTGGTGACCGCTATGAGATCAACTACACCTTCACGACCGCGTGGGACTTCGAGAGCCTTCGCATCACAGTCCACGACGGCGATGAGATTCCAAGCATCTCCGGCATCTACTGGGGAGCATTCATCTATGAAAACGAGATCCATGATCTCTTCGGCATCACCGTGAACGGTATGAGCATCGATTTCCAGGGACATCTCATCGAGACACGGATTCCTACACCATTCAAGAACCCACCAAAAATAACAAAAGTGCCAAAAGGAGGTGATGCATAATGTCAAACCGAATCGTTGTGCCATTTGGTCCGCAGCACCCGGTGCTGCCTGAGCCCATTCATCTGGACCTGGTACTGGAAGATGAGCGGGTGGTTGAGGCAATCCCCACGATAGGATATGTCCACCGCGGTCTTGAGAAACTTGTCGAAAAACGGGACTTCAAGAACTATGTTCTCATCGCAGAACGCATCTGTGGCATCTGCTCCTTTACCCACTCGGTGACCTACTGCAATGCGATTGAACACATCATGGACATTGAGGTCCCGCCACGGGCACAGTTCATCCGTACCATATGGATGGAATACTCAAGGATGCACTCTCACCTCCTCTGGCTCGGCCTTGCGGCTGATGCAATGGGATTCGAGAACCTCTTCATGAATGCGTGGCGCCTGCGTGAAGAGATCCTCGACGACATGGAAGCTACCACCGGCGGACGGGTCATCCAGGGCACGTGCAAGGTCGGTGGCATCCGCCGTGACATCGGAGACGATAAACTCGGCGAGATGGTGGACCACCTGAAGAAGATCCGGCCCCTCCTCGAGGAATCGAACCGTATCTTCACCCATGACCAGACCGTCCGCCACCGGATGCGTGGTTTGAGCGTGCTCTCGGAGAAGGACGCCTGGGACCTCGGGGCAGTCGGCCCAACGGCCCGTGGCAGCGGCTGTGACATGGACGTCCGTTCCAGCGGCTACTCGGCGTACGGCGAACTCGGGTTCAAACCGGTCACCTTCTCCCACGGGGACTGCCTGGACCGTTGCCTCGTCCGCTCCGAAGAGGTCCTCGCATCAGTTGACCTTGTGGGGCGTGCGGTGGCAAAGATGCCGGACGGCCCCATCGAAGAGAAGGTGACGGGCAACCCGGAGGGTGAATACTTCGCCTTCTCCGAACAGCCCCGTGGCGAGTGCCTGCACTACGTGAGGGCAAACGGCAAGAAAAACATCGTCCGCCACCGTGTGCGGACACCGACCTTCACAAACGTCCCGCCTTTGGTGAAGTTGCTTGAAGGGATCGAACTCGCGGATGTACCGGTGGTCGTTTTAACGATTGACCCGTGTATCGGGTGTTGTGACAGGTGAGAGAAATATGTCGTTATTTACCATGGCAAAGCGGGCACTTGTGAATGTGACGGGGAAACCCGCCACCCTAATGTATCCCACAACGCCTGCAAAACAGTATGATGTCTCCCGCGGACACATCATCATTGCAATTGAGGACTGTATCTACTGCGGCAACTGTCAGCGCCACTGTGTCGCACAGGCAATCACGGTTGACCGTGAAGCCCGGACATGGGAGATTGACCGGATGCGCTGCGTCATATGCGGTGTCTGTGCCGAAGTCTGCCCGAAGGACTGTATCTTTATTGAACCCGATTACCCCCCGTCGACTGTAGGGTCGTCGGTAGAGTTTGTGCAGGGGCCGCCTGCACCGCCCAAGGAAGAGAAGAAACCAACAGCTGAGGAGTAATCCCCGGCATATTCTTTTTTAGAGATTCTTCATTGTGTTTGATGTTTTTCTGTTTTTTTTGAAATGTTGTCAGCCTTAATACAAAGAATCAACTGTAAGATCAAAGACAAAGACTTCTTTCATTTTTTTATCTCATGAGATTCTCTTTAGTTGATGAAATAACAATTATTTAAAACATAATTTAAAATAGATGATTAAAGAAAAATTCAATGTTGGTCTATGTACAAAGAATTAACAATAAACAACTTTCGAGGATTTGAAAATTTTGAGTTGAATGATCTTGAACGTGTAAATTTAATCGCTGGAAAAAATAACATTGGAAAAACTGCACTGCTTGAATCAATATTTCTTCTTTCAGGAAGTTCAAATCCACAATTAGCTTTAAGGATTGATGAATTTAGAGGAATAGAACAAAAAACATTCGAGTTTGGTAATTCTGTTTCTGGCCCATATGACAACATTTTCTATAATTTTGATAACACTAAAACAATTCAATTTAGAAGTTTAGATAGTTCAAAAAATAAAAGATCATTAAAAATTAAATTTAATCCAAAAAAATCAAATTTAGAAATAAAAAATGAAAAAAGTTCTAGAAATAAAAATTCGTCAATAAATTCTACATTATTCAATACAGCCGAAACAGGAATATTTCCGACTTTAGACTTTGAAGAAACCCAAAATAACAAATCACAGCATTTTCAACTTCGAATAAAAACAAATGGTATTGAAATTAATTTACCTCCAAAAATTAATTTTCCAACTTTTTTCCTTCCTTCTCACAAATTATCCAACTCAAAAGAAGATGCCAAATTACTTGGTGAAATTGATTTAAATGACCATAAACAAATCAAAAAAATAGTAAATATTCTAAAAATTATTGAGAATAGAATAGAAAGAATTAGTCTTATACCAAAAGGCGATGAAGTTCTCATATACGGTTCGATAGGCCTTAATCGTTCAATTCCTTTGCAATTAATGGGTGAGGGGTTAAGCAGATTAACAAGTATATTATTGAGAATTGCTAATGCAAGAAATGGAATTTTGATAATCGATGAAATTGAAAATGGATTTCATCATTCAATATTAGAGGATATTTGGCTTGTAATTAAGGAAGCAGCGCGTGAATTCAATGTTCAGTTATTCATAACAACTCACAGCTACGAATGCATATTATCTGCGCACAAAGTCTTTTTTAACGACAATACATATGATTTTGGCTTGTTCCGTTTAGCAAAAAATAATAGTGAAATCGTTGCTAAAAAATTTGATAAAGAAAAATTGGACTTAGCTTTAAATTCTAATTTTGAGGTGAGATAGGTTGACAAATATTCTGTTAGAAAAACCTATTTTACTTTTAGTCGAAGGTAGGGATGAAGAAATATTTTTTAAATATTTTATACCTCATCTAATAAAAACAGATGAAAATACTTGGAATAACTTAGATTCCATTCAAGTGTTGCCATTCAATGGAACTTCAAAATTATCAGAAATCCTCGAACTAATTAAATTAGTTGCAGGATATGAAGCAGTAACTCAGATTGGAATTATTCGTGATGCTGATAATGATGCAATTTCTGCTTTTCAAGCGGTTCAGAATGCCTTAAAAATTGCTGATTTACCAATCCCAGAATCCCAATTGGTTCCAACTCAACTTAAACCCGTTATCAACGCGATGATAATTCCTGAAACTGGGAACGGATCATTTGAAAAAATATTTCTTAATTCAGTTGTTGATGATCCTGCTTCTAACTACGTCGATGAATATTTCAGCAATTTAAACCAGCATTATAATGATGGCAATTTAGATCGTCCAATAAACATGTGTAAAGCAAAAATCCATGCTTTTCTGGCATCAAGAAAAAAACCAATAGCGAGTTTTGGTGGTGGTGCAATAGAAAAATATTGGGACTATGATAATGAATCATTCAACGATCTTAAAGCATTTTTAATGTCACTGATTTCGGATATAAATACAAATTAATTAGGTTTTCACAAAATTCATCTGACTTCATTTTATAATGGCAATATTTATCTGCACGTATTTTCTGACGAAAAATCACAAATATTTAGATGCGATATTTCTTTGGAGTAAGTATTTCCGACTTTTAGATAAACTGTGCGATTAAACCTCTCAACTATTCTCATCCAAATTCTTCCAATTTTCTTTCCTTAAGACTCAAATAATTCCCCCACATTATTTGGGAGATTACAATAAAAAATCGAAAAACCACTACAAAAAAACAGAAAAGATACCTGCCCATCCCCTCTGTATAACCCATCACGTGGGGGGGAGGGCTGCAGGGAGGGGGGCACCCCCTCCCTTGCTTTTAATCAGATGAGATACTATTGAAATGCAGGATATTTTTTGGATAATGGGACTTATGTGAGAGACAAAAAATAGCCCCCATTCACATACCCACATGAAACAGCGATGAACCGTTCTTTCTCTTCTCTACCCACGTGACGCAGTTTCCTCTATCATCACTTCCTCTTCACACACCGGCATATCCTCAGGAAGGGAACGGTCACCTGCAAAGATGAGCACCGTGTCCGGGATAAGACCACAGCGGAGAATAAGATCTGCATACGTTTCCCCTTCTTCGTAGGTTACCTCTCGTAGTGTCTGTGAACGGGAGAAAGAAAATCTGACAACGGGCATACCCATTATCTGGGAGTGACGGATGAAAAAAGGAGTGGAAAAAGGAAGATACCCGTCAGAACGGGACGGAGAAGTATTCCATCTGTTCAATAGCGGTCTTCACAACCGGAGATTTACCATCGGTTACAAGGTCAGCATATCCCACGGGTCCCGCCTCCAGCTTGATGGTCACCGTCTCTGACCGGAGAGCACCCGGTGCAATGGTGCCGAATTCCACACTCTCGTGAGCCATACGTGACATCTGGGTGGAGTCCGGGGTCTGCAGGATGATACCGGCAATCACATCGGTGGCTGACGCCGTCCCTGTATTTGTGGCCGTGACCGTCATCGTGTACCAGATGGTCTCAGAGGCGGCATCGGTGTCTGAGATACTAATGTCAGTTGCCTCCACGATCATCTCCGGCTGTGCATCGGTGCACCCTGCAGCGATGAGGACACAGGCAAGACAGGCAAAAAGACCTGCCAGGCGGATATATGAAGAAAAGGGAATATTTTTCATCATATTATTCGTTATCCCCGCAGGAAATAATACCCACTCCATTGCACTACGATATCAACTGATACAGGCATTTATCACTCTGGCGGGCAAAAATATGGGATTGTGACAGTGACACTTCCACCATTTGAAGAGGTGGCCGTATTCCACGGCCATGTCTGCCCCGGGCTTGCCTATGGCTACCGGGCATCCGAGTATGCAAAAGAGTGCCTGAACACCGGTCGTGCAGCAGATGAGGAGATGGTCGCCATTGTGGAGAATGACGCCTGTATGATCGATGCCATTCAGTACATCACCGGATGTACGATGGGGAAAGGCAACCTCATCTTCCGTGACCATGGCAAAGCGGTATACACCTTCATGCTCCGGAATGGAGAGAAGGCTGTGCGCATCGCCCTCAGGGCATCGTTTGACATGGAGAACCTCTTCCCTGAGGTGGGGGATATTCATGCGAAAATGGCCGCAGGCACCGCCACTGCTGCAGACAACGCACGGATGCAGGAAATACGCTCTGAGATGATCGAGAAGATTCTCACCGCTCCCTTAGACGAGATCTATGAATGCAAAGAGGTCGAACCGGAACTGCCCGAACGGGCACGCATCTTCCGTTCCGTCCCCTGTGACGTCTGCGGGGAACCGGTATCCGAGCAGAGAGCACGGGTGCAGGACGGTAAAGTCGTCTGTATCCCCTGTTTCGACAAATACACCCGCGGCTGGTAACTCCCGCCAGATCCCTATATCATTTTTTACCGTTTCCCGGAATATCCCCGTATCGCGAATACCATGAATCCTTCCGGCAATTATCCCGGAAGGACAGCATCATTTCCCTTTCCGAAAGCGGGCGAGGAAGATAAGAACCGGCAGAACCACCAGAGAAAAAAACCGGGGGTCCTGAACGAAGGTGAAGTCTATTGCAATCATTGCTCCACAGCGTGTTAGGTCCAGAGGTCACGGCCACGGTCCATGTCCAGCGGATCAAGCTCCATCAACTGGTCGGGATACGGCGCAAAGAATGTCTGATTGTTGAGATTCTCCTCGCCGAACCTCACAATCCACGCCTTGAGAATGTTCTTCGGAGCACAGATGGAGACCCGTCCTTCCCGGTATTTCTCCAGCGCTTCAAGGAAGAATGCCTTCTCCTCGTGGTTCAGCCGGTTCCGAAAATGGCCGCTTGCGTGCAGGAACACATTGATATTTGCCGTGTAGCGGGGTGCCCGTGCGAGTGCCTGCGTGAGCTGCTCTTTGTACTGCTCCAGTACGATGACGGGTTCGAGCCGGTCGTGGTTGGCAACCATCCGGCCCATCTCCTTCTGCAGTTTCTGGCTGTGCGCCATGAGCATCAGTTTGTTCTCTGAGTGGAACCGCACAAGGGCATTCATGCTCCCTCGCGCCTGCACCGTCTGAAACTCCGAGAAGGTGTAGAGCCGTGCGAGGAAGT
>Ga0208905_1000935_pt1 | contig 14758 bp, 24 predicted proteins | sample AntAceMetag02UKS_FD_184776 | JGI IMG/M metagenome (GOLD analysis project Ga0208905, IMG submission 184776) | Saline lake microbial communities from Ace Lake, Antarctica - Antarctic Ace Lake Metagenome 02UKS (SPAdes) (version 2) | ecosystem: Environmental > Aquatic > Non-marine Saline and... | reverse complement strand
ATCAGAGAGAGCCTCGTAGATATTTCCTATTTCTACGTCGTCTTTTGGGTTAGGTCCGAATCTAATTGCGACTATTTGTTCATCGTCGTAATCAAAGATCATTATATCAACTGGAGGTAGAGCATCACCATTTATATCGAACATTGAATATGTTGCTACATAATCCTCAGGTTGAACATAATTTTTGTACGCCGGACCTTTTACTTCTACATAATTATCTTTCATCTTGCCTCCTTTGGTTTGTGGTTGTTTTCTCATACCCGCCACGAGATTTGGGTCTCGTAACGGGGATTAGGGTTTACTTGAGATAAACGTTCATTGAAGCAACGTTCTTGTCTCCGAACTTATTCTCCGCTTCGGTAACAGTCCAAGTTACCCGGTTGATACACGGCAGTTTGTTAATCTTGGGCAGGATCTTCTTCTCCCACGCATCTTTGTCGATGTCGTAGAATTTGACCCTCCAAGCTCGTATCCCGGTGTAACGATGGCGGTATTTCAATCCGCTCTCGTACACAACTTTGAATACTGCTTCGATCTTCGCCCGCTTATCTTCAATCGTAAGGTCAGCAGGTTCGACTTTCTCCTCCACAACCGGGGTTGCCGTCAGTCCATCAAGCTCTACTATATCGAGTCCGAGCTTCTTGGCGGCAGCCTCAGTCTGTGCTCGCGTTGGTTTACGAGAGGACTTCTTTTTCGTCTTGCGTTTCGGCTTAACAGCAATCGCTGTCATTTAGCACCTCCTGTGCTTGGGTTGATGTTGTATTCTCCGACTTTAATAGGTATGGACACCTTAACCTCGCAGGCACTTAAAGCCCGCCAGATCGACGCAGGGGGGTTATCCCTACGTTATTGGTGTTCTCCTACGCCCCGGACGGATTCGACGCCGTAGCGGGGACTGTGGTTTAGTATAGAAAGTGAATTGGTACGGGCGACCGTTTGGTTATGTATGCGATCTCGGCCACTCCATGCTCGGGGAAAGGTTGGACGATACGATATCGCCCTTTCCGTAACCCTATTGTGTTATTCGCAGGGATAAACATTTCTTCCCCTACAATCATCGGGACTTTCAACGCATCCAACTGTTCTTGCGTTATCCATAAATCCATTGCTAACCTCCTGTTAGTTTGGATTGTTGCGGGTGTGGGTTTTCCACATAGCGTAATCGGGAAGTGAATCCCGCTACGCTTTCAGGGTTAACGCATGATCTTATTAGCCGTCGCACCTATCAGAATTGATAGGCCGAGGAACAATGCGACAGAAAGGTCGATGTTTGCCGCGATCCAAGTCATCATTAACAATCCTCCAGCGAATCTATTGCGTTCATGCAGAGATTTTGGAAACCATCTTCAGTAACGGCGTCGTTACGATCAACATAACCGAACTCTCGGCAATAGCCTATATCAAAGCCAACGATTCCCGTATCGACTTCGATTTCTACGTCGCTATCTCCATCCACGCTGTTCAGCAAAGAACATTCGTGTCCATCTACGTTAGTCATCATTTGCACCTCCTGTGCGTTGTGGTTGTGATGTTTTCAAACACATTACGACCCGTCATCGACGACGAGCCGTAATTCTGGGGTTAGGTTACGTATCCAGTCCATTCTTCCTCACGCATCCACCAAGTGTCCGTAACTTTGTCACGGCGCACAATATTACACGGGACACGCACGAGGAAGTTTCCCACCACGCACGCGAGCGGATAGTCATAGACGTATCCACCTTTGATAGGCAGCGGGGCTGATTGATTCATAGCGGGATACAGCAGATCGAAACATTTCTCTCCGTATCTGTCCCACAGGCGATCGTAACCGAGACGTTTAAGATCGTCACGGCAACGCACAACTTCAAGGATAATTATATCCTTCATAACGCACCTCCTTTTGGTTAAGTGTTTTCTCGTACAGACCGGATATAGGCGTAAACCTATAACCGGCGTATCGGGGAGGGTTGCGTTAGTGGTTTATAATTATAATTCAGCGATACGATCCAGAGTTTCATCCTCGATCGCACACAGTTTAACTATCGTAAACTCGTTAATATGTTCGTACCAGACATAAGCCATCACATCGTAGCCCTTAGCCGAGCCTAAATGCGGGACAGTCACTTTTGTCCAGACCGCAGCCTTTGGAATGTCCTCACGCAACAACATCTCTTCGGTTGACCAGAACATTCCGTAGGCTCCCCGCCCAAAGTTTTGAAGCGTAACAAAAGCGGCTTCATTCTCGATGACGCACAGCCCATAAAGGTCCGTAAGTCTCTCGATCCGTCTAAATTGCGTGTAAGTCGTTTCACGTTGATTTTCCATTGCTAACCTCCTGTTTTCCCCGAAATGAGACCACGCACGCTCTACAAGTTTAGTGGTTCGTAATTGTTAATCTTGGTCGTAAAAAGACGGGATTTCGTATCCCATCGGGATGTACGCTCGCTTTCCGTTTCCTTCAACAAGCGCCAGCATCGGGATTGTCTGAGCGTAATCTTCGCCATTGTTTCCGGTCTCGTAAGGGTCATCAAGCGAAGCCTCGACCCTCGCAACATCATCGGTGATCCGTATATGGATAACACCGACATTATTATCACGCACGATTTCCTCGGCTACGATTCCGTTCATTCCAATGGTTTCGTAGGTTGTAATCCAACCCGCATCGCCATCGAGGAGTTCGCACACTGTCCAGCCATCGTTTTCTGTCGCAATTTGAGTTAAAGCGATCTTAAAGTCAACGCAACCAGAATAAAAGATTTGATATGTTTTGCTCATAATATTCATTCCTCCTGTTCGTAGAGCGTGGTGATCTCCGATATCCCGTAAACGTTCTATGAAGAACGCAACGGGTTTATGTTCATCTTGGTTGAGCAAACCGCTTTCCCCACTTGATCTTCGCACCTCCATGTGTCCCCATCATAGAAGAACCATCGCAACCACCATTTAGGAGAGCGCAACGCGCCCGCACGAGCTTTTGTGGGCGACAAGCTGAATCTACATCGACCGGACGCAAGCCCGATTTATAATAGATACGCCAACACCTGGGTCTAACTCGCACAACTCTATAATCACTCATGTTCGTATCCTCCGGTTATAATAGTAAGAGACGGCGAGGAATCGAACCTCGCAAAGCCCAACAATAGTCAACAGGAAACCCGCACGGGAATCGAACCCGAATAAAAACCCGCTATCGTATCGCTCATCTCCGGCTCATCGTAAACGACAAGCCTATCGGAGAAAACACCACACCAGACGCAGTTTATATAATTGCAATACAAGCGCAATTAATTTATATCTGCATCACAAACTGTATAAACGCAATAACCTATCCAAATCTCGTCACCGCACCAGACATATCGGATGTCAGTCTGGATTAGCAAACGTCTCTTGATCTATAATAATCGCACCACTCACCACATTTATCAGGACCGTAATCAGGTCTATTCCCCCGGAGCCTCGTAGAGGACTTATCATCGGGTTGTTCGTAAAAACCAGTTAGAATAGATGGGAACGCAATCAAGCGTTCTCTTCGGACCTTTACTATGGGTCAACCACCTCGCGATCGCACCGCTGTCAGAGTTGAAACAGGCGCCCGTATCGGGACTCCGCTTATTCATCAGCGTAACGATATACAGTTATTAATGTTTTCATCTACGTTTAGCGACCTCCCGAAAGTTACAAACCGAAGTTAGCAACGGATGATTCGGGCCGACTCACCGTAGTTGTGTTTATTCCTCACTAGCGGCTCGTAAACGAAACTTAATTGTCAAAGATCACGCACTCCGAGATCAACTCTCTATTTCCGCAATCTTGTGATCCCCCCGGCTTGAGGTGTCTAAACGCACCCCGTGTATCACCCCCCTTAGCAACCCGGCCTAATTCTAACTCCGAACCCCCCGCACCTCGAACCTCATCTCTGATCCGATTATCTTATTATCTCACACCTATTTCGTAGTTCAAGAACAATCTTCACCGTACACCATTTTTATTGATACTAAGCCCCTATTAACGTGTTATATATCAATAACTTACAACAACAAGCGATTATTCTCGCTACTGAGCTGTTTTAATCGCTTACGCCTAATCGCAGACGCGATAGTATAAATTTTAAAAAATTTTAGGAGTCGATCGTGCTGAGGGTGTTCAAGCTCGCGAATGGTGTCGTTGACGCACGAAGAAGAGATAATATCGTATAAGATTGTGTAAAATCAGTTACGATTGAAGAAGAATAGGTTAAAACTTGCTTAGATAGGCTGTCTCTGTGGAAGACGTAAATAAACAAAAGGAAAGTTTTTAAAATTGCGCTTAATCAAATCGCATTAAGAGAAGCTGTAATGTCTGCGTATCACTCTTTTTCAATGATATAGTTTTTCAAATTGCTTGTCAACCTTTATTTTTTGAATTTTGTCGTAACTCGTTGATGCTCTAGGAGAAGATTTTTTTATTTTTCGTTTTTTTTCTAAAACGCACTCCCGGAAATGCGCCCCCTTTTCCCCCTTACCCGCCCTCAGCCCCCCTTTGCGCCCTTCAAAAAGTCGGTGAAAAAATTAGACCCCTCGCAGCTCCTACGTTAGCTCCCCTTTGCGGTGTGTCCCACTTTTCATTTCAGTTGCTATATTTTCGTTTTTTGTTTTTTTTGAATTTACAAACTTTGGTAATTTGTAACATAAGAATCACGGCAATCCATTGTGATCGCAACCTCAACTTTAATAGGTATTTGCCTATAGAGATGGCATATACGGTGCCTCGTTCCGTGGGTGCGAGAGACAGTCGCAGAACCCGCACTGAGCTACGGTTTGCGGCACTTCGCACGCAGTCTGCGTTGAGCTACGAACGGGTCATTTGGTGCGTTGATTTCGGGGTAGGGTTGATGTCGGGTCTCGTAATAATAATCGCTCCTGCGCGATCTGAGAGCTTCTTTTTATACGATATCTTGCATCTTACTGGGCTGCAAGATGGCTACGGTTTGGGGTGTTTCGGCGCAGTTTTGAGATGAGGCCACGCAGGGTTCAAAGCAGCAGAGCTATGGTTTCGTACAGGTCGCCTTCAGGTTTTGCACGGCGTATTATTTTAATTTAAAGTTGAATCGCAGTCTGTTTCTGTGTTGATTATTGCGCTGTCTATCAACGGCGTGGCGGGCCTCATACTAGTATCATTGGTATCTCCAAGGCTCATAACATCGGCTGACGATCTGCGTCGCAACTCCTCGCTGTGTCTGTGTGTGCGACCCTGCGTCTTGCGGCAATCCGCAGCTATCAGTTACGATCGCTCAATATAATTTAAAAAAGTTTAACATAGTATAAGATAGTATAAAATCACAATGAATAATAATACCCCAACTTTAATAGGTATGCTTGGCAAGCGCAGGCATATACGGTGCCTCGGCTCGTTTGACGTAATCTATAACCAATTGCAATCGTACACAATATGGCTTGTGGACAACTTGTGGATAAGTGGTGTCCGACTGGTGGATAACCGGTGGATAACGTGTGGATAACTCTATTATACAATAGTTTGTTATATTTGATATACACTTCTCGCGCATCTGTCAACTATATTATTCGCGGATTATCCGGGGTGATAATATTGTATAGAACTATATAATGATATTATCCTGATATTGTGTAATCATATATTCTGATCTGATATATTATCATATTCATATATATGAATATGAATATATAATTAATAAAATAATATTATTGACTTTTATACAATAGAATTATAAAGTGGTTCCCATTATTCATAATATAGTTCTTTAACAACTTGTGTATTATCTATTTAAATCTAACGGGTTCCATTATAGTTGGAAAAAAGAGAACCGGATTTAAATATTAGATTGTTATTATCGGCGGATTATAAAACCACGCTTTACAATGGGAGGTTTTTATAATGACTATAATAACAATTAAAAGATCAAATGATTTAACAATGGCCGAACAAGCTACAATTATCGGTGGATTATCCGGAATTACAATGACGGCGTTCTTATCATCAAAAGATAGAATCGGCTATTTATATCCCCGAATAACAATAGAACCGATTGAAGCTAACGCGGCGTTGGAACAATTACAAGCTGTATTTATGCAATACAACGTTGGAACCGGGAAGGGTTCTTATAATCTATCCTCATGGAGTGTTCGGAAGGCCATGGGGAAGGATTGTAAGGTTTTAAAGGTTGGCGTTGGAAGGAAGGAAAAAAAATCCGGGAAAAAATCTAATAGCCGAAGTGTAACTTTTAAAACAAAAGTTATTCCGGCGTTGGCTAAATTAGATTTTATAGCCGGGGCGACACTCCGGGAGGGAAAGGACAAAACCGGGGATAAAACATATTCAATAATGATTTTCCCTCTATTGAATGCAATTATCTAATTAATTAAATAATAATCCGCCGATAATATATAAAACCGGGATATAATTATCCCGGTTTTATATTGACTAGATTTAATTTTAATAGTTTACAATAGATAAGATATATGTTATAAAACCACACGACTAAATAAATGCACGACGCTGATTTTAATGGTTGACAGTCAGACAGATCGCTCGCATCTGTCAGGTACTTCTCGACCTCCCCGCCCTCCAGAATTAAACCACCACCCCAATATCTCACAACCCTACCCGAATTACATATTCACCCCACTTTCAAAAAACAAGCACCCCCCCCACTCTTTTCTCATTCAGACTTCATAGTGACCATCGCATATGAAAAAAATATATAATATTTCTGGGAGAATTGTTCTCTCTCCGCGATTTTCCTTGACTTTATAGGGCTCCTGTTATAGGGTGTCAATATGAAAATAAATAAGAGACTTCATCCCTGCAAGTTGTATCGCTCACTTTATTATGATAGACAGATGGCTCGATATCACTTCTCTGTGATTAGGAAAGAGATTGAAAAGCCTATTTTAGTTTTCCTTGACTTTCTCTCCCGGTTATTATAAGGTGGTCACAACATAAACCAAGGAGGCGCAAGATGAAACTTTTTGAATATTTAGCTCGAAGAAAGCGCATAAAACTCACTCATATTCTCAATATGGCAGAGATTAAAGTGGTCTGCGAGGAGCGGTCAAAAAAAGAAAATATTAAGAAAAAGACCAAATAACCTCTTAATTCCCAAACTACAGAATTTTGCAGATTTTATTTAGTATTGGTTGATATACATATGGTTATGATTTGGAGCCCCCTGCAAAAATTGTTAAGAATTGGGATTATAGAGCCTTTAAACTCCAAAAAAGCTCATTTTTAGGGAAAAACACAGTGAAAAACAGGGGAAAATACCCGAAAACAGTGAAAAATGACCAATGTAGAGTCTTTATTTTCGGTGTTTTAGTCACAAAACAGTGAAAAAAAAGTGCAAAGAGGCTAAAATCGGGTGTTTTTTGGTCTTTTAGAGTCTTTTAAGGGCCTTACACGGGTGTAAGGACTAGGACATGGACTAGAATAAAGATAAAGACAAGGACTATATAGTTAATATACACTATGAGTGATAAGGAAAAATGTGAATGTCAGAAGATGTGTCAACTCGCTTGGGATTTCTCTGATGCCGATAAACGAGTCGGACATGGGAAGGGTTCGGTGTTGTGTCATACTCTCCACGCAGTCTTTGACGGATTCGCGGGCTTACACCTTATGCACTCGAATGATAAGGGGGAGTGTCTTTGTCCCAAGTGTGGGAAAGTTCTTTGTCGGGGGTGTCATTTTAAAAATAGATATCTAGTGGGGATGGAATGAAAAATAAAGAAGACTTCGATTTTACCTGTCCGTGTGAAGGGATCAAGAAAGTTGTTATCGCAATGTGTGATATTGGTCCGGGACACTCGAATATTTCGGCTGGTTCGCTTCCCTGTGTAACTCTCCGGGCGCTGATGCACGAGGAATTTCCTTATTTTAACGAAGCGTCAGCCGCCAGCGGGACTAATTGTTCCTGTCCTGAGTGTGGTTCAATTATCTGCACCTGTAATTGGGGTTTTGATAATTCACAATGGGCTTCGCATGATGATTCACCTCGCTGGATGTCGAACAGGCTCGATGGAGCTCCTACAAAATATATGGAATAATGTTATTGACTTCCTGTAACAATAATGATATGGTGTTTCCAACATAAGAAACCAAACCGGGACAAAAGTCCCAAAGGAGAGAACACAATGACAGCAAAAAAAGGTGACTGCGGCGGAAAGCCTCGCGTCGGAAAAGTTGGGGATAAAAAGCCCGCTCGCCCTCGTGGTGGACGCAGACCGCGTGGACGGAAATAATATCCTCATGGGGGAGGGGCGGTTCGATTCCGCCCCGTCCCCTAAAACAAGGAGGTAGGACAATGAAAGATAACCACACGCCGGGACCGTGGAGATGGTGGATTGTTTTTTCTAATCCATCGAAGTGGTGGGAGGTTGGAGAAGTGAACGGAGATACTGATTGCCCAATTACTGGGTCGATTAGCATGAACGAAAAAAATGGAGAGGACAACGCTCGTCTGATTGCCTCCGCTGTAAACTCATACGACAAAAACTGTGGCCCCCACGCCGTAGAGTGCGCGGAGTCAGACCTATTGGGCCAGTGCCTGGAGGCGTTGGAGGAGCTAGTTACTGAAATCACAAACTGGGAGGCTGACGTCAGGAGTGTAATCCAAATACCAATAGAGCATGGAATGGATTTGAGCAAAGCCAAAGCAATCCTCGCCAAAAGAAAGGGGGAGAAATAAGATGAAAGAACTACAGGAAGCAAAGTATTTAATTGGCAGCATAAAACAAGCACTACAAGCCTTCCCCGGCGATTCAAAGTTTAACGAAACAGCAGTTGGATTGAGATACGGAACGATTCGTGACTTACTGGCGATCATGCTAAATGATGCAGAGGGGATGCTTAATTCGTGGAAAAAGGAGATCCAGCCATGAATAGAGAAACAGAGTTCCGCAACAACGTCGGAGATAACATCGTAGCGAGGTTAATATGACCAGCGGAGATCAAATAATTGTAATTTTTTTAGTAATAACGCAGTTTGTCGCAGTCTTGTGCTTCGTGAAATGGTGGCGGAAATAGGAGAGTGAACGATGGTGTTATTTATAGGGATTATATTCTTAATAGTGATTATAATAATATGGATCAAAAATGATGATAACCACTTGAACAGATGACACAGAGAACTGGGAAAAGCAATCCACGACACGGAGGAGCAAGCAAAATGAATAGAGCTAACCAAACAGGAGGGATAAGATGAAAGAAGGAAAAAGAATCTGCGACAAGTGCGGAGGAGAAGGGACACTGCCAGAAGAACCACTTGAGCCTGTCCTGGCCGTGAGGATAAAGGGGGGAGGAGTATGCGATTGGTATGGGGATCATCTTGGTAGGATATTTGTAGTAAAAAACGACCCCATATCTGGATATTATAGATTTGGTGGTTCATTAATTAACCCTAGCCACGTTGAAGTAATCCCCCCCTACGACAAAACCAAGTTCCGCTTGAGAAGGAAGTGGGGGAAGGATGAGGAAATGACAGAATATGGAGATAAGAGATGGGATGGGGAGTTTTGGGTGATGTCACCCCGAGATGGGTTTACACAGGGGACTTACATATACATAGCTCCAATAAAGCCCGCCACCCCCGACCCATCAGCCGACTGCCTGCCTGGGTTCGTTGCGTTTCCGGTGGAGATAACACCCGCTGGCAAATACCTTGAAGCGTATGTTCCCCATGTAACTTGTCTCGAGGAACTTCCCGGCGATGTTAGATGGTCAGGCCGATACGGATACAAGCAGATGACTAAGGTAATATGGGTAACTTGCCCCCGGATGTATGGGGATGACTACGGCAACCTCTCTGGAGCTTGGGTGCGCAAGCACAAGACCCCGACCATGCCTGACTATGTAGAAATGAAGGAGAGTGAGTAATGGAAATAACAGGCCCACTAAACGCAGTCCAAACCAATGATAGCCCCGATAACTGGGACATCCAAAAAGAAATGGACGCAATAAACAAACTAACGCCGGGATGGATCCAGCTAATAGACGCTATATTGAAGCCAGATAACGCCAAACTCCGCAAGAGAATAACCACCCTGGAAAAGCGGCTAAAAAGACTGAGGCAATACCTCAAGCACATGGCACAAACAGGAGCAGGGCCGACTAATCCAGCGTATAAGGATGTTCTGGACCGGCTGACCGAAATCACAAGGAAAATCAAATAGAGCGGGGCGGACTTAATCCGGGTAACGGTTCTCAGGCCGTCTCGGTGTAAGGCACCGACCGTCCCGTTCTTTAAAGGAGGAATGTTGTGAATTTCAGAATGAAAAACTATGAAGTGACCTTGTTGAGAACAAGATTTGAGACCGCCACTGTCAGGGTGAAGGCTCATTCTAAAGAGGACGCCAGAATTGGCGCCGGAGAATTATTTGAAGCCGGGAAACTCGCAGAGGAAGAGTGGTCCTCGGAATCTAAATTGAACCTGTCAGCAGCGGAAATAATTAAAGTGGTGTTAAAAAAGGGGGGGAGAATGATAATAACCAAGCGACATCCGAGGGATGGAGACGTCGAGGGAATATTTAGAGGACATTGGTTTCGGGCTGTCGTCCACGATGAACCATCTATGTTCGGGATTGAACAGTCCCGGACTTCCATGTTGTTCATAGCGAAGGATGCTCACTCTTGTCGGAAACTGGCCGGTCCCGCCGCCGGATATTATTATCACTCCGGTCTGTGTATTGTTTCCTTGAAAGACTATGATGGGATAATTCGATCTCTGATTTCAGAGCTTGATAATCTTCCACTCCTGTCGGCTATCCCCGAGACTCCGAACATAGCGAAGATGGTTAAGGATTATATCGACCACTCGGCGTTCGGTGGGCTCTATAAGGAGGGCTGCTGCTGTTGGGGCGACGGGATTATGGAGTGTCAGCGGATAATCAATGTTGATGTTTCAATGTGCCGCGCCGGATACAAACATAAGTCCCGCTTGGATGGGATAACCATTAAACCATATCCACCGGAGAGGAAAAAATGAAGAAAATATCAAAACAGAGAAGGTGGCAGTTGAAACAGACCGCCGCCGGAAGATGCACTATTTGTGGTCAGCCGATCGCTGCTGGTAGTAAGTTTTTCTGTGAGAAACATTGGGAGTTGAATAGGAATAGGGGCTTTGTCAATGCAAGGAAGAGAGCCGGGATTCCACTCGACGCTCCTAAATATAAAAATTATAATAAATATAATAAAAAGGTTGACAAGTTGCCGCTTTAGGCTTAGGGTAGGATAACAATGAAAAAACTTTTATATATTCTCATCCTCATCGCATCTTGTTTTCCCGCGTTCATTGTGTTTTTTTCAATGGCTTTTCTCACCGATTTATTTAATCAATTATTCCCAAAAAAAAGGAGGGACGATTATGTCCAAAAAAAAGAAATCCGACCTGAACGAAGAAGCAATGCAGAACGCGAAAGAAAAGCTCGATCAACTGATGGAGAAAGAAGCTGCGGAACTTTCAGAAGAAATTCCCCCGTCTTTTCCTGATTCTCCGGAAGAGAAACCGGAAGAAGTGGAGCCCACCTCTGCACCAATCGTCGCACTTTCTCTCAACGCCGGATTATCTTTCGTTTGTTCCATCCACGGGAAACAAGCCCTGAAGGAAATAAGATACACAACTATTATTCTCGCCTGTGGCTGTGAGTGGATTTATGACTGCGGACATTTGTCCCAGAGTCGTCGGGGTCCGAAATAGTGTCCCTTAATGACGACATAAAGATAATCGGAAAGATATTTCAGAAACACCAGAACAATTTCCGGTTCCAAGCTGTTGCGGAACTAATCAATTCCGACGAAATGCAAGTGAGGTGGCTCAAGTCGCCCCTGAAGGACAGGTATAAGGAAGATAAGAATATTATGACCCTTAACCTGATTCTTCAGGGGTTTACTCATCGAAGGATCGGACACTTCTGCGGGATATCACACCAAGCCGTCGTCGGTCGGCTGAGGAAAGCGGTCTCAATGATAAAGGCTCGCTATCCCGGACTACAAATATGGGAAGCCCCCATAGGAGAAAAAGATATGAATGTAATTTTGAACGTGGAGGGAAGCTTTGCTGCTTCTCACACTCTCGTTGGTCATCGTGGACCATGTTCACAACTTCACGGACACACTTGGAGGGTCTCTGTTAAGATTTCCGGCTGTCCTGATCCTCTGGATGGAATACTGGTTGATTTCCATTCTGTTAAAAAGATGATGAAGGATATTCTTCCTGACCATCGCCACTTGAATGACATTAAGGGGTTGAAGGTTCCGACGGCAGAAAACGTCTCAGTGTGGCTTTACAACCAGTTCGCCTTAGATATAATTGAACATTCCCGGGAGATTGGTCGTGACCTTCAGTTGGTGAGTGTCACTGTCTGGGAATCACCGGAAGCGAGCGCAACTTATACAGGAGAATAATATGTCAGCTTTTAATATAGGACGACCGGGAGAAGAAACAGAGATTGAACTCGATTCGATATTCACATCAATTCAGGGGGAGGGTTTAAACACTGGAATCCCGATGACTTTTATCAGGTTGTGGGGGTGTAACCTCCACTGTTCATTCTGTGATGAGACCGATTCGGACGAAGCTAAGGTTATTTCCCCCCGGGAAATTCTCGTCACTGTCAACGAACTCAGGGGAACAAATCCAAACATCTGCATCACCGGCGGAGAGCCGTTTCACCAGCCCAAGCAGTTATATGCCCTCATAACAACCATCCTGTCTTCCATTCCTGACGCTAAGATATATCTTGAGACCAATGGGACGAGCACACATCCTTTGGTCCCTCTCATTCTCAAGATGGTTGATTATGTTACTTTTTCTCCAAAGATGGGGGTTCAGTGGGAACAATATTTCGTTGATACAGCAGATGAAGTGAGGTGTCCTATCGTTTATGGGACCGACCTTGAGATGTTCGACCGGGGGCTTGACATTCTGGGATATAAGGGACCACGGCTGGCATCTCCGGTTGATGTTGATAAAGAAAAGGTTTCTCTCCACTTTTGTCTTGAGTGGATTGAACTTCATCCCGAGTGGCGGCTCTCTGTTCAAACACATAAACTTTTAGGAATATTATGATGAGTGCAAAATCCGGCTTTGATCCTATCCTTACCAGTCACGCAATAGCAATAAGGGATATGTTAATCCATATCGGGGAAAACCCTGACCGAGAGGGCCTTCTGGACACCCCAAAGAGAATAATCAAGAGTTGGAGTGAACTTTATTCTGGTTATGGGAAAGACCCCGGAGAATATCTCGGTGTAACTTTTAAGAGTGAGTCGAGCGAGTTAATTGTTTTGCGCGATATCGACTTAGCTTCTATGTGTGAACATCACGCAATGCCTTTTACTGGTCGATGTCATATTGGATATATCCCCGGTCAAAGAATAGTCGGGATATCTAAATTGGCGAGATTGGTGGATATGTTCGCAAAACGACTTCAGATACAGGAGCGTTTGACCACCCAGATCGCCGATTCTATTATGAGATATCTTGACCCCCTCGGATGTATGGTAGTTGTAGAGGCTGTGCATATGTGTATGAGAATTCGAGGTGTATCAAAACAAAACTCAACTATGGTTACCAACGCTGTTCGTGGGATATTTAAAGAGAACACTCCCGTTCGGTCTGAATTTCTGGCGGCAATCAAGTGACGGAGAAGTGCAAGTGGTGTCCTCAAAAGAACTGTGGGTTGGAACAGATGGCGACTTGTAGAAGGAAGAAACAACTCGATTTCTATGAGAAGTTTTTCAAGGAGGATTGGAAGGATATGGACGAAGCTATTGTTGACATAGACAAAAAGAAGGAGGCCGGCGCATGGTGGACCCCGGATTGGAAATGAAAAAGTGTGTTTATACAATCAACTTCGGAAAGTATGACCAGATGAGGGAACCATTCAAAACCCCCGGTTGGGATTATATCGTTTTTACAAATAACAAGGATATCGACTTTTGTGGATGGGAACCCCGTCAGGTAAAGTTTCTTTACAATCTCCCCAACCATCTCCTCGCAAGATATGTTTATATAAATTCCCATCTCTTTGTTCCTGAATATGACTATAGCCTGATGATCGGGGGACAGATAAGACCAGCCGGAGACCTCAACGAGTTTGCAGAACAGTTTATGAACTTCAGCGTGGATTTCAATATGATGAAACACCCCTGCAGGACCTCTATTTACAAGGAAGCGGAGATCATCATCCGGGAGCGCATTGATACACCGGAGAATGTAACTCCGCAGATGGATAGATATCGGAACGCCGGATTTCCTGACAACTATGGGCTATCAGCCTGCGGGATAATCGGGCGCCGCAATAATAAGTTTGTTTCGGAGTTTAACGAGATGTGGTGGGGGGAAGTTTCTAATGGTTCATATAGAGACCAGTTAAGTTTCGATTTCGTCCGATGGACGTTGTCTTTTCCTGTCCCTCATTATTTCGATTACAGCGACACCCTTCACCACGGCTATTTCGAGATTCGTCAACACGGAACCGGGAAACTTCTATGAGCATGAATAACGCGAACCCGATGCGAAGCCCCTGTGAAGCAATCCGGCTTGTGAACGATATGTTCCAAGAGGACACCCCTCACGATATCGAGGTTAGAAAACTTCTTGCTGAAGCGGAGAATAAGGCGAAGCAGATGTCGATCGAACTCTCTGACTATCAGCCAAACTTTCATAATAGATGGGATGATTTTCCGGGGCTCGGGGATAGGCTCATTTTCCGGAAACGCCCGGAATATAAGTTTTTGAATATAATAGGAGAGATGAGATGAG
>Ga0208905_1000931_pt1 | contig 14781 bp, 12 predicted proteins | sample AntAceMetag02UKS_FD_184776 | JGI IMG/M metagenome (GOLD analysis project Ga0208905, IMG submission 184776) | Saline lake microbial communities from Ace Lake, Antarctica - Antarctic Ace Lake Metagenome 02UKS (SPAdes) (version 2) | ecosystem: Environmental > Aquatic > Non-marine Saline and... | reverse complement strand
ATAAAAAAGGCGATGCCATATTATGCGCTTGAGGATCTTGTCTTTAGCGGCAAAAAAGCGGTTGCAGCGGAGCTGGAAGCAAATCATGTTATCTGTAAGGCCTGTGAAAACGAGGAGGCCTTGATGCAAGAGGCATTGGCATGTGCAAAATCATTCAACAAGAAAAGGGCAATATTCTCAGAGACAAAAAAGAGACTACATAAAAATATAATCGAGATCATGAAAAAAGAGGATCCTGATTTTATAGAGCCCCTTAAGCTTATGGTATAAAACATGTGGTTATAAAACTCATAAAATAAAAGAGATGGAGGATGTATGAAGATATATCAAAATTTGATTAGCTTGATCGAGGACCATGCAGATGAAATCACCAAGGATTTAGTAAAAGAGTTTCGTAAAAGGGAGGAGACCTGGCACTATCGAGATTTCCCAGAGGAGATAGTATATGAGCGTGTCCATCAGGTACTCTATAATGTCTATGAAAGGCTTGGGGCGTGGCTGAGTCAGAATACGTCCAAAAACGTTATCTTTGCTTATTACACAGAGCTTGGCAAAGAAAGGTTCAAAGAAGGCATTCCCCTGCAGGAAGTTGTGATGGTGATGCTTCTGGTAAAGAGAAAATTGTGGAAATATATGATCGAAAATCGGTTGGTTGATACTGGCTACGGACTGAATCAGCTGATGGAGATGAACTACTATGTCAGCGTATTTTTTGATAAAATCGTACACTCTGTTATAATCGGGTATCAAGAAGAGATGGGGACATCCATTGGCGAATTAGTTGAAAATGAGCACCTTTCAAAGGTCTTTAAGGCCAAGGGAAAGTAGCTTACAGCTAAATCCAATAATAGAAGGAAAAGATGCCAGCTTTCTATGGGGGGCAAGTTTTTATAAATACAAGGAAATATCTAACATGGCTATGATGGAAAATCTTAAAAATAAATCAAAGAAAACATCCAGCATCGTCAGTGTAAACTATATCATAAGATGCACAAAAGAGGACATTGATAGAAATCTGGGATGGGCAAAATATAGCCGAATCGCTTAATTCGTCCGTCCTGAAAAACAGGACATTTACAAGTTTGTTATCGTTTTGTTCATTGACAACTGAAGAAAGTAATAGGATGAAAGGGTTCCCTTGGGGGATTTTGTCTATGCGGCCTGTTTCATTTTTCTTAAGGCTTGCTTTTCTTCTTTTTTCCTGTGGAGATGGACAACCTTTTTGGTGTTCCATGACACGGTGGCCCATGCGACATTGACGGTATCACCATCGGCCCCCTTGTATTGGCATCGACCCATCCGATGATTACACTTGAGATGGCCGATAACCGGTTCGATGGCTGCTCGTTTCTTCAAGGCTTTCCGAAACCAGGGTTCCTTGCTGTTGGGATGTGGCGTCTTTCCCTTCTTGGGAATGGCCATCCTTTTTACACCCCATCTCCTGCGGCAGTGCTCCTGCTTCTTGAAGGCCTGGTCGAACCCACGATCCCCGGTGACTTCCCGGGGTGCTTTCCCAAGGTTTTTCCTGATTCCGGTGATGACCGGACCCAGTGTCTTCACATCTGCCTCGCTGTACTGATATTCCACATGGGAAAGAATCAATCCATCGTCATTCTTGGAGAGGGAAACGAGAGAACCAAACTCACAGTCGGGATGACTCTTGCCCTTCTTGATGACGGCAACTCCGGGTTCATGGAGAGAATAGATTCGATTCTTGGGGGATTCGCCGGCGAGAACCTGCTGTGTTTGATTGACGATTCCCTTTCCGATAGAAACCAGGCGATTGAGTTCACGACCCGCTTTCGTGAAGCCTCGGCTGTAGAGACTGTTCGCTATTCGGGTCGCCTACTCTACCACATGACGGGTCATCTCTTTGAGTTCCCTGATCGCTTCTTTCCTGCCTTCCGGGTTCTTCCGGTAGAGCTTCTTGATTCTGAGAAGATGTTTCTTGCCGACTCGACTGTAGGTGCGCAAGGGTTTCCGGAGGGTTACCTCCTCGCGAACCCTCTTGATCTGTTTGACGATCTTCTCTCGAATCCGATGCAGGAGATCGGCGTCCGTCGGATAGGCGATGTTCTTGGGTTGGGCGGTGGTATCTACCGCCACCCGTTTGGTCTTCACCAGTCCCATCTCTGACCAGGTCTCAAGCAACAACGCTTCAATCTGCTTCATTCCCTCGGCCCTGATCCGATTCCGGAACTTCACCAGGGAAGAGGCTTCCAGGATCTGGCCCCCCTGAAACGTATTGAACCCGCAGAAACATTGCCAGTAGGCATTCTCATGGAGCATCTCCACCGCTCTCGTCGGAGCAGTCATACCTGTGCTTGAGAATGTGAATGCCGACCATTAATCGAATTGGTTTTCCCTGACGGCCAAGAGGACTATAGTAGGCACATAAGGCATCACGAAGACCATCCCAGTCAATCAATCGTGCGGCGTGGAGCAATTCGTGATCCGGATTGAGAACATCCGAAAACAGGGTTTCAAATATAAGAAGTTGCCTTTCTGGAATATGTACTTTCATATCAGCAACTTATAGCACATAACAGGGGCAAAAACAACCATAAATCATCAACTTTCTTCAGTTTTCAAAGAGCAATATCAATGTGTACGCGGCCTACAAACCGCATTTTTCAGGACGGACTAATTAGTGTCAATCCAGAAATGCACTTTTTTTCAGGAATGGAAACTACAACCAGGCATGGCAAAACTGCTATTCATTGTGATAGAAACGAATAGTATGACGCTTTCAGTTATGTAGTCCCTAAGTGTCAAATTTTAGACATATTTTCCTAGCATCTTCTGTGATTCTATCCCGATGTATCGAGCTTGTAAGGCCCATTATGCCATCTGCTTTCGTGTCAATGTCAGCAGATTGGCGCCGATAATCAATGCCCAGACGTAGTTCTTGAACGACTTAAACGTCTTCCATGTACACCGGGCAAGCCCGAAACAACTTCTACCGTATGTGGATGATCGATTGTATGCCCCATGAGTAGTAGCTGCTCTTTGTACTTTTTGCGCGTTTTTTTGTGGTCCTTTCTTGAATATGGCTGTAATTATAATATCTTATAAAATATTACTACCACCAATCAAAGAATTTGCCCACCTTAAAATGTGAATTTAATTCAATTAGTTAAGTTACTATACATTTTCGGATGGGCACTATCTATCTCTTGCGGAACATATACTATTGACAGTAAGGTGTAATTATTTCTATCTAGTTGTTCAATATCAATAAAAGTTGGAAACGATAAAATGGACAAGAAGGACCTGATGGATAAACTAGATGCTATGTTTTTCCCTAAATCATTAGCCATAATAGGTGCGTCCAATGTCCCTGGCAAATGGGGGTTTCTGATCATAAATTCTATATTGGGCAAAGGATACAAAGGGAAAATCTTTCCTGTAAACCCTAAGCAAGAGATCATCTTGGGGCTTAAGGCCTACCCTCGTCTTGATGCAATCCCGGAAGATATAGATCTTGCAATACTCATCATACCTGCGAGGCTTATCCCCGATGCACTGAGGGACTGCATTGCCAGAGACATCCATGCGGCAGTTATTATAACATCTGGATTCAAAGAGGCAGGTGAGGTTGGTGCAGCACTGGAAGAGGAGATTACCGAGATCGCACGACAAGGTGACCTTGTATTCATAGGACCCAATACCATGGGAATAGCATCAGAATATAACAACCTTGAGGCCATCCCAGCTCCTATGGGCGCCAACCAAGGCGGGCTCGGAATTATATCGCAAAGCGGCAATTTAGGACTTCAGATCATGCAGTGGTTTGCCCACAAGGAAATAGGGCTGAGCTTCTATTCAGGGACAGGTAACGAGGCACTCTTGAAGGCAAACGATCTGCTCGCCTATTTTGGTTATCGTGATGAGGTAACGGCCATAGCCATGTATATAGAAGGTATAGAAAATGGGAGGGAATTTAAAGAAATCGCAAGACAGGTAACAAAGAAAAAACCTGTCATAGCCTTGAAATCAGGTAGATCTCAGAGGGGCTCAAAGGCAGCTCAATCTCACACAGGCTCTATGGCAGGATCATTTGCTGTCTACAGTGCAATGTTCAAGCAAACGGGTATCATCCAGGTAAGGACACCATCTGAACTATTAAATATTGCAGGCGCAATGGCACACCTTCCTGTCCCACGGTCTAATCGAGTTGGCATCATGAGCCTTGGCGGGGGCTGGGGAATAATAGCTGCTGATGAGTGTGAGGACGCAGGCCTTGTCCTGCCCAAGTTACCCGATGACATTATAAAGGATCTTGATACACACCTTCCTGAATACTGGAACAGGTCAAACCCGATAGATATAGTGGGAGAGAGCGATCCTGATATGTATATCTATATTATGGAAGTCCTGGCCAGATGGGATGAGGTGGACTCCATAATTGCCTTGGGAATTGTGGGAAGGTCAGGTTATCTGCAAGACTTTATTGAGTGTCAAGAGAAGATAGATGGCAAACTGTTCAGCAGAGAGCTTAAGTTGTCTTTGCTAAAGGATCAACTAAAGTCAGAGAGGCGAGTCATTACAGAGATGGCCCGATTGCAGGACCAGACAAACAAACCCATTATTGTAGTATCTCTCGCTGAGGGGGGGCTGTCCATAGAAGACACAGAATACGGGAGATCCCTCAGCCTCTCTACACCAGAGGAAGCGGTAAATATCATTGCACATATGGTTCATTACCGTGCATACCTCGATCACCCCTGAGAAAAAAGATGCTGACATCGTGTAGTCCCCGATGTCAGCATCTTTTAAAACTTTTCACCCTAGCGAAATACTTTAAACCCGCACAGCCCCGTCGATTGAAAACTTATTGACTTTACAGATGGGATTCATTAGATTTTCTATTATGATATTGAATTGGAGAAAAACCTATCAGGACAGATTGGTTGATGCTATTACTGCCTTAAAGAATATAAGGAGAGGATCTCGAGTCTTCATTGGCTCTGCCTGTGGTGAACCCCAGAACCTTGTAAAAAGCCTTATAGATATTGCAACCAATCTGGCAGACACTGAGATCATCCATTTCTTAGACATAGGAGAGGCTTCCTATACAGAGGAACGTTTCAATGACAGCTTCCGCCACAATGCGCTATTTATAGGTGCCAGTGCCAGAAAGGCAATCCATGAGGGAAGAGCAGACTATACACCTGTCTTTCTTTCTGAAATACCTTTATTAATGCTTAGGGGCAGAATGCATATCGATACGGCATTGATTATGGTTTCACCCCCAGATAAGAGCGGATATGTAAGCCTTGGTGTTTCTGTCGATATTACCAAAACTGCTGCTGAACTCGCTGATTATGTAATAGCAGAGGTAAATCCAAATATGCCAAGGACACTGGGTGATAGCTTTATCCATGTAAGCCAAATCGATGCATTTGTAGAAAACGACACCCCAATCCTGGAATTCCAACCAGGCCCCCCGGGAGATACAGCAAAAAAAATAGCAGAGCATGTTGTTGATCTGATTGAGAATGGATCGACTATCCAGACGGGAGTGGGAAGGATACCAAGTGCCGTCTTTCCCTATCTTATAAACAAAAAGGACCTGGGGATTCATACGGAGGTATTTACAGAAGAGATAATAGACCTGATTGAGGCAGGTGTTATAACCTGCAAAAAAAAGACCCTCCATCCTGGTAAAATAATTTCAAGTTTTTGCATGGGCACCAAGCGTTTGTATGAATATGTTGATAATAACCCTCTATTTGAGTTTCACCCTGCTCATTATGTAAATAACCCGGCTGTCATAGCAAAAAATGATAAGATGATATCCATTAACGCTGCCCTTACTGTAGATCTTACAGGTCAAGTATGTGCAGATTCTTTAGGCTTTCTATTCTATAGCGGCATTGGGGGCCAGGTTGATTTTGTCCGTGGAGCAGCCATGTCAAGGGGGGGGAAATCAATTATAGTTCTGCCATCGAAGACAGATGATGGTAAAAAATCCAGAATTGTTCCATACTTGCAAAGGGGTGGAGGAGTAGTATTGACCAGGGGTGATATCCACTATGTGATTACAGAATATGGAGTGGCATATCTACACGGTAAGTCTATCAGAGACAGGGCACTGACCCTTATAAATATAGCCCACCCGGATTTTCGCGAAGAGCTACTAGAAGATGCAAAGGAACAGAGGTATATATATAAAGATCAAATTATGCCAGTAGTTTTATACCCGGAAAAGTATGAAACGTATTTTAGAGACAAAAAAGATCGGGAAATATTTTTCCGCCCTGTCAAGCCAACAGACGAAAGAGGCATCCAGGAGCTATTTTATTCTCTCCCTTCAAAAGATGTGTATACCAGATTCTTTACCAGCCTCAAGGCCCTGCCACATAAGGCAGCCCAGCCATTAGTGGCTCTTGATTATATGGATAGAATGGCCATTGTTGGTGTGACAGGAAGGGAAGTACCAGAGAGTAAAGAGCAAATCATTGCTGTAGGTCGCTATATTAGAGAACCAAACACAAATCTTGCGGAAGTTGCATTTACTACACATAATGAATGGCAAAACAGGGGCATCGGTACATTCCTGCTAAGGTATCTAATCCAAATTGCGAGAGAACATAATATCGCAGGCTTTACTGCTGATGTGCTAAGCGAAAATGCCCATATGCTGCGGGTCTTTCATAATGCCGGCTATGCGCTAAAGAGTAGTCTGGAATATGGCGTATACGAATTAGAATTGCGTTTTGACAAATTGCCTCCTCACACAACATAAAACACATCAAAAGTAAATGCCTTCAGATCCTTAATTAACCTACAGACAAGGTAGTCGTCATTTTTCTAAGGTCCCTATGAGATAGTTAATCAGATCAGATATTGTTATAATCCCAACAAGTGCATAACCATCCACCGCAGGCAGGCCCTCAATTTTCTTATCCTTTACTATACGAGCTGCCTCTATAATATCTGCATCAGGGTCCAAGTAATAGGTTTTTTGTCATACAGCTCTGCCTACATTGATCGCAGTGTGAGCAGATACGCATCATAAGATCCCTCATAGAAGATTGCAGGAGAGCTTGTGGCCTTTCTGATATTTCGCAGGAACATGGAATCATCCGCTGCAGCGATGAATTGTTTGACGAATTTGGGATTGGAGATTTGATTGGTGTTTTACCAATTCACTAACCCGTTATCTTCTTAACGATCAACGTAACGCCGGAATGTCCGATTGCATACTCCCAAAATCCGCGCCGCTTCTTCTTGGTTCAATCGACCTTCTGTCCATATACCATATGCCTCTTCAAATCGCATAATCAGGATCTCCTGTAATATCTCTCTCCGTCTCATTGGCCACCTCTTGATGACCCATTATAAGCAGGGCTACATGCTTCTAACAAACTGATAAAAACTCTGTTGAAAAACTCTTGACAAACAGAAAGAGAATAGTAGTATCGAAAACGGGTTGGTTTCTCATACCTACCCCCTCTATAGTGGGGCTGAAGTAATTTTCACCCTCTTTCTCCCGAGCTTTATATGTTGTTCCCCAAAATTGTTCTAGGAGGTAATCATGAAAGTGCTATTAATCGATCCCCTGAAATGTTCAGGGGGTAAATCATGCGAACTTGCCTGCTCCTTTGCAAAAACAGGTAAGTTTAACATTGCAGATTCACGGATAAAGATTCACTTCTTTCCCGAACAGATTAATTTCACGCCAACTGTCTGCATGCAGTGCATGGATGCATACTGTGTGCAGGTGTGTCCAACAGGAGCTTTAAGCAGGAATAAAGAAGATGGCGTTGTGTACCTTGATCAGAATAGCTGCATTGGATGCAAGCAATGCATTGTTGCATGTCCCTGGGGCTCTGTAAAGCTTGATCATTCTGGGGAGACGCTAATCAAGTGCGACACGTGCGGGGGTGATCCGGCATGCGTTAAAGTTTGTACTTCCAGCGCCCTCAAATTTGTTGAGGCAGACGAAGTTGTGCTTTCAAAGCAAAGAGACACAGCAGCAAAGTATATTAAGATTGCTGAACAAATGGCAAAGGGGGGTGGTATAAATGCTTAAGGGCTTTAACGGAGTAATACTTCGAATAAATCTGACAAAAGGGGAGATAAAGAGAGAGGGAATCAATGAAGAATGGGCAAGACTTTTTATAGGTGGCAGAGGATATGGTGAAAAGATAATCTATGAAGAAGTCGATCCCAAAATTGATCCTTTATCTGAAAAAAATAAGGTTATTATTGCTACTGGACCTATCGTTGGAACCACGGCGCCGGCATCTGGAAGAATCATGGTTATCACTAAGGGCCCGCTAAATAATACCCTTGCCTGCTCCAATGCCGGTGGGTATTTTGGAATCGAGCTCAAGATGGCCGGCTATGACATGATCATTCTCGAGGGAAAGGCGTCTGAGCCCGTGTATCTTTGGATTGACAATGATGAGGTTGAGATTAGAAACGCCAATAATATTTGGGGAAAAACAACGATTGAGACAGATAAAGCGTTGAGAGAAAATACTCATATCGAAGCAAAGACCATGGAAATTGGTTCTGCAGGGGAGAAACTGTCCAAAATATCCGGAGTTATGTTCGATGGACATCGCGCTTCAGGCAGAACGGGTGTTGGTGCAGTGGTAGGAAGCAAAAATTTCAAAGGAATCGCTGTGAGGGGCACAAAAGGCGTCGAAGTGGCGGATGTAGAAGGATTCAAAGAGGCAGTAAAAAATGGCTACGACAAATTGAGCGCGCATCCTGTTGCATCTGAAGGTTTGCCTACTTATGGCTCCAATGTTTTGATGAATATATTGAATAACGTTGGCTCCCTGCCCACGAAAAATGCCCAATACGCATATTTTCCAACCGCAGATAATATATCCGGTGAGGCAATGGCCGAAAAAACACTAATAAGGAAGAAAGGGTGTGGGGGTTGTCCTATTGATTGTGGAAGGGTAACTGAGATCAGAGAGGGAAAATACAAAGGAGATCATGGGGAAGGACCAGAATATGAAACGGCTTGGTCAATGGGAGCAATGTGTGGTGTTGACGATCTCAATGCAGTTACCAAGGCCCATTATCTTTGTAATGAGTACGGACTTGACGGGATATCCGCAGGTGTGACCATTGCCTGTGCAATGGAATTGTACGAGAAGGGCTACATACCAAAAGAAGATGTTCCATTTCCGATAATGTTCGGAGATGGGGATACTGTCGTTGAGCTTGTGCACCTCATGGGTAAGAGAGAAGGTTTCGGAAATCTTCTTGCCGAAGGTTCTTACAGGCTTGCTGAACACTACGGTCATCCTGAGCTTTCAATGACCGTTAAGAAACAGGAAATCCCCGCATATGATCCAAGGGGAGTGAAGGGGATAGGGCTTGGATATGCCACATCGAACAGGGGTGCATGCCACGTAAGGGGATATACGATTGCCCCGGAAGTGCTCGGGACACCTGTCCAGGTTGACAGGCTCGCCTATGAAGGTAAGGCTGGTCTAACAAAACTGTTCCAGGATCTAACTGCAGCTGTTGATGCATCTGGAGCCTGCCTTTTCACAACTTTTGGTATGGAGGCAGCAAATTATGCCGAACTTCTGAAAACAGCTACTGGGATTCCCTACGATGAGGAAGAACTTCTTCTTGCCGGAGAAAGAATATGGAATCTTGAGAGACTCTTCAATTTAAAAGCTGGAATTACCAAAGAGTCTGACACACTGCCAAAGAGACTCATGGAAGAGCCCATCCCGTCTGGTCCATCAAAGGGTGAGGTGAATGACCTCCATAAAATGATCCCAGAGTATTACAAGCTGAGAGGATGGGATTCTGATGGGAAGCCAACTGACGATAAACTTACGGAGTTAAGTTTGAAGTAAAGGTGAGCGCTTGTTGTAGATTCCTAAGAACAGGAGCCTTTTATGAAACACCTTATAATTGGAGGCAGCATTGCTGGACTCTCGTGTGCACGAAAGATCCGAGAGCTCGATGGAAACTCCGAAGTTGTTATTCTCTCTGAGGAGGAGAGACCCTATGCAAAAATGTCTCTTCCGTATCTTCTCACGGGAGAAAGAGAAATATGGCTTGAAGTACCGGCAGGTGTGGAGTTTTGTGGTAAAAAAAGTGCGGTAAAGCTCTTTCCAACCGAAAAGAAAGTGATTACCGAACAAGGAGAGGAATTTATATTTGACAAACTCCTTATAGCCTCTGGAGCGGGGGCGGCAGTTTCCGAGTTCAAGGGGAGTAACTCTTCCTCTGTATTTACCGTGAGAAACCTTTCCGACATTCAGGGTATTCAAAACAGATTGAAGAAGGCACGCCAAAAAAAAGTTATCATCTCCGGCGCTGGCCTTGTGAGCATGGAAATGGGGGATGCAGTACAAAAGCTCGGGTTCACACCTGTATTCCTCATATCATCTCAGAAGGTATTCTCCATGATACTTGATTATGCAGGAAGTGAGGTTTTGACCGAGGATCTGAGAGAAAAGGGGGCAGAGATCCACTTCGGCGAAAGCATCAAGAATATCGAAACGAGAGGCGAAGAAGTACTTGTTGAGACACAATCAGGAAAGGAATTCACTGGGAATGTTGTAATCATTGGGAAAGGAGCCTCTCCTAACATCGCATTTCTGGAATTTTCGGAGCTCGAAATTGATCGTGGGGTGATTGTAGATGATTTCCTTGAAACAAACAGAAAAGGAATTTTCGCTGCGGGTGACGTGTGTCAGGGATATGACATGGTGTATGAAGAAAAAAGGGTAAATGCCTTGTGGCCTGTGGCGATTGAACAGGGCGAGCATACGGCAATGAATATGACCAGTTTCAGAACCCCATACAGGGGAAGTGTGGTAAGGAATATAGTAACGGCCTTTGGAAATACGATTTTCACTGCTGGGCTTTCGAAAGACAATGAATTAGAGACCTATCAAAGAAGAGAAAAGAAAAAATATTCGAAAGTTGCAGTAAAAAATGGTCGTCTTGTAGGGGCCATATTCATTAATGTGAACATTGATCCAGGGGCCTATCTCTTTGCCATAGAAAGAAAGGCTGAGATTGCCGGGTTGAAAGATGTACTGCTCTCAGGTTCGCTTTCCTATACGCACCTTTTCCCTTTTCTCAGGGGAGCGTAACCTAACCAGCAGGGATAAGTGAGCAGCGGCTGATCCAAAAGGTCATTGTGCCTCTGCTCGCAACGTGTTTCAATTTAATTGAACAGCTGGAAAAATAGGGGATAGACTCGAATTAATTGCTGCCAACAAAAAATTCAACCCTACTTTTTTTATCGCTTATTCTTTAAAAAGTAATTTTTTAGCCCAGGGGCACTCGTCGGTTTCCGGACTGATCAGAAAGGAGTGTCTTTATTATGGAACGAATCGGCTGATTTGAAATACTGAATTGTTCGATTTTACTTGAATGATAATCTTCAAGGTGGAGTATCTCCCTGGCTGCCAGCAATCCGCTTTCAACAGCCGGGGCGATCCCTTCTCCCAGATCCAAAGTGGCCAGTCCGGCTGAATCTCCGACCAAAAAGCAATTTTGTTTTTTGACTTCAGACGGAATACCGGTAATCGAGTAATAAGGATGCCCCTTTGCTTTAAGGTGTTTCGCTTGTTTTAAATCAAGCAACCCTTTCTTGATTAAGAAATTTAAAAAAGATCTAAATTGAGCATGAATGGTCTTTCCTGATGCTTTAAAAGATTTCACATAACCGCCCAATCCGATATTGACGAAACCGTTTCCTTTGGGAATATACCAGGCGTATCCTTTCATGCCTTTTTGGAAAAACTGCAAATGACACCAATCGCTTCTGTGCGGATACTCGAACTCTTTTTCCAATGTTATAATCTGGCGTTCTTCATTTCTGGAATGGGGGAAAAAGGTTTTTCGAACCGGACACAGCGTTCCGCCCGCTCCAACCAGGTACTTGCATGAAAACGTATCATTTAGATAAAAAAACGTCTTTTTTCTTTCCAATTTTTTGACATGGCTGACCTTGAACGGAGCCCCGGAACGTTTCAACAGCCATGCATCAAATTCAATTCGGCGGATGGAATAGTGTATCCCCTCAAGAGGAAACCAGGGAATCGGAAAAGGAAAATTCCGGATATGGGTTTTAATTTTCAGGGGTATTATCCCATACGGATAGTCTTCTCTGGAAAATTCTAAATCCTTGAGAACCCTTGGCGAAACCCACCCTGCACAAAGTTTCATTCTCGGAAACGCTTTTTTATCTAAAACAAGCACGTCTCGGCCATGTTTTCGCAGCATCCATGCACAGCTGCTCCCCGCCGGCCCTCCACCAACAATAATGGTTTCGTGATATTCCATTTTCATAGATTTCATTAACGGAAAGGTTTATAACCGCCTAAGATCCCGTTTTTCGACATTACGATTTGCCAGAGTGAGTTTTCCCTTGAACGGAAACATCCTGCACATGATAGTAAGTAATATTTCAACATTCTGTAGAAAGTATCCTTTGAAATATTTTTCAACGAGATACCTAAATCGGCATTTGATTTTTCTTTCATTTTCCAGTAGTGGTCGAAATTTTTAAACCACTCCATTAAAGTCAAATGATAATCTGACCCGAAATTATGCCAGTCTTCCATGACAAAGATACCATCCATGGCCCTGGACAAAGTCAGTGTGGACGGGATGATCCCGTTCGGGAAAATATATTTATCTATCCAGGAATCGCTGATATATTTTGTTCTGTCCGATCCGATGGAATGCAGTAAAAACAGGCCTCTGTCTTTCAACTGGTCAAAGACTAACCGAAACCAGGATCGATAATTTTTTGGCCCCACATGTTCGCACAGCCCGATGGAAACGATTTTATCATATTTTTCCCCTGCCGGATTATACACATCCCGATCTCGATAATCGCATAAACAGACCGATACCAGCTTATCATCGCAGATATTACGGGCATATTTGACCTGCTCTTTTGCAATATTGACGGTTACAATGTGACAACCGTATTTTTCAGAAGCATATTTTGCAAACCCGCCCCATCCGCTTCCTAACTCCAAGATCCGATCGTCGGCCTTTATATCCAGCTTTCGGCAAATCAGATCGTACTTGGCATATTGGGCTTCATCGAGATTCTTTGCCTGCTTCCAGTAAGCACACGTATAGGCCATGGTTTCACCGAGCATGGCACTATACATCTCATTGCTCAAATTATAATGCATCTTTGCCACTCTCATTGATCTATTCTTGGTTTGACGATTGATAAGTTTTGCTTTTATTAAATTGAAGGCAAAGCGCCACCCCTTGACTTTATTGTACAGTTTGGCATCGATAATTCGAAAAAAAAAGCCTTCCAAATCTTCGCAATCCCACCAGCCTTCCATATAGGATTCGCCGAGTCCTATGGAGCCGTTCGCCCATACTCTTAAAAAAAACCTGTTGTTATGGACTTGAAGATCCCACGGATCAGGTCCGTTGATTTGGATATCTGCTTTCTCAAGGAATTGTCGTACCATTTTTTCTGGATTCATCATGCCTCCTTTTTGCTCATTCCAGCGATGCGATAAAAATAGAAAGAGTCTAAATACAGAAGGTTAAACGCATATATTATACACGGTGATGACCTGAATTTCAAGGGCCCAATCCAATGCGAATTGCCTCATATTAAATGTTACCGAAGGGGGTGAATAAAAAGGATCGTTGACTCATAATAATAGTTACCGAAATCAAGATGGATCTGTCTTATTCGTTTTTACTATAAAAAACAGGAGAAGGCTTACGTCAAAACAATTATGGCAAGATGCTGCCAATACAATCATCCAGGCCGGTCAAATTCCCATACCTGTTAAAGGGCAAATTTTTATCCCCGGTGTAACTTTCTCCGCACCGCACAGGGAATAGGTTTTGTTCATTTCCAGAATGCCGTTTGTCAATCGGCCTACGGCAACCTGCCCAACATAAGGGGCCAATATCTCCTTGACATACAAGAGCTCTATTCCTATACTTTCTCCCACCAGAAGCAATATCTTATCAAAAAAATGGATGGCCCCCCCCGTGACCCTCCTCATAGGAAAAGATATACATTATATAGACTCTATACATAGCAGGTGTTATGAGCACTGAAAATTTTAACACGGAGGTCCTTTCGATGAATGAACTTGATGTCATCTTTTCCCCCTCGTCAATTGCCGTACTGGGTGCTTCCACAACCCCGGGAAAGGTCGGACATGATATCTTTGTGAACATTCTCAAAGGTGGATACACAGGGACTCTCTACCCTGTGAATCCGAACGCCAAATCCATCGTGGGAGTAAAGGCCTACAAGAACATTACCGAGATACCCGATCAGATCGATCTGGCGATCGTTATTCTCCCGCCCGAGCGTGCCCTGCCGGCTATTGATGAGGCCATCGAAAAGGGCGTGAAAGGGGTGGTTATTGTAAGTGCCGGATTCCGCGAGGTTGGTGCTCAAGGACGCGAGATCGAGGACAGAATTGTTGCTTCGTGCAGGAATGCGGGTATACGTGTCGTGGGTCCCAACTGTCTCGGGGTAATCAATCCGATCGATTCTGTACGCATGAACGCCAGTTTTTCCAGACGTATGCCCCAGCCCGGGAATATCTCCTTTATCTCCCAGAGCGGTGCGCTGTGCACGGCGGTCCTGGATTTTGCTGCGGACCGCGACTTCGGCTTTTCCAAGTTCATCTCCATCGGGAACAAGGCGGATGTGGACGAACTCGACCTGCTGCACTATCTCCATGAGGATCTCCATACAGAGGTCATCATGCTCTATCTTGAAGAGCTTCGCCGTGGCCCGGAATTTATCGAGGTGGTCAAAGAAATAAC
>Ga0208905_1000930_pt1 | contig 14782 bp, 12 predicted proteins | sample AntAceMetag02UKS_FD_184776 | JGI IMG/M metagenome (GOLD analysis project Ga0208905, IMG submission 184776) | Saline lake microbial communities from Ace Lake, Antarctica - Antarctic Ace Lake Metagenome 02UKS (SPAdes) (version 2) | ecosystem: Environmental > Aquatic > Non-marine Saline and... | reverse complement strand
GAACCAAGTCAAATTCAGGACTTAGCCGACCAGATCCCCGAGATCACAAAAACCGCGGCTGGCAGGAAGCTAAAATACCATCTTCGGATTGAACTGAAAGCTGATGATGAAGCTGCCCCAGAAATTGCAAATAAGCTAAATAAATTCTTGAAGAATGTTTCTGATGATCTTCAGCTAAAAGAATAAAGTGGGAGGGATGATAAAGATAGATTGCGATTTCTCAAGGCGTTGGGAAAAAGCGTGGAACTTTTTAATGTGGGAGTGCATTGCTATGTTTTAATGAGCGATTACTTCCATTTTTTACTAACCGGTGTTGATGATACTTGAGCGTGGCCAGTCCCCAATCAGCGATCCCCACAACCGGTCCAAAAACTGTGCTGGACAGTTACCCGAATACCCGGACGGGAACGGCGGGCGCGCATGCGCCCGTAACCCGAACATTCATGTTCGGGAAAAATAAGAAGAATTCTCCGGAGAAAAAAGAAAAACAAATCATGGCCCCGCTTTGGCGGGGTCATACCTTATTTAAGAATAACCAGATAGGCCATGTTTACTGGAACGAGCAGGCTGGTGCCACGCGTTGCCCGTTTAATTAAAAATAAGCCGGACAGATGAGCAATAATTAAGGGTAATAGTGTGGCGACAGCCTGCGGATTCATTGAACAACCATAAAACGAGCCAGTCGGTCGTCGTTCTCGACGACCGGCGGCGGTGAGACTGCGGAAGCGAGAGTGTGACCGGCCACCGCCCCGCTGACCGTAGCCAGCGGGACAGGTGTTAAAGTTCAAAATAAAACATAAGGGAAGTGGGGCGGTGGACGGATACGCCGAGCGTTATCGGTGCAAATTCTTTTTCTTACATTTGTGAATAGTATTCGGAAAAATTAATGGCACATGGTTCGACCCGAAATTGAGACCGGAGTTCAAAAAAGGCCTGTCGGTTATCCGGCAGGCCTTTTTTGAACACTGAGCGAGCATTGAGCTTTGCTCAATGGGAGTCGAAGTGTAATATCCTGGTTATGAATAAAGACTCTCAACCCCCATGGTCCGTCTACATCATCCGTTGCCGGGACGGTAAGTTTTACACTGGCATCACAACAAATATTGATCAGAGGATCAAAGATCATAACCGGGGAAAAGGCTGTAAATACACAGCCTATCGCCGACCGGTGAGGCTGGTCTATTCTGAGCCCTCCCCCGACCGGAGTTCAGCGATGAAGCGTGAGGCCCAAATTAAAGGCTGGTCGAGGAATAAAAAAGAAAGAATGATCACCGAGTCACGCCCCGGGTGAGCTTGCCCTGAGACTATATGATATGCCGTCAAATTTCTCGACCTCTTTCTGTTAGACGGATGGTACTATGAGGAAAGCTACAACCCTCATCCTGGAGGTCTTAAATGATGGCAACAGGTTCTCCTTTCAAGATTGTGCCTTTAGAATATGACGTATTTATAGGAATGGATGTCGATAAAAAAAGTGTGGCTGCCACTATCTATGATCATGAGAAAAAGATCAGCACATTCAAGACCTCCAACAATGTTGAAAAGATCATCAATTACGCGCGAAAACATTTCCCGGATAAACATGTTGCCATGGCCTACGAAGTCGGTCCAACCGGATACGGGCTTTACGATAAACTCACTGAAGCAGGGTATAAATGCCTGGTTATCAGCGCTTCTTCAGTTCCGACCCCTGCAAGATCTCGGGTTAAGACCAATAGATTGGACAGTGACTATATTGCCAGGGCATTACGGGGAGGGGAATTAAAAGGTGTTCGGGTTCCCTCACCAAAATATCGGCACCTCAGACATTTAATCCACCTGGACAATACAGTCACCAAGCAAGCCACAAAATGCAAATGCCGAATCAAAGCTCTCTTCCTTGTGGAAGGGATCGAATATCCTAATATGTCAAAAAACGATCACTGGTCGAACAATACAATCAAGAGGCTTGAGACCATGGAGTTGGAAGTTCCTCTTCGATTTAATCTGGATATTATGCTGGAAAATCTTGGTCACTTCAGGCAGCAAATCCTCAGAGTAAAGAAAGAAATACGCCATTACTGCAGAAACGACCAGGACCTGGCTGATTCTATTCGATACCTTGTGAGTATTATTGGTATAGGTTGGACAATCGCATCCCACTTGGTGGCCAGAATAGGTGACTGGCGTAACCTTAAGAATGTCCGGGAACTGGGTGGTTTCCTGGGCCTCACTCCCTGTGAAAATTCTACGGGAGATAATGTGAAGAAAGGGAATATTACCCGTGCCGGCGATGCCCAACTGCGTAACATGCTCATAGAAGGAGCATGGAGCGCCGTTGCGCATGATCCCGAGATGAAAGAGTTCTACCACCGGGTATATAACCGTCACCCGCCGGATCGAGCAGCCCGCAAAGCCATTGTGGCGGTCGCCAGAAAGATGACCACCCGCATTTATCGGATCCTCAAAGATAGAAGACTTTACATCCCGGCTGAAAAATATAAAATCAATCATAGATCGTCTAATAGGAAGAGGAGACTTCCGGCCCCGCAGGACGCCTCGACGCTTTGCAGAACACGCAAGTACGGTTTAAAGAGAGATACTAAATTCTCTCAAGTATTTGCTGGTTCGTTCGCGAGATAGAGACCTCGGGGCCTTTTCCTTGGCTCAGAAGAGGGCCGGATTTTAAACCAGTGTGACGGTTGAATAACCGTGCCACGAATAGCAGCAAGTCTCTCTTTTTATCGGATTGTCAAAGAACGAGAAAAGCAAATGATCTAAAACTTTGCTTGACGGCATACATAAGCAGTATGCAACAATATAATTTCATATATTTTAAAAAATAATTCTTGCCCTGAAAAAGGAGGGAGGATAGTATTAAGCAGGTTGGCGGTTTGTAACTTGAATTAGTCCGAAGAGAAACATTATGAAACCACCCTGGGGAAACAAGGAATTCTTGACCCGGCACGGAAAGAAATTTTTGGCCGGGTTTTTTATTCTATAGATCACCGGGGGCAAATCAAAAAGGAAGTGAGGAGATGAAGAGAGGGGTAATGGTTTTAGTTGCAGTACTGGGATTGAGTCTGGGCCTGGTTTGCCCGGCTGCCGATTTCGACGGGGACGGGATAGGGGATATCGCCATCTTTCGGGAGAACTCCGGACTCTGGGCGGTGAGGGGGGTGACCCGGGTCTATTTCGGGGGCACTGGCGACAGCGTCGTCCCGGGCGATTACAGCGGCGGCAGCCCGGATCAGATAGCGATCTTCCGGAAGGCGAGCGGGCTCTGGGCCGTGCGGGGGGTTACCCGGATGTATTTCGGGGGATCCAGCGACACGGCAATGCCGGGGGACTATAACGGCGATGGGAAGTTCGATGCGGGGATATTTCGTGCTTCTTCCGGACTCTGGGCGGCCAGAGGCGTCACCCGGGTTTATTTCGGGGGTTCCGCTGACACGGCCATTCCTCCGGGCAGGGCCGCTGGCGGGCTTCCGCAGACCGGGCAGATGACCTCCTACGATATCGGCGACGACGGATATTACCAGGCGGGAGCGGCCTTCAGTTACCATACTGAAGTTAACAGCGGGGACTTGGTCACCATTGACCACAACACCGGTCTGATGTGGGCCTCGGATGGAGATGAAGAGGGTTGCAACTGGGGAGACCAGACTGATTGGTATTCAGCAATTGAATGGGCGAATAATCTGACCTTCGCCGGCTATGACGACTGGAGGCTCCCGAATGCTAAGGAACTCCAGTCAATAGTTGATTACGGAACTGCTGTCCCCTCAATTGATACCACGTACTTCGTAAACACCAAGTCGGACTCCTACTGGTCCTCGACTACGGGCGACTCCGGTTTCTCCGGCGCCTGGGTCGTGCGTTTCAACTACGGCTTCGTGGTCGACGACAATAAGATCAGCAACTGCTATGTTTGTGCCGTCCGCGGCGGCGAGTAGCCGTGCTTTTGACATTTTGACTTTTTTCATCCCGCCGACCCTCCGGTCGGCGGGATGAAAAATATTTAACAGGCAGACTCCATGAATGAGGCTAAAGCATTTCACGAGGCAGGCGCCCTTCCCAACAGCCAGAATCCCCATCCTGAGGCAGGGTAGGGGAGCGAGTTGACGGCTACTCGGCGTCCTTCCCACCTGGATACGACTGAGACGGTACCAGCGGTCTCTGGGCTATAAAGGGTGTAACCCGGGCTTATTTCGGCGGATCGGGAGATATTCCGGTGACGAGGTAAACAGTCGGATTCTTCGAGAAGGAAAGGGGCGCCCCCCCGGTTCGGGGGGCCGCCCCTTTCTATTCCACTTGGGTTGAGGAGAGTAGTGTTCTCAACCTGTGTTCGGTGATCTTTCGGGAGGGCAAGGGATCCCCCATCCGAATCACGGATTCCTGGATTTTCGGGGGTAGTTTCATCAGCCGGAGCATTTGATTGACCCTGGCCCGGGAGATGCCCAAATACCGGGCCAGTTCGGTTTGAGAGGCATAATCCCCGCTCTCGAGCATCTTTTTCCATTCAAGGGCAAGAAAGACCGGGTTCCGATAGGTCCTGGATGGTTTACGTTTGGCCGTCTTTTTCCCTATCCGGTCAAGCGGTAACCGGAATATGGCTCGAAAAGTTCTGCCTATTGACTTGTCCGGGGAGTTAGCAAAAAAGGGAGGCATTTATTGCCTCCCTTTTTGCTAACATGATGAAATGGGGGAGGACAACTTCGCTGCCTATAGCAGGCGGTCGGTTCTCAAATGGCCCGGTATTTCTCCGGGACCGGCTCCGATCCTTCCCAAACTACTTGGCGGAAATAGAAGGGATCAGTATTCCCCTCGGTATTCAAAAGCAGAACCTGGGAATCCGGGCCGAGATTCAGCAGTTTTTTCAAGGTCCGGAGTTCCGGGTTCTGCATAATATACATAAGCGCTCCGAGGGTTACCGCTCCCGATTCTCCGGAGACAATAAAAGGGTCTCCCCGCAACGGCACTCCGTAGACCCGCATCCCCTTGGCGGCGACGTAATCCGGGCAGGATAGGAAAAAATCCGCGTGGTCCCGTAGTATCTCCCAGGCAATGGGACTCGGGTCGCCGCAGGCAAGCCCGGCCATAATGGTGTCGAGTTCCCCCTCGAAATAGTGAGGTTTTCCGTCCCCCGCCTTCACCGAATTGAAGATACAGGCGGCCTTCATCGGTTCCACTACCGCCGAAACAGGGGCATTCGACCCGAAAAGACCCTTGTAGAACCCGATCAGGGACGCGGCGAGCGCGCCCACGCCCGCCTGAACGAAGATATGGGTGGGCTTCACAATCCCCTGGCCGGCGAGCTCTTCCTGGGCCTCGGCGAACATGGTCGTGTATCCCTGCATGACCCATGCCGGTATTTCTTCATATCCTTTCCATGAGGTGTCCGAGATAACCTGCCAGCCGTTCTTTTCAGCGTCGAAATTTACCAGGCGAACGGCGTCATCATAGGTTCCGGGGATGATCTTCACCTCCGCTCCATAGTCCTCAATCGCCTTGATCCGGGCGGGTGAAGTTGCCTGATGAACATAAATGATCGACTTCCAACCGAGTTCCCGAGCGGCCCAGGCCACGCCGCGGCCGTGATTGCCGTCGGTGGCGGCGGCAAAGGTTAAATGTCCAATCTTCGCCTTTGTCTCCGGTGAGGTAAGTTCGGCAAAGCTCATCTCCCGTCCCTGAGCGCCGAGGCGGGACTGAAGATAGCGGTAGATAGCGAATGATCCGCCCAGGACCTTGAACGAGTTAAGGGCGAGTCGCTGTGATTCGTCCTTAACCCAGATCCCTCCCAATCCCAACATTGCCGCCAGGTTATCGAGCCCCTTGAGCGGACTCACGCGGTAGCCGGGAATCTGTCGGTGAAACCGTTTGGTGATAGTCGAGATGCCGGGAGGGATGCTCGGGTTTACGTATTCGGTTCCGATTCGATCGCGGCCAGGGTGGTTTTGAATCCATTCCACCGGATTTATAATGTCAGTGCGCATTTTTTTCACGGAATCCCTTTGGATTGGTCTGATATATAACTTTAGTAGCTTTAACTCGTAAGCCTTAACGAGGTACCGGTTTATTGGTATTTCTTTATAAGCCCGGTCTTTTCATTAAACTCCTTGATTAACTCATCCCACTGCTCGTAGGCGTGAAATTGCTCCGTCCAGTAATTGTCATCGTACCACTGAGCGTTGAGCTCTTCCAGTTGTTTGCCCTGCTGCTCGATCCAGGTAAAGTACTTAAGGTTATGCATCCGCTTCTTGTCCCAATAGGTCAACTCTTTCATCCAATCAATCGACTGGGCCATCAATGATCTTTCAAAATCCAGGATCGCTTTCATCTCGGTGTAGTCACCGTGCAATTCCTGTTCTTCCGCCTGCCGCGATTTATACATATCCATCGAATCGGTAGCTACGGTTACTATGATTGAATCATCATTCATCTCATAGTATTTCGCCATCTTGATACAACCAAGCAGGTTGGCAATTGAAGAGATGCCCAGCAGATTCAGCTGATCCACCACATTGGGGTCAACTCCCTTCTTCTTAAGATAGTCCATGCCAGCCGGCTCGTTAAAGAGGCGGAGCAGATCCATACAGTTCTGGTCATCGATATCTACTACCATATCCATGGTCTTGATGTTATGGATCCAGGGAACATGCTTGTCGCCGATACCTTCGATCCGGTGGCCACCGTATCCGTTGTAAAGCAAGGTCGGGCACTGGAGAGCTTCCGAGGCCGCCACCTTGATCTCGGGAAACTGCTCTTTCAGATATTCGGCGCTCCCCAGTGTCCCGGCGGATCCCTGGGTTAGACAGATGGCACGGAGCTTTTCTTTCCCTCTCCTCTCTTGATAATATATCTCTTCCATCGCCCGACCGGTGCAGACATAGTGCCAGATCGCGTTGCCTATCTGGTCAAACTGGTTTAAAACCACGATCTCGTCCGGCCGTTTCATTTTGAGTTCTTTCGTCTTGTCGTAGACCTCCTTCACGTTACTCTCACAACCTGGAGTAGCATAGATCTCGCAGCCGACTTTTTCCAGCCAATCGAACCGCTCCCGCGACATCCCTTCCGGGAGGACCGCGATCGAGGGGCAGGCCAGAAGATAAGCGTCATAAGCTCCCCCCCGACAATAGTTCCCGGTCGAGGGCCAAAGCGCCTTCTGGGTGGTGGGATCGAACTCGCCCCGGACCATTTTCTCCACCAGAGGACCGAATGTCGCTCCCACTTTGTGGGCACCGGTGGGAAAATACTTGCCGATCAGCATAAATATCCGGGCCCTTACTCCGGTGAGTTCACGTGGTATTTCCAGATAATTAACCCCCCCATAACCTCCTCCGGCCGGTACGGGTTCGTTCTTCCAGGTGATCCGGAAGAGATTTCTGGGATGAAGATCCCACAGACCGATATCTTTCAGCTCCTTCTTTATTCCGGCGGGGATCTTTTCCGGATTCGCCATCTGTTCATAAGTAGGGATAATGATATCTCGCTCCTTACAACGTTTGATCGTATTTTTTAATACTTCCTTTGGGTCCTTCTTCATGACACTCCTATAAGTGTTTTCTTATCTTGTATCTCCCCCCCGCCTCCTGCTTACAATTATTCAAATTTCTTTAAAATAATCGTTGCGTTATGGCCGCCGAAACCGAACGAGTTGCTGAGCGCGATCTTTATCTCGGCTTCCCGGGTCTGATTAGGGACGTAATCAAGGTCACATTCCGGATCCGGGAATTCGTAGTTTATCGTCGGCGGCAGCAGTTGATTATTCATGGCCAGTAAGCAGGCCGCGGCTTCCAGGGCTCCCGCCGCGCCCATGAGGTGCCCGGTCATGGACTTGGTGGAACTGACCGGGACTTTTTCGGCGTCATCGCCGAAGACGGTCTTGATGGCCATTGTTTCAAACTTGTCGTTCAGCGGGGTGGAAGTTCCGTGAGCATTGATATAATCGACATCCGGGGGAGAGATTCCGGCATCATCCAGAGCCGCTTTCATACAGCGCGCCGCTCCTTCTCCTCCCGGTGCCGGGGCGGTCAGATGATGAGCGTCGGAGGAAGCTCCATATCCGGCGACTTCCCCATAGATTCTTGCCCCCCGCTTCCGGGCGTGTTCCAGTTCTTCCAGGATCAGCATAGCGCCTCCTTCCGCAATGATAAAACCGTCCCGCTCCTTATCGAAGGGACGACAGGCCTTTTCCGGTTGGTCGTTCCGGGTGGAGAGAGCTCTCATCGAGCAGAATCCGGCCAACCCCAGCTCGGTGGTGGAAGCTTCCGCTCCCCCGGCGACCATGACATCGGCTCTCCCGTTTCGGATACACCAGAGGGCTTCTCCCAGGCAATGATTGCTGGTCGCGCAGGCGGTGACGATGGAGAGGTTCGGACCCTTTAAACCGAAGAGCATAGCTATCTGCCCCGGCAGGAGATTGATAATCATCATCGGAACCAGCAGCGGGGAGACCCGGGAAGGACCTCTCTCCAACATGATTTTATACTGTTGTTCGATGGTGGTTAACCCCCCTATCCCTGAACCCCCGAAGACCCCGATCCGGGTGGGATCTTCCTTCTCCATCTCCAGGCCGGAATCTTCCAGGGCCATCCCGGCGGCGGCTACGCCCAGCTGACAGAAGCGGTCCATTCTCTTCGCCTTCTTGGGATTCATATATCGGCCGGGATCAAAATCCTTAACTTCGCCCCCCATCTGAGATGTAAAGGGAGAGACATCGAAAGCCGTCAAACGTCCGATGCCCCCCCTGCCATGGGATAGTGAATCCCAGAATTCATTAACCGTATTTCCGACCGGAGAGACAATACCTATTCCGGTTACGACAACTCTTCTTTTACTCATGACTACTCCTTGAAATATGCAATAAAATTTGCGGCTTCGCCGCTAATTTTAGTTATAAATAATGACTATCTTGTTTTTTTGAGTCCAAGTTGGAAATTATTCCAAAACTTCCTAAAAATGAACTTAGCTTAGCAACTTATTTTTCAACGTTCTTCTGGATATAATCAATCGCACCGCCCACCGTGGTGAGCTTTTCGGCGTCTTCGTCCGGGACTTCAATCCCGAATCCCTCTTCCAGGGCCATTACCAACTCAACCGTATCCAGCGAATCGGCTCCCAGGTCGTCGATAAACGAAGCCTCCGGGGTGATCTCATCCGGGTTAACTCCCAGTTGCTCCACGATGATATCCTTTACTTTTTTGCTGACATCTTCCATCTTAAACCTCCTTTTTAACTGCATTAAACTTTACTCAATTAATGTTCTATTTTAACTTCTCGACCATCTCATCGATCGATATCGGGGTTTCCACCGGGATACAGGCTACCTCCCGGTTGGTTTTTCGCATCAGGCCGGTCAGAACTTTACCCGGACCGACCTCAACGAAGGTGTCAATCCCCTGCTGGATCATGGACTGAACGGAATCCGACCAGCGCACGGGACCATTGACCTGCTTGATAAGGTTCCAACGAATGTCTCCCGCTTTGGTTTCGGGTTGGGCGGTGAAGTTGGCTATCACCGGCACTGAACTATCCTTAATTTCTACTCTCTCCAGTTTCGGTTGGAATTCATGCGCCACCGGGTTCATCAGGGAAGAATGGAAGGGGGCGCTTACCGGCAGGGAAATGGCTCGCTTCGCACCCTGGTTCCGGGCCAGCTCGATGGCTTTGTCGATGCCGGCTTTCTCGCCGGAAATAACTGTCTGAACGGGGGAATTATAGTTTACCGCCTGAACGCTGCCGGCGGAACTTGCTTGCCGGCATATTTCTTCTACGGCTTGAGCGGAAAGACCGATAATGGCGGCCATTCCTCCCTCAATGGTTTTAGTGGCTTCGTACATCAACTGACCGCGGATTCTTACCAATTGTACGGCGTCGGGAAAAGATAAGGCATTGGCGGCGGTAAGCGCGCTGTATTCCCCCAGACTGTGGCCGGCCACCATCAGGGGCTGAACTCCTCGCTGTTTGAGTATCTCGAAGACAATCGTGCTTACGGTGAGAATGGCCGGTTGGGTATTATATGTCTGGATTAACTCCTCCGCGGGACCATCCAGGCATAGACCGCTGAGGGAAAAACCCAGTGCCTCATCGGCTTGAGAGAATAATCTCTCCCCAATCTCGGTCTTGATAAGCTCCCGGCCCATCCCTACATACTGGGATCCCTGGCCGGGGAAGACAAAAGCTATCTTGCTCATAAATATCTCCTTAATTATCCTTGACTACCATCTGATCAAAGACGCTCCCCAGGTAAGTCCTCCTCCGAAAGCTACCATTAAAACGAGATCGCCTTTTTTTAAAATATTTTTTTGAGCCATCTCGGCCAAGGCGATGGGGATAGTGGCTCCGGACATATTGCCGAACCGATCCACGTTGATATATACTTTTTCCACCGGGAGTTTCAAGCCCTTGGCGACGGCTTTCATAATTCTTAAATTAGCCTGATGAGGAATAAGCCAGGTGATGTCATCGGCCGTGTAGCCGTTTCTTTCCAGGACCAATTTAGATGCCGAAACCATAGAGGAGACCGCTAATTTAAAGGTCTCCCTCCCTTCCATTCTCAGATATTGAAGTTTTTGATCCAGAACTTCATGAGTCATCGGGAGAGCACTCCCCCCGGCGGGGATCTCCATCAGTTGAGCCTTCCTTCCGTCAGCGCCTATATAACAGTCCAGAATATGTCCTCTTCCGGCATCGTGGGTTATAACCGCCGCTCCCGCGCCGTCGCCGAAAAGAACACAGGTATCTCTATCCTCCCAGTTAACCACCGTCGAGAGCTTCTCCGAAACCAGGATCAAAGCGTTTTGGTAGGCGCCGGAGGATAAGAGCTTTTGGCCAAGTTCCAGGCCGTAGAGGAACGCCGAGCAGGCGGCCGAAAGGTCGAAGCTGGGGGCGTGGTCATTTCCCAGCCGGGCTTGGAGGAGGCAGGCGGCAGCCGGGAGAGGGTTGTCGGGGGTAAAAGTGCCCATAATTATCAGGTCCAGATCCTGGGGGGACACCCCGGCCGCTTCCAGGGCCTTCCGGGAAGCGATCTCAGCCATGGAGGAGACCGTCTCTTCCGGACCTGAGATCCGCCGTTCCCTGATTCCCGTGCGTTTAATGATCCACTCATCCGAGGTGTCGACCATCTTCTCCAGATCGGCATTGGTTAATACTTTTTCCGGGACATAAAAGCCGGTGCCTGCTATTCCAATGTCCGTCTCTTTCATCCTTTCTCCTTCTGTTTTTATTTACCTTCGATTTAGCTGCCAATTGTTCTGGATTAGTTACCTGTCGGGATCCATCCTCCGAGACGGCCAGAGGCTAACCTGCCATGACGCTAATAACGCATTTGCCCCGTCTGGTCATTACATAACCAATGCCATGATCGCCTTCTGAACATGCAGGCGGTTTTCCGCCTCGTCATTGACTATAGAGATTGCGGGGTCATCGATCAGAGCATCCGTGACCTCTTTATTACGCTTGGCGGGGAGGCAGTGCATGTAAACCGCCTGTTGATTGGCCCTTTCGAAGTGCCGATGGGAAATACACCAGTCTTCAGCGTAGCGCGGGCCTTTCTCGGCGTGAACTTCGGGCTTGCGGGCCCAGCTCTTGCAGTAGATCACGTCGGCGCCGCCCACTGCCTTCCAGATATCGTTCTCCACGGTTATCGATCCCCCCGATGCCTTAGCGGCCTTCTGAGCAAAAGCCAGATACTCGGGATCGATGTCATAACAGCCTTTTTCCGGTGGGTAGGCCAGGGTGATGTTCATTCCTAAAATCCCGCCGGCGATGGCCATGGTCTGAGGCACCCCCGGGGACTTGGCCCGGTCGTCATAGGCCCAGCCCATCACCACTTTCTTCTTCTTATAGTCGGCGCCGAACTTCTCCATCATCGTCAGAATATCGCCCATAATCTGGCAGGGGTGCTCCTTGTCGTCCAGCATATTGATAATCGGGATACGGGCCGTCTCCGCCAGACCACGCAGGACCTTGCGGGCATCTCCGTATTCATAGCTCTCCGCCCCCATCTGAGCTTTCAGGTTATAAAGTCGGATGGCGAAACCGTCAAGAAAGCGGGAGATCATCTCCCCGGTATCCTTCCAGGTCTCCTTGTGGGCCAGCTGGAGTTCCTGGGGGTTATAGATCTGGCCGACCCCTCCCAGCTGGGCGATCCCGGTGGAAAAAGAAAGACGAGTTCGGGTGGAAGGGGAAGCGAAGAGCATCCCCAGGTTCTTACCTTTCAACAGCTCGTGAGGCTGGCAGATCGCATTCTGAGTCTTCAATAGCATAGCCACAGCAAGGATGCTTTCCAACTCTTCCCTGTTGTAATCCATCAAACTGATGAAATCTTTTCCCTTCATTCTACGGGTAATCATGATCTATTCCTCCTTTTTACTTTTCCGGTTTCTGCTTGTTTTTCCTGGCTTCTCTTGCCGATCTTTCTCTTGTTGCTTTGTCAAACGTCCAGCCATGTCTTCAGAACAGGCAGATGGACTAACCTCATACTCGTCACACTCATGAACCATAACCGTGGGCTTGCGGTAGGTACATGTTCTCAGGTGTCTGCAGGACATGCATATTCCACTTTGAATGCGACGATGAAGATGATCAGGAGCACTCATTGTTAGTGCCGCTTTCTCGCGCTGTTTAACCCTTCAAACCAGATGGTATGGATCCTGCCCATTAAGATTTTGGGTTAAGTGAAGATAAAAATTAAGTTCAATTATTCAGTGACACTGAAATCAGAGGCAGAAAAAAGAAGGCGAAGCACTGCTTCACCCTGTGGAACCAGAGTACAACAGACCCTACTGGATAGCAACAAAAATTTTACGCTAAAAAATTTTACTCCTTGCGATCCAAATTAGCGTAGCTATGTCGTCAGATCTGTTCTCCCAGTCGGTCGGGATTTCCGAGCGTAAAAGGATCGAGTCGCCTTCTTGAATTACATGTGCCTCCTCACCGGTTGTAACGACAAGCTTACCGGAGACGACGTACCCCATTTCTTCTCCTTTATGAATAAGAAAATGCCTCTTTATCGAAACTCCGGGCATAAAGCTGATTAAATACATATTATCGGCGCCAGTTAGATTCGGAGGTAGCAGCTCTTCCGCACTTACTTTCTTTCTTGAGATACTGGTTAAGTTCACCGGTTTCCGATTGGCTTTTTGAAAAATTATTTTGTCGGTACTTTTTTCCCCGTCTTCAAATAATGCTCCCACAGGGATATCCAAGACCTTTGCCAAGCGAACTATGGAAGTCAGGGAAAATGAGATGATGTTGCTTTCAACCTGGGAGATGGTCGAAGGAGAAACCCCCATTTTGCGTGCTAATTCCACCTGGGAAATCGCGTAATTTTCCCTGATCCGTTTGATTTTTGTGCCGATATCAAGGGTATCTTTTTTGGGGGTTAGGAATTGAATTTTTGAATTTACAACTTTGTATTGCTGGGGTTTCATTACCTCGCTCGTAGAGCGATTATCGGCTTTGATAATCGTTAAATTGCAAATGTCTTTTTGGACGGAAAGATCGATCACGACCTGGGAAATATGGCTCAGGTTAGCCCGGAATCCCTTAGTATGAGCGGCTTTTTCCATAACCCAGTAAGCAATGGTCCCCAGTTCATAGAGACGCGGGCATTGGTGGGTGAATAATTTCATAACCTGCTTCTCGCTACCCCATAGGTCCTGGATACCGGTAATGCTGTTGATAATATAACTGGTTCCTTTTGGACAACTTTCTTCGATGTGATTGATTACCTCGATGAATTTTTGTATCTTGGCCGGTTCATTAACGTATATAACCTTGCATCCATACTTTTTGACCTCCCCTGTCTCATAAAAACTTGTGAATAAATCCGACTTCTCTCCTTTTCCGGAGGTAAAACAATCCAGCAAGATGAAATTTTTCTTGTGGGCTAAACTCCCCAGCCTCTTCAGAATGGTCTTAGGAGAACTGTTGAAGTTTATGAATACAACTTTCTTTTTATTCCGAAGAGAACTTTTGATGAAATTAAGATAAAAAAGTTCAACAAACGAACCCGATTCGACTCGCCAGATGACATTGTCCCCCACCAGGAACCCTCCGCTGATTTTATCGAGGTAACTAATGCCCGAACTTATGTGATTATTTTTCATAATAAACCTATAATGCCGATATAACGAGTTGATGGCCACAAAAAAGAGCTGAAAATCGATAAAATTTCATATCGGGGATCCAAACATTTCCCTGAGCCTGAGCGCTTGTTTTTCCTTCTGAAGATTGACGATTGGCCGGAGTTTCCGCTCGGTGACCTTTCGGGAGTAGAGCGGATCGCCGAGGTCGTCCAGGGCCTTCCGAGCATCCGGACAGAGCCGGAGGAGGCCCAACACTTGGGAGACCCGGGCATGGGATAGACCGCTCGCCTTCGCGAATGCCCTTTGAGATCGGAAATTGCCGGCCTCCATCGCCTCCGCCCACTCCCAGGCCAGGAAGATAGGGTTCCGATAGGTCCGAATCGGCTTCATCCGCCCCATTCGTCGGCGGTCCGCCTCCAAGATGTAGTCGAACACGTCCCAGATAAGGGTTCGCTCCGCCATCGGACTGGGGAGCTGTAAGAAATTATCCCGCATTGACTTAGGATATATTCCATCCTTTGTCTGTGCGGGATTTTTATTGATTCTTTGGATTATCCTTGCGTTCTCATACTAAGCTGTGTTTTACTATATAGTCCCAATTTGAAAACACAAGCGTAGCCATATCCGCTGCTTTTGCTTCAAATAGGTTTAGTGGTAAAGGTGCGATCCCTCGGAAGTGTCTTTATACCCCTGCTTTGTTTTTATAATCC
>Ga0208905_1000922_pt1 | contig 14834 bp, 12 predicted proteins | sample AntAceMetag02UKS_FD_184776 | JGI IMG/M metagenome (GOLD analysis project Ga0208905, IMG submission 184776) | Saline lake microbial communities from Ace Lake, Antarctica - Antarctic Ace Lake Metagenome 02UKS (SPAdes) (version 2) | ecosystem: Environmental > Aquatic > Non-marine Saline and... | reverse complement strand
AGAAGGTCTTTCCTATCTCTGCTTTGGGAAGTAAGTAAAAGAAATAAGCCAGAAAAGGCATTAGAATACCGACTAGTCCGATAGGCATAGCTTCTGTACAAAAGAATATGGTAGCCATAGGAATTATCCCTAAAACTAATTTTGCCTTCCAGGCAGCTTGGGAAATGCTGCTAGCTACTCCTGTTTTTATCATATTATCAGCAAAACTATATTCTTGTACAACTTTTTTCAAACTCTCAGGAACAGGAACAATAAAAGCGATAATGGCGAAAATAGCAACTCCTATGAATAACCAGAGCATCTTACTATCCATACAAAGTTTATTGAAATTTTTAGTAGACAATTCTTGATTCATCTATTATCCTCCAATAATTATTATTTCTTTAACTATAATTTTTTAAATAAATCATTGGCCTAAATAAAGTCTTTTGGCTTTATAATTCAATTACTAAAATTTCCTCTCTTTATTTTCTCAATGATATTATTAAATCTATCTATTGTATATTTAAAAAATTCTCGATAAGCCGGACAAAGATAATTTAGATGTGGTTTTCCATTAATAAAAGGTTCACGCCAGCGACGGCAACCTCCCAGACATATAGGAAGGAATGGGCAACTATGACACTTAGTATCAATATGCTTCGACACTTCAACAAATTTTAAACTAATTGGCGACTTTAAAAGTTCGTCAAAGCTCTTTTCTTTAATATTGCCTAAGTACCATTTATCCAATACGTAAAAATCACATGGGTAAACCCCTCCATTTGCCTCGATAATAAATTGACAAGTACAATGACCCAACATTCCACAAGCTTCTGGGGGGTATCCCATTAATAATTGAATAAGATTATCAAAATAACGTATACTAATTATATGACCATTCATTATATCCTCATACCATAAATCAAAAAGTGTTTTTAGGAAATAACCATATTTTTCCGGAGTTAAAGAAAAACGGTATCTTCCTGGCTCTTCATCTAAAGGATCTAAGCAGGGTATAAATTGTAAATATATAAAATTTTCATTTTTAAAGAAATTATAGATTTTATGGATACGGCGAGCCACTTGAGCAGTGACTACAGTTAATATGTTATATTTAACATGATACTGATCGAGTAAATGAATCACTTTGATAACTCTTTGGAAAGTTCCTTTACCCTGATTATCCACTCTATATAAATCATGAATATCTTTTGTACCATCTAAAGAGATTCCAACAAGAAAATTATTTTGTGCAAGAAAATAAGCCCATTTTTCATCTATAACTAACCCATTTGTCTGAATAGCATTATTAATTTTAATGTTCTTTTGATTGTATTTTTGTTCATATTCTAGTAGTTTTTTATAAAAATCTATACTTACGAGAGTAGGTTCACCTCCCTGAAAGGCAAAAGTACATTCTTCCTCTACTTCTTTTAAAGCCTTCTGCACTATTATTTCTAATAATTCAAAATTCATAAATCCATATGATTTTTGTATTCTTTTATTTGAAATATCATAATAAAAGCAGTATTTACATTGCATGTTACAATTACTAGAGGAAGGCTTTATCATTATATTTAACAATTTAATCATATTAAAATATCTTTTATATCCTTTATATTTTTATGTCTAAATAAAAAACAACATTTAGCAAACCAGATTTCCCACAGCCGGAGAATTTGAAAAACTTTTTTTGTTCCTGAATATCCCCAGTCTCCGGAAGCTCGTTCAAAAAAGAATGAGAGAAATTAGATGATTTAATATATTTAGACTCCCACGCCTTTACAGGCGTGGAACTCGCTTTAACAGACTATCGTCTGTCCCAACTTGCCGGGAACTTGCTCTCATCCCCACCTTAACAGATGGGGAGTTCCCGCTAAATTAAAATATTATTTTCTAAAGGTGTGAAATCCCGGCTTTACAAAAACACCAGGTAAAACTAATATTCTTGGATTTTTGCCTACATACCTTTCAGAATCTTTTAGGGCATCTTTAAAGGTATTTGTAGGGATGCATCCCATTCCTCTGGCATATCCTGGTTCATGTGCTCCGGCAATGTAAATTGCTGAGGTATGATTATGAGCAATAGAACCACAAGAGACCATCGAAAATCCATGAAAGGCACCATAAGCATAACCATATCTATACTTATAAATATATTCAGGCCGATTAGAAACTTCTTCAGCAAATTTCATAACTTCTGAAAAATTAGCCAATTTCTGTAATTTATCATAAATTTCTCTATAGGAAGGAAACCACTCGTCATTAAACCATCCATTACATAATGAAGCAGTTATTATTACTCCATTTTCCCTAAAAATATCATAATTACGCGTAAGCTGTGCACCAATTGCCTGAAGTATTAAAATTGGATTAGTACCATGGCCAGGCCCATAATGAAAGACTCTTGGTTCGCCAAAAACTAAAATATCAAACTTATCTTTAATATCTAAATATACATTGGTTCTCTTATCCGCTAATTTCCAACTCTCTTCTTGTACTCTTTCTCCATTACCGCAATATACACCAAGAACCTGATTATCAGTTCCTAAGACTGCATCAACAAAGAAAAACTTTTTACCCATTCCTTTTTCTATTGCTTTCCCAATGGCATCAAAACGTTTTCGCATTCCACTCTTAGTGTGATTGACTGGGACAAATTCCGGAGAATGCATAACAGAAGGATTATGATGAGAGGCTATTGATCTCCAACTCGTCATACCGGTGGCAATCATTTTATAACCACCACTATAACCTCCATAAGGATTTCCTAAGACATGTCCAATTGAAATTGCAATATCGGCATCCACTACAGATTTCGCTACTTCTACTACATCTCCAAGTTCGTCATAACCATAATTAACTAAATTATCTCTATCTTCAGAATCATGCCAGGTTAATCTATCTGGCCAAAAATAATTTACAATATCCTCTCCTAAATACCAATCTAATTCTTCTTTAGTATTTTTTCTATGTAATCCACTACATATCATTAAAGTAATATCTTTCTTTTTTACTCCGCCTTTTTTTAATTCTTGAATAATTAAAGGAATACATACTTTTCTATGTGCCTCTTTTTGAGCTCCACCTTTTACTCGATCGGGGCAGAGAATAATTGCCTTTTTCCCTGGTGAGGCGATCTCTTTTAAGGGAGGCATATCTAAAGGGTTTTCTAAAGCCTTTTGAGTAGCTTTATAGGGATCAACTGTAGGTGGATCTTGCCTTAAGTCATCAGGGGTCATTATTGTTGCACTATCGGGAATTTCAATTTCCATCATTGTATCACCATATTCAATTTTACAGCTTTTCATGATCTTTCTCCTTATTTTTATATTTTTCAAAATTAAAATATATGTATTTAACTAGTTTTATATTTATTCACCAAAAAATAATTCTGATGGGAATTTCCTCATTTAGCGATATCTTTTGCCAAATATTGATCTATAATGTCTCTCAATCCATTGACGCTAAATCCTATTTTACCCGTAAACTGTGTTAAGGCAATGAGTCCGCCATCAATTGTTTTAATTTGAGCTATCATGCCTGCATTCTCCATTTTTAGTCCACCACCATATACAACAATAGGTTCAAAATTTAACTCATTTTTTACTATTTCTTTAATTAATTGAGATACAAAGCTAATGTATTCTTTGCCTGGTGGAGTTTTCCCAGGACCTATAGCCCAAATAGGCTCATAACCAATAACTATCTTTTTTCCATAAAGTTTATTTTCTATTCCTTTTAAGTTAAGTCTTAATTGTGATTTTAAGATGGATTCAATACGCGGTTTTTGTTCTACAAACTCTCCCTCTCCTCTTTCTTCTAAAGTCTCCCCTATACATAATAATACATTTAAATTTGCCTCCAGAGCACATAACATTTCTTTATTTATTATATAATCTACTACTTCTCTGGCTTTAATTCTTAATTTAAGATCTTTTTTTATTTTTGGTTCAAAAAATTCAATTAATCCCAGTTTATCAGCCCTTTCTTCAGAATGACCTATGATTGCCCAAGTACATCCTAAATTCTTGGCGGCAGTTGCTGGTAAATTGGTTGTAAAAGCACCGAAATTACCGCCTTTTTTAACATCTTCTCTAAATACTCCCTGACAACCAATATCTATCCCTATTGTTTCTTTACCAGGAAAGGCTTTAAGTTTATTTGTTGCACTTAAGATCAAAGCTTCAGTCAAAAAATAAGTGATATGTAAATCTTTCATATTACCCAACCTATATTTTATGGTCTCTTCTATAACTGATTCAATCCATTCTTGGGGTTTAGAAAAAGGACAGATACCTCCTAATTCTCTGGGTATATCAAATCTCTTTAGGTTAATTAATATCTCTATCATCTGATATTATCTCCTTCCATCGCATACTAATATCTATTGGCTGAACCGGAAAGTTTAATGATTTCCTTAATGACACCTTCCAATTTTTTCTCAGCATACTGGGAAATTTTCCATGAATGCCCTTGATGGTTCAGAGTATCAATTCCTTCTTTGTAATATTCAATATATTTATATCTAATCAATGTACCAAAGTTGATTTTGGCGACTCCAAATCTAATTGCTTCTTTAACGTCTTCATCCGGCATACCAGTACAACCATGCAAAACAAGAGGAATATCAGTAATTTTTCGAACTTGCTCTAAAATATCCAATCGGATTAGTGGTTTACCTTTATAAAAACCATGAGCGTTACCGATTCCAATCGCCAGCATATCGGGTTTACAACCGTTAAGAAACTTCCGGACATCTTCTACTTTAGCAATGTTTTTATTATCGACCACCACTCCTGATGCATCAAGCCTAACCAGTTCACCAACTTCCGCTTCGACCGGCACACCTAAAGTATGACAAACTTTTATCACTTCGTTAGCATGTCTAATATTATCTTCAATAGATTCCGTAGAGCAATCGAGCATAATCGAGTTAAAACCATACTTTAGAGCATTCATGCAGGTTTCAAATTTGTCGCCATGATCCAAATGAATAGCCACAGGAACCGAAACCTTCTTGGCAAGATATTTGGCTACTTCAGCAAACCATTCGTCACCGGAATATTTACCAGTGGCAATAAAATGAGCCAGAATAATTGGTGATTTCATCTCTTCAGCCGCAAAGCAAATAGCCCTTATTATATCATAATTTCCACCTTGAGTATTGATGGCAGGGACAGCATAAGCTCGCTTCTGAGCATCTAAAATCATCTCTTTACTTGTTACTAACATAACAATCACTCCCCTTATCTTTTTCTATTTTAATAATTTGATATCATTCATGTTTTATTTTTTTTAGTCATTGGAAAGAAAAGAAACATAATTCGGTAATGGTTCACCTATTAAGGGTAAACAGTACTCGTGGAACTCGGGTTTTATTCCGTTTCTCTTACTGTTTATCCAGTCCAACGGAAATTTTCGTTCCCTATTGGCAATCTTATCCAGAGGAACCAATTCCAATTGCACTTTGTACGGATTATTAGAAACACGTTTTATCGCAACCATATAACCGGATTTTCCCTCCATGGCTGACTTGACGCTGAATGAACCGATTGCATTTGCTTCTTCGCGGTCAACAGGAGACTGTAGAGCTACCGAGACCCTACCGAGTAAACCAGGTTCTTCACTCCGTGAGTTTATCCCTAATTTGGTTACCAGAAGATTTGACAGGTATTTGGCGACTCCACCGGGAATTTTATGGCCAAACCCGTCAAACATACCGATGTCAGTAATCGATTTACCGTCGAGACCGACTAAACCTTCACTAACAACTATCAATACACCTTTGACTTTAGAATTCCAATATTTTACGTCTTCAAAAAACTTTTCCTCAATAAACGGACACTCCGGCATATATACTAGATGGGGTGGGTCGGTTTCTTTCCGTTTGCCTAAGGTTGAGGCTGCCGCCAGCCAACCAGAGTTCCTGCCCATCACTTCTAAAATAATGATGTGAATTGGTAATGCTGCTAAATCTCGGTACAGCTCCAGAGTAGAGACAGCTACATATCTGGCCGCACTACCAAATCCTGGACAATGATCGGTATATTTCAAGTCATTATCGATCGTCTTCGGGATACCGATAACTTTGATATCGTAATCACCTGCCATGTTGGCAATTTTCAGGCAAGTATCCATGGAGTCATTCCCACCATTGTAAAAGAAATAACGGATGTTGTACTTCTTAAAGACACTGAGAATAACCGGGTAATCTTGTTCCGTTAGTTTTCGACGGCAAGAGCCGATAGCCGATGCCGGGGAAAACGATAGCAAATTTACTAAAAATTGTGGTTGTATTCCTAAGTCGATAAATTCTTCTTTTAAAACTCCCTCAACTCCGTATTTGGCTCCCAAAATCTGATCAATATCCTTATATTTTTTGGCTTCATCAATAACCCCTTTAAGTGAAGCATTAATTACAGCAGTCGGGCCTCCGCCATGGGCAATTAATAGATTACCTTTCAAAACATATCACTCCCCCCCTCATTTTCTAAGCCAACCATTTGTCTAAATTCTACATTTACTGATACTTTGATTTAATGTATTTTATCTACAATTTTTAAAGATCTAATTACCATTTTCATGCAACTCTGCCCTTAATTATTGTAAGTAATCATGATACTCTATTTTCTTAATTGTTTTAACATTTAACCATCTTGCAATTTCTAATATCTCATCCGAATAATATCCTAAGCCAATGCTATAATGATGCTGCACTCCTTCGGTTAATATAGTATTAATTAAATCATTTACTTTAATAGGAATATTGTTTAAACATAATTTACCTAACCAACCTCGACTACCATTAAAACTTGGTTTTTCAGGATTAATAAATTCGCCATTTAAAACAAAAATATTATTACCATTATTGGTTATCCTTAGAACAGTAGCCTTTCCTTTTTTATAGATCATATTTGCAACAGGTGCATGTTTCATTATTCCATGTCCTGATATATAAGCTGGATTTGAATGAGCAGTTAATGTAATTTCACTTTTATAAGCAAGATTTTTAGAACCAATGCCACAATGCCAGAAAAGAAGAGATTGATCTTCCTCACTAAAATCTACTAAATCCATCAATAATGTAGGATAAGAAGATAATTGACGGAGTAAATACATACTTAACATTCCATATACATCACCTTCGCAGGCTGTAACAATTCCAAAATGATTAAGAAAACCTATTGCAGTACAAGCAACCATATCTAATTTTTGTCTGAATTTCGGCCAACAATTTAATGTTATCGCGCTCAAGTCCATTTCATCTTTAAAATCAATTATTGTCTTAATTAATCTAGCAGTACTATCAACCTTTTTTCTTGCAAGCTCACTCATTTGACATACATCTGAAATTATCTTATCCTTAATATCATTAATATCATGAGAACTATAGGATTTCATCCTGTCATAAACATCACCAAATTCTAAATTGCGTATTACCTTTACTTTAAACTCTTGATATACCTTACGTTCGTCATAATATTGATCATCAAAACCATCAGCAATACCACCAATAATAGCCATTCTGCTTCCCTGCATATTCTTTATGGCTTGTAATGCTTTAATAGTTATTTTAAATCTATTTATAAACCATTTATCTTCTAAATTTCCATAAAACCATTTATATTTTTTAATACAAAGGTATTCTTTTAGTATACTTGCATTCATATTCATCCCGCAAAATGAATTACCTGGAAGTGGTCCACAGGATGCGTCTTCTGGTAACGCCCAAAGTCCCAGATATACAGGTAATTCTGCCAGAGTAGAAATTATTTTCCCAGATGCAAACTGTACGTTACAAACCATTAATAAATCGATATTTTGATCGAGTAATTCTTTACATGCTTTTCTTGCATCATCCTCAGTAAAAAGGCCTTTTTGAATTATATAAGGTATAAAATTATAATTACTTGCTAATTTTTTAAATCCTTTACTTAGTTTTTTAAAATTACTTTCTTTATCGCCAGGAAAATTTTTATGCATTAATCCAACAAGACCAATTATTAATTTTTTCATATATACCACCTTATTTTTTCTCAAGTATTTCTTTTGTTTATAAAAATAATTCTAGACATGTTTATCTTTAATTTCAGGTTCCTTTTCATTTGCTTTAACCATGCGTTCTTTTAATTTATTTCTAAGCCAGTTTTTAACATCTTTAAAGTCAATATTATCTACAAGATTATTTTTTTCATAAGGATCATTTTCTAAATCATATAAAAAATCATCTATATAGATATCACTACTGGCATATAGTCTTCCATCTTTTTCTGGAGCACGCACTGAATACTTCCATTTTTTTGTCCTTATAGCCCTTCCTACTTGACTTTCACTTATTTGAATAAACACTTCTTCACGCCAATTCTTTACGTTACCATTTAATAATCCCTGAAGTGGAAAACCCTGCATATAATTCGGTTTTTTAATTCCTGCGCATTGTAAAAGTGTTGGGGGAATATCTATTGAACTAACAAGTCCATTAACAACTATCCCACTATTAAATCCGGGGCCATATGCAATTAGTGGTACACGTATTGATGATTCATGACATGAACGTTTATAATCATCATATCCATTTATAATATCCTTATTACGTGTTTTAAAATGGCACCCATGGTCACTATTATAAAAAATTATTGTATTATTTGAAAGACCTAATTTTTCAAGTTCATTCAGTATTCTTCTTATGCTATAATCCAGACGGGCACAACAGCCAAGATAATCAGGGTAATTTTTCTGCCAGTCCCCTTCTGTATCTTTTAAATCTTCAGGAACGGCATAATTACCATACTTTTTCTTAGAACCTTCTGGCCCTACTACCCTATTTTCATTATTTTGCTGATGAGGTTCTACATATGAAGTATAAAGAAAAAATGGTTTTTTACCATCACGGGTCTTAAGATAGTCAATAACAAAATCAGTAATGGCATCTATTCTATAACTTGAGAATTCTACTTTTTCCATATTGTTGTTAAATAAATGCCCCTGAAAACTATTAGAAGTAAACTCTAATACATCTGATGCCAACCAGTAATCTTTATAGCCTCCTCTACGGTTAAAAGGAATAGCGGATTTTCTATAATCATGTTCTTCTTCTATACATTCATATGATTTTCCTGTAGTTGAAGCAAGGTGCCATTTCCCAATATAACCAACTTCATAACCAGCTTCTGAAAACCAGTTAGCAATAGTTTTTTCATTTTGCGGTAAAGCAATACTATTACGGTAACATCCCGTCTGGGTAGCATATTTCCCTGTCTGTATACAGGACCTTGCAGGCCCACATACTGGTTGACAGGTAAAAATATTTTTAAAACACACACCTTTCTCGGCCAATCTATCAAGATTAGGTGTAATTTTAAGTTCCTGTCCATAAGAACCCACTGTATCCCATCTTTGTTGATCAGAAAATATAAAAATCATATTTGGTTTTTTAATCATTTTTTATTTCCTCCATTATTTTTCATGTAATTTCTCATCTATTTTACATATGAATTAAATATTTAGTAAGATAATAATAGTAATTAAATTTGAATAAATTTATTATAAAAATAATAATATTACTCTTTTACTGCTCCTGCTGTTAAACCTTGAACCATATATTTTTGTAAAAAGATAAATACAATTAATAAGGGGATACTTGCCATAACCGAAACGGTCATTACCTTTCCCCAGTCATATGATACTTCACCTAAATATCGTAAAGATATACCTGTAGATAATGTACGTAATTTGTCACTTGTAATTAGTGTTAAGCAATAAAGATAATCATTCCATGCAATCAGAAAAGAATAAAAACCAATTGCTAAAATACCGGGGCTGGATATTGGAATTATTATTCTAAAAAGCGTTGATAATCTCCCACATCCATCAATATATGCTGCCTCTTCAAGTTCTTTAGGCACACCATCAAAAAAACTTTTCATTAACCATACGCACGCAGGTAAAGTAGCAGAAGTTAGTACCAATACAAGTCCCAATCTTGTATTCAATAATCCTATTGTTTTATAAGTACCATATAAACCTGTAATAATCCCTACAACAGGAAACATTTGAGTAGATAAAAGAGCAATCATCAATATATTGCTACTTTTAGATCTATATCGGGAAAACGAGTATCCCCATAGTATTGCAATAAATATTGTGATAAATGTAGTAAAGGTAGAAGTAATAAAATTATTAAAATAGTATGTCATAAATAATTTATCTTTGAAAATGTTTAAATAATTTGTTATTATAGGACGTTTAGGCAACCATTCAGGCGGTATTTTATATATTACCATATTTTCTTTAAAAGAAGTAACAAACATCCATATAATAGGACTTATTAAAAATACTAAAAAAATAATAAGTAATAAATAGTCTTTCCAATTTGCTTTTTCTTTCATTTATTTTCCACCTCAATCATCATAAGTTGTTGTAAATAATTTATTATATATTAGGGTAAATATTACCAGTAATGCTACCCAACAAGCTGTTACTGCAGCGCCCTTTCCAAAATTTAAATTTACAAAAGAATTTTTATAATTTAAAATAGCTAAAGTAGTGGTTTTATTAATAGGCCCTCCACCTGTCATAATCCAGAATAATGGAAACTGTTTGAAGTTTGTAATAATCGAAATTAATAATGTGGATTTTATAACACTTCTTAACATAGGTAAAGTAATTTTGAAAAATACCTGACGCTTATTTGCTCCATCAATAAGAGCTGCTTCATACAACTCGGCTGGTATAGTTTGTAGTCCTGCCAACATCATAGTAGACATAAAGGGTATTTGCCGCCATAGACTTGCGATAATAACACTTATTAAGGCAAATTTTATACTTGTAACCCAGGCTATCGGCTCATGAATAATGTTCAATTTTACTAAAATATAATTAAGAACACCATATTGAGATTGAAAAATCCACATCCATAATAAAGCAGTAATTACTGTAGGTATAGCCCAGGGCAAAATAGTAATACTCCTTAGAAATTTCCTGGCTTTAATTTCTCTATTTAATATTATAGCTAATCCTAAACCTGATACAAATGTTAAAAAAACTACTATTATCATATATTTTAATGTAATTCCCATAGCTGACAAAAGATCCCCATATTTAAATAGTTCAATATAATTTTCAAAATTATTCCATTTATAATCTCTAACTGCACATAATTTATAATTAAGAAAACTCATGTAAAGTGCATTTACAATAGGGAAAAATATTGTAGAACAAATAACAATAATACCAGGTAACATTAATAAAATAGAAAATATTTTATCTTTTTTATTTTTGCCTATAATAAGTCTTCGCATGTTTTTATCACCCTATTTTATCAAATTTACAAAACTAGATTAGACTCCCACGCCTTTACAGGCGTGGAACTCGCTTTAACAGACTATCGTCTGTCCCAACTTGCCGGGAACTTGCTCTCATCCCCACCTTAACAGATGGGGAGTTCCCGCTAAATTAAAATTAGATTAACCCCACATCAACTGCTATTTAAATATTTTATTTAAAGGGGTTAATCTAATTTAAACTAAAATAAAGTTATTTTTTACTAAATTACTTTAGAATACGCTTTAAAGATACATCCAGTTTTTGAAGAGCAGCCTTTGGAGTTTCTTCACCGATAGTAGCCCTTTGAACTGCTGCGGAAATTTCTAAGTATGCATTGGCCATATTGGGATCCATTTTAGCTAATGTAATAATGCTATTTAAACTATTTTTTATTGGTTCAATAAAATCATCTCCAAAATCAGCCGATGCATTAACAGACATTCTCCCTGATAAAAATGGTGAGGATTTTTCATAGTACTCAGTTAATGTCTCTTTAGATGTTAAGTATTTAACAAATTTTGCAGCTTCTTCTTTGTGTTTTGAATCTTTCATAATTAATAGTAAATGTGACTGTAATAAACTAACACCATCTGTTTCATTCGTAGCAGGCATAGGTGCAAGCATAAGTTTTTCCTTTATATCCGGATTTATGGCACAAACTCCGGCAGTACCCCAGGTTTGATCAAAATACATTCCTAGTCTTCCAATTGCCATTAGATTCCTCAAGTCTTTTAATTTTGCACTTTCAGGATTCAGTTTTTTCTCATACAATCTCTTATAAAATTCAAATGCTTCAATATTTCCTTTATTTACTACATCTATCTTACCTGCTTTATTATAAATACCACCACCAAAATTTATCATAGTGGTTAAAACTGAATTTCCACTAACTGGAACTGATGCAGTAGTTAAACCTAAACCATATACGGAATTACCGTTAGCATCTTTTAATTTAGCCAATTTTTCAGCATAAGAAATCATCTCTTGATAGGTTTTTGGTGGATTATCAGGATCTAGACCGGCTTCTTTAAATAATTCTTTGTTATAAACTAATACATAGGGGCAACTAATAAAGGGTACTGCATATATTTTACCATTGTAAGTTAGGGCACTTTTTACAGAAGGATATATATCTTCAATATATTCTTTACCAAGAAGATTATCCAGCGGTTCAACAAACATCGAACCCAGGTAGGTATTGTAGTTATTTGGCTCAGTTTGTACAACATCAGGTGCATCACCAGCATTTGCCATTATTAAAATCTGCTGTGTTATATCACCATACGGATAACCTAAAAATTCAATTTTCACACTGGGGGTTTGTTCCTCATATTTTTCGGCCATACTTCTAAAAAATCCCCCTGTTCCTTCCTCCATTACACACCATGTTGCATAGCGAAGTGTAATCTTTTCTTCAGCAGCATTAACTCCATTTGCATAAAAAGACATACTATTAAAACTTTTTTCATAATAAAAACCTCCTAAATTTTTTATAATATTTTTTTATAATATTTTTTTTCTAGATCTTATTAAGCATTAATCACCTCCCATTTATAATCTGGATCTTATTAAGCATTAATCACCTCCCCTTTATAAAATCAAAATACTTCAACTGAGGATTTTCAAAGGAATATTCACAAACCATTGCAATTGCACCCAAAAAAACAGGGTCACTAACAAGTGTTGAATATTTTATTGTAACATTTTCATATACCTCAGGAGGCACACTGTTCTTAACAGTAAATTTAATTGCATTTAGCCATAAATCTCCATATTTACTAATTTCACTATTAATAACAACTAATTCAGGATTAAACGCATTTATAACATTTACAATTGCGTAACCTAAATACCGACCGTTCTCTCTAATTAATTCCATTAATTCAACATTTTTATTAATATTTACTTTAAATAAGACATCAAAATTCTTTATATTTTCTGCTCCATAGATCTCCTGTGCTTTTTTTAATAATGTTAAGGTTGAACAGTATAATTCTAAACATCCCCTATTGCCACAAGAACATTGTGGCCCATTATAATCAATGCTTACATGACCGATTTCACCAGCATACCCTGAATCTCCATAAACTAATTTATTATTTAGCACAATACCTGCTCCAACGCCCTTACCAACAAGAATAGAAATAATATTTTTACTCTCTTTTGCACAGCCAAACCATTTTTCTGCAATAGCAGCTGCATTAGCAGCCTCAACAAGAATTACAGGAAATTCATATTTATCTTCAAAATATTTCTTTATCTGTACATCTTTCCAGCCTTTAACATTTGTCAAATAAGATATTTCACCCTTTTTTATATTAATAGGGCCTGGACTAGCAAGACCTAATCCTATAATTTTTCCTTTTGAATCATACTCTTCAAGGCATTTATCAATTGCAGTACTTAAAGCTTTAAAAACAGTATCTACAGATTCATTTAAATCAAATACTACTTTATGTTTTATTAACACTTTACCACTTAAATCTGCAATGCCATATTTAATCGAACCTCTTCTAAAACTAATTCCAATAACAAAAAACTTTTCATAATTTATTTGTAAAGAAATTGCATTCTTACTACGAGAACCTTGGTACTTAGTGCGTTCAGTTACAATTCCAAGATTTATTAAATCCCTTATGAGATTTGTAACTGCAGCACCGGTTAAACCACTGATTTCGGATAAATCTTTTCTACAAATTCCTTTATGACTTTTAATTAAATTTAGTAAAATCGAGCGATTTTCCAACTGCACTTGACTTATATTTCTTCCAGTAAAATTACCCAAATATAAAGTCTCCCTATAAATATTAATAACTTTCCTTAATAAGTTGATATAATATAGTAATTAATTAATTTAATTAATTACTATATTAGTGCAATTTTTTTACTTTGTCAAGGAAACGAAATGTTTTGTCATTTAAAAATCAAAAGTGCACTGTTTTTTGATGATTTAAAATTCAAAAGTGCACTACCCAAAAACAGTAAAAAGGTATAATCTAGAACTAAATCCTAAAGAAAAAAGAGGTTCTAAATTATGTCTAAACAATTACACAAAAACTTTACCGATGGTCAGGTTAAATTAATCTTAAAAAGTTATCTGGATAAAAAAATTAAGATTAGTTATATCTTGCAAATGCTTAATAAAAATTACAGTTAAAAAGAAGGTATAAACATAAACAAAGAAAAAAACAAATGCCTTAAAATAGAGTGTATATTGTCTCTTTTTTTCTCTCCCCCGATATTTTATTAAAATAATCATTAACCTGCTTTTACTGACTTCCTGGTAAATAACTTCTGATAATCTCTTCTACCACGACCGCCCGCCAGGTAGCTTTTTTTGCTAAGAAACTTAATTGAAAGCCACCACATACATAACAAGACTCTATCGGACTTTGCAGCCAGGCATAACTGAAAGCTTATGCAAAATCCGATAAAGCTTTGTTATGTATAGTAAAAAAATGCATTATATTTTTAACCGGTTAAAAGCTTTTTTGACCAGGTTAAAAAAATATAATGGCGGGCTA
>Ga0208905_1000919_pt1 | contig 14848 bp, 17 predicted proteins | sample AntAceMetag02UKS_FD_184776 | JGI IMG/M metagenome (GOLD analysis project Ga0208905, IMG submission 184776) | Saline lake microbial communities from Ace Lake, Antarctica - Antarctic Ace Lake Metagenome 02UKS (SPAdes) (version 2) | ecosystem: Environmental > Aquatic > Non-marine Saline and... | reverse complement strand
ACCGGAAGGGTTAAAAAGAGCAAAGCAGCTTTATTTACAACCGTTATTCAAAGTAAAGCCCAAGAAAATAATATAAACTTAGATATCAAAAAAACAGAAATATGATAGATAAAATTATTGCAAATTACTCCAAGCTCATCACTGATCTTGCATCCCTTATTGAGCAAGGACGTAAAACAGCCGTGCGGTATGTGAATACTGCTCTGGTGGCCACTTACTGGTTTATGGGTAGAAGGATTGTAGAATATGAGCAGAAGGGTAAGGAACGGGCAAAATATGGTGAGGCGCTACTAAAGAAGATATCAACTGATTTAACTACGCAATTTGGTAAAGGCTTTACGGAGAGAAATCTTGATTATATGCGACAATTCTATCTTATATACCCAGAGATTTCGCACACACCGTGTGCGGAATTGCCTGAAGATAGGGCTACTGAGAAATCGTACACAGTGGGTGCGAAATTGATTCCGATTCTCCAAGGAGTGTCTGGAATCTCCGAGATGTTGATGCGGAAATTCCCATTATCATGGTCTCACTACCGCTTACTCATATACATTGACGAACCCTTCAAAAGAGAATTTTACGAAGCAGAGTGTATCAGGGGCAACTGGTCAGTTAGACAACTGGATAGACAAATTCAATCCATGCTTTATGAACGAACAGCACTATCCAAACGTAAACTGGCAGTTATCGCCAAAGCACACGAAAAACCCATCACATTAAATCCGGAAGATGAAATTAAGGATCCTTATATTCTGGAATTTCTTGGGTTAAAAGATGAGTATTCAGAATCACAATTGGAAGAAGCTTTAATCAAACATCTGGAATACTTCATTTTGGAATTAGGAACTGGTTTTACCTTTATTGCCCGACAGAAGAGAATTACTCTTGAAGGAACCCACTATCGCCTCGATCTCCTCTTTTATCACCGAGTTTTAAAGTGCCTCATAGCAATAGATTTGAAGATCGGAGAGTTCAATCATGCTGATGCCGGGCAGATGAATCTTTACTTGAATTATTTAAAAGACAAGGAAAAACTTTCCGGAGAAAATGACCCGATAGGAATCATTCTCTGTTCAGATAAAAAGAAAACCGTTGTAGAGTATGCCCTGGGAGGAATGGACAATAAAATTTTTGCTTCAAAGTATAAACTGCAATTGCCTGAGTCAGAAATCCTAAAGGATGAAATAGAGCATGAAAGAAAAAGACTTCTTGAGATGAGAATTATTGAAAAAGAGCAGGACAAAAGCTAGGCCATAAATAAAAAACGAGAGAGATTAACCTTCCGACGAAACCTTAGGTGTGTCCTCTCATCGTGATGAAATAATAATATCATGCCATACATCCAGTATCAAATATTTGCGTATTGTGATTTCCAATCACCCCAACCCCAACCCCAAATACCACCCCAAGCTTTAAATATTTAATTCCTTTAAAAAAATTACACAAGAACCTGTCTTTAAATCAATGTAGTATTTTACTTTGCGAGCATAAAGCCGCTAAAGCTATTTATCCCTCTCAATTCTTGCTTTGCAAGAAGCGTAAAATCTCCACATTGACATAAATCCAGAACCTTCTTTTGCTCCGCCAGTGCGGAAGTTAAATATTTTTTATTATAAGAAAAGGAGCAAAGGAAATGTATCAGTACAAAATGTCACTTTTAAAAAGTAAAATTTCAGAAACAGAAGTAAGATTCAAATGTTCACAGGATGTTGCAGAAAATAGTTTTATTCATCATCTCTTCACCGATCAAGATAACGACAAAGAAAAACTTTATGCAATAATCCTAAATATTAAAAATAAAGTTATAGGATATTCATTAATTTCAATGGGAAGCCTAACAGCCTCAATAGTACACCCCCGCGAAGTTTTAAAACCGGCAATACTAGCAAGCGCCGCCAGCATAATAATTATACACAATCACCCCTCAGGAGATCCGGAACCATCAACTGATGACATAGCAATAACAAATAGAATAGCAAAAGCCAGCAGCATTATGGGAATTAATTTTCTTGATCATATTATTTTAGGATTTGAGGCCGATGAATTTAAAGGCTATTACAGCTTTAAACAAAGTAACTTAATTTAAAAACTCTCAGGGGAAATATAGAAACCTTCCCCTGATTCAAATCTCCCACCTCCCACCCTTTAACAAATTTAAGCAAAAAATATAAGCCCTAAGATTTTTATTTTAAAATAGCTTTATTAAAAAACAATATATGCTTATGATATTAAGCATATATAAAATATTTTAATCGATATTTCCTTTAACTATAAATAACTTTAATTATAAAAAGGAGAGCTTTTTGTTTGATAAACTAGCGCCTTTTATCCTTGAACATGAAAATAGAAAATATCAGTGGGATTGGGAACGTTGGATAGATTTAAAGAGTTTTATTGTTCCACCTGGCATAATCAAACTAAAATTAAATTTAAAGTTAAAAGAATCTATAATTAGTAAAGAAATCGACTTTTCTAATCTTAAATTAACAAACTTAATAACCCTAGCGTCTAATTTTAAAAATGAAGGTGCTCCAGATGATCCTAACTCTAAATATACGAAATCTATAGACAAGAGTGCTTTAAGTGTGTCAATTTATATAATGGAAGAATTAATATTACCGAAAAATCCCGGAGATTCTGCCACACTTTCAGTTCTATGTTCTTTATTAAGGAAAATAGGTAAACCACAGGAAGCCCTTGAAAAAACAAAAAACTACTCTTACCCAAGTGCTCCTCTTTTAACTTCAAGAGCTGCCGCTATGTGTGATCTGGAGTTATGGAAAGAAGCAAAACATGAAGTTGGGAGAGCATTAGCAATGATAAAAAACAATTCAGACAAACAAGAGGCTTTTAACGTTGTTATTCGAATTAAAGAAGCAGCACCGTATTTATATAAAAATAATTAATATTAGCCCCGGAACAGGAACAGGCAACCTACACAAAACAGCGAAAAAATACCGACGAAAGAAAGTAAAAAATAAGCTATTTTTATGAGAATCCCTGAGAAAAGTCCGAGGCGCCACCCCCGAAATGTTTATTAGCCTAAAGCTTCCGCCATTGCAAACGATACTTCGGGGTTTTTGTTTTATCTAAGAGGTATAAACCCGTCAAGAAAATAATCACACACAAACAATAAAATAAAACAAACCCTTCCCCCTATCCAGCCTCTCTTAACCCCACCAACCCAAAATAAATAATATATACTATAATTATATATAATATGTTAATATAATAATAAACATCATAATAGAATATATAATCTTTAAATGATAATCAGCCATAGCTTAAAAGACCTACACAACAGAATCATCAATTACTTAAATTTCAGCTCTAAGAAGTTAGCAAGATGCGCAAGTGTTTAACACTTGCCACCGAAAAGTACTTTCGATGTTTTTTGGGGTATCCCCAAACCCTTAATTTATTATTAAAAGCGAGGATTAAAATATGAGCAGAAAAAGAAAATTTTTCGTCGCTTTATGGCTTGATGATGATGAATATTTATCAATGAAAGCTAAAATTTCCAGAACCAGCCTTAATCAAAGCACCTACATTAGAAAATGTATTCTGGAAAAAGAAATGACAATTATCCCCGGAATCAGAGATTTTACAATTGAAATTAAAAGAATAGGAAATAACTTAAACCAGATCACCCGGCTAGCCAATGAAGGCTCAATAAAAATCATTGGAAATGATCTAAGCGATATAAAAGAAGACCTTAAAAAAGTATGGGAGCAGCTGGATGCAACCCTTAAAAAAATATAGATCATAAAATATATGGCAACAATAAAGAGGATTTCCTCAAAAGGCATCGAGCCAAAACAATTTCAACTTATATCCCCCGCCAATCTTGTCTAATCCAATAGGATTTTCATCCAATTGATACTTGCAATAATATAACCTATAAGTTATATTACTTATCATGTGGGCAGTTATTTTATATACAACTGAAAAAGGTGATAGTCCTATTGGAGATTTTATTAGCAGCCTGCCTAAAAAGGAAGAAGCAAAAACATTAAGAGAAATTGATTTACTTGAGCAAAACGGAATTTATTTAAATTTTCCGCATTCTTCCGGCATAGAAGGATATAAAGGATTAAGGGAATTAAGGATTAGATTTAGTTCAGACAATATAAGGATAATTTATTTTTTAGATATTAAAGACACTTTTGTTCTTTTGCATGGTTTTAGGAAAAAGGCACAGAAGCTTCCTAAAAAACAACTAGAAATTGCAATAACCAGGATGAAAGATTACTTAAAAAGAAGAGGTGATTAAAATGAAGTGGGAAGAATTTAAGAAAAAGAGATTTGGAGAAGATCCTGAATTAAAAAAAGAATATGATAAATTGGAACTGGAATATAAAATTATTAGCCAGGTAATAGATTTAAGAAATAAAAAGAAGATAACACAAAAACAACTAGCTGAACTTGTAAATACAAAACAGCCAAGCATTGCAAGACTTGAAAGTGGTGATTATAACCCAACTGTTGATTTTTTAAAAAAAATTGCCGAAGTTTTAGGTGCTGATCTTGAAATTAATTTTATTTCCAAAGCTTCCTGATTAACTATGATATCTATCCAGTAAAAATATTTCTTTTATAGTTCTTAAATAAGTTAATTCCTTCAAATATTGGTTCGAGTCCTCCCAACCCCTTAATAACACCATGACACAGCATCTTTTTGACTCATACAAGGGGTATTTCTTTATCATGGTTTTTAAATATTAATATTACAGGTATAAAACCATTACCCGTACATTACGAAGCCTTAGAATCAATATTTAAAGGTCTTCAGGTAGCGCAAATAAGTATTATTTGTGCATTATTACATTATTTTCTTGACTCCTTAAATACATAGCTTACTATTACGTATAATAAGGATTACAAGAAATAAGCTAAAAAAAGGGATGTTATGGCCAGAAGAAAAAAACTACCGGTTATTTTAGAGCCCGAAGAAGCAGAAAAATTACTTAAGATCCCAAATAAGAGATATTTACCAGGTGTTAGGAACCGGGCAATAATTTCAGTAATGCTTAACATGGGGCTCAGGGTAAGTGAAGTTTCTGGTTTAAGGCCTCAAGATATTAATTTAACAAAAAATAAATTAAGGATCGTGGCCGGTAAAGGAAATGTTGATCGCGACCTGGCAATCCCATTTTATACAGCGGAATTACTGAGAGCCTGGAAGGAAGCAAAGCCAGCCGGATCTGAATATTTTTTTTGCATAGTAAAAAATAAGAAAGAGGGTAAGTTTGCTTCCTTAGTTGGAAGTAAATTATCAATTAGGGGCATCCAGGTTTTTGTTAAAAGATACGGCCAAAGGGCCGGGATCACAAAAAACATTTCACCGCATACATTAAGGCATACCTACGCCACGCAATACTATCGACAAACCAAAGACATCGAAACCCTAAGACGGATCCTGGGGCATGCAGATATAAGCACCACGACAATTTATATTACCCTGGCCAATATTGATGTTGAAAATGGAATGAACCAATTTATTGAAACTAAAGCTTAGTAAACTTTATAGGAAAGTTAAAAATGAAAAAAAATATCAGATACCATGGTTAATTATTAAAATATAAAATATACACTTTGCTATTTTTGGGGGAACCCCCCAACGCTTTAGAAAGGAATAAATGAAAAAAATTGCAATAGTTAATCAAAAAGGCGGAGTAGGTAAAAGTACAGTATGCCAGAATTTAGCAGTATGTTTAGCCAGACAAGGTAAAAAAGTATTAGCCATAGATTCGGATCCCCAGGCTTCACTTACGAGTTGCTTTGGTTATAATGGAGACACGCTTGAAAACACGCTCCCGGTATTATTGGAGAAGCATTTAAATAAAGAACCCATAAATTTAAAGGACTTTATCATAAAAACACCTGAGGGAGTTTATTTGCTCCCAGCCGACATAAGGCTTACAAACATTGACCGGAGTTTAAATAATATTGTCAGTAGAGACACGTTTTATAATAAGGCATTAAAAGAACTGGACGGACTGGACTTAGATTTTATTTTAATTGACGGACCACCTTACACAAGTTTAATTACAAACAATATATTGTCATATGTTGAAGGCTTAATAATTCCCATAAGCCCAGATTTTTTAACCTTAAAGGCTTTTAAAATCTTAGCCGAGACAATAGATTTGATAAAAGAGGATGTTAACCCTGATTTAAAGATTTTAGGACTATTATTTAATTTAGTTGATGTAAGAACTTATCATGCAAAAGATGTTATGCAATACACAAAAGATACCCTGGGGAATAGTACAAAAATATTTACCAGCACCATAAGAACCAATACAAAAATAAAAGAGGCGCAGGTTAAAGGACAAAGCATTTTAACGTATGATCCGGCAGCAATAGGCTCCCTGGACTTCTTAGAATTTACAAAAGAATTTTTAAGTGTAATACAGAATAATACTAAGTAATACAAAATAATACTAAATAATATAAATATTATCACGTGAATAATATTATTAAATATTACAGATATAATATAGATATTATCAAATATTACAGATATAATATAAATATTACTTATTATTATAACTTAATATTTAGAAGGATTTCATATTATGGATAAAAGAAGCAAAATGAGCAACCTGGATATTTTTAGTAAATCAGATAAAGCAGACGTTAAAAAAGAAATTAAAAAAGACATGTCAGAGCATGTTACAAAATCATTCAGATTAACGAAAGATCAAGCCGATAAATTAAAAGGATATACCCAGGCAATACAGCCCGGCCACTTTATGATAACGGAAGCAGATATTATTAGATATATGATTTTAACCTTTGATTTAAAGAAAGCTCGGGAAGATTTTTTTAAAATTAAATAATAAAGGTTTATAAAAATGGATAAAAAAGACAGCCAGGGTAAAGAGAGTAAAGACGATTCAAGAGGATTTGAATCTTTGGACGATTTGGCAAATTATCTAAACGAAAAAATGCCGTCCATAACTCCCGGAACCGCAAAAGCAATTGCAGAATTGATTACCCGTAGAACTGCTAAAAAGAAATTAGAAAAGCCTGATAAAAAGAAAGTTGCCCCATCTGCAAAGTTTAAGAGGATTTATAAAAATGCAGAAATGGAAAAGCAAATACATCAGATATTAAAACCAGGCAAGCTGAAAAAGATAGAAAATAATTTCATTGATGAGGATTTTGCAAATGGCGAGATGGAAGTTTGGAAAGCCGGGAACGTTGAATACCTTGTCAGAGTTGAAGATATGATCAAGCTTGGTGGGAAAGAGCCCAAAGTGTTTGTTTCGCAGATGAAAAACATTGCACTTTTAATGGGATTAACACAGGAGCAGCAATATCATAATACTGTCAAAGAAGCAGTTTGTCGCTTTCAATTGTCATATTATGCTGAAAGACGAGGGTATACGAAAGGAGAACACGGAAAAATTTTAGAAGAACTTAAAAGAGATTTACTTTCAGGTGCCTTAACATCTTTTAGGGTAGATGAAAAGGTAATCAGGCAAGGTCGGGAATATATAAAGCATAGCATATCAAGTTTTTATTCTTTATATGAGCCTAGAAATTCTGGCGACACTTGGGAAGTTGAATTTAAGGATTCTTGGAAAAATTATATTGAAGAAACTTTAAATAAAGAAGGCCAATTTTTTATTGAAGACCGCAATGCTATCGAAGATAGGTACACAACTAGAAACCCTTATTTATATTTATTTTATAGACAGCTTATAAAAAGAAAAAAAACACACAATTTACTTACGCAGCCGATTAAAATTAAAAATCTTTTGGAAGACATGAAGATACCGGAGAAAATTTTAATCAGGCCGAAGGAATGTTACGATCTTCTTAAGGAATGCTTAATTTATTTTAGTGAAAATTATCGGCCTCTCCCCGAAATAGAAAGTTTTAAAATCTATAACGACTTTAACAAAACCAAAGCAATAAAAGAACTGCTGCACGTATCGGAAGCCTTCAAGCAATATCCTTACAAAGAATTTAAGGAAGACTTGGCAGCCATTGGAATAAAGGACATCAGGGAAGCATTTATAAGCTTTAAAAGATATCCTGAAGAACCTGAAAAAACAGCCACATCAAAAAAAGAAGAAGAAAGCGATTTATTTAAAAGGACATTTAAGTGGTTTACTGGTTGGGAAATAACAATACCAAAAGAGGACCAGGAAAGCATGATCAGAATATACATAAAGAAATTAGGGTCTGCAAAATATGAAGACATATTTAACAGGGAAGCAAACAGGTCTGGCGCAAATGCGGTTGAGTTTTTAACTAAAACATTAAAATCAGAATTGGATAAAATATAACAGCACCAAAGAAGACAGCCGGGAAGAAAACCACTGATTTTACTCACACCTGAGGTACAAAATACCCAAGCACAAATAAGCACGAATTTTTGGCCTACCTACTATACATAAATTTTTAGTTCTACTGACACTTAAGGTACAAAAAATAGTTAGTTTTACATACACTTGAGGTACAAAATATCCAAGCACAAATAAGCACGAATTTTACCCACAAAAAAGATACACAAACAGTTATTTTTACTGACACATTAGCCGAAATGCCCAAAAGTTACATACACATTAGGTACAAGATTTTTATAGTTTTACTCACACTTGAGGTACAAAAACACCTAATTTTACTCACACTTGAGGGACAAAATGCTAAAAAGTTACTCACACTTGAGGTACAAAATATCCAAGCACAAATAAGCACGAATTTTAAGCCTGCACTAAATCTTTAGAAGTACTTACTAAATATTTAAAGATAACTAAATAGAGAAAAGCAATAGGTTTTTTTAATTTTAAAGATAAAAGAATAAAGACAAGACCGGGAAAATGGGCAAGAATGCAAATAGGATGAGAAGATTAGGAAAGCCTTATTAAAAAGTATATCAAAAAATATGGAGTAACGGAATATAAAAAGCTCTTTAAAAGAGAAGAAAACAAACATAATGCTAATATGGTGAAGTTTTTAACTAAGGTGTTGCCTAATTATAAACCAGGCGAAGACTCCAAACCATAATATATTAATTACACATAAGCAATCTAGATTTTACTTACACTAAAGGTACAAAAAAATTAAGCATATTTGAGCACAAAATAAGCTTAAAACTACAGACATTTAGAAGCTTTTAATTAAACAGGTTAATGGTACACATCCTGAGCTTTTTAGCTCTTTTCTTAGGGGCATATTTGAAGCTATAAAATATACTGCAGGCCTGTTTTTTACTGTTTTTAGCTATATAATATATTTTTAAATATTGAAAAATAATATAGCCTCCATTCATTAAAATTTACTAATTTGGATAAAAGAAATAAAATAAAACCAATTAAACGACGATCATTCGTTAGGATTTTACAGAAAAATTGCAGATATGGTTCCGGAAAATTTAATATTTCAGGCGTTAAGTGAAGTTAAAGACGCTTTTTTAACCGGAAGGGTTAAAAAGAGCAAAGCAGCTTTATTTACAACCGTTATTCAAAGTAAAGCCCAAGAAAATAATATAAACTTAGATATCAAAAAAACAGAAATATGATAGATAAAATTATTGCAAATTATTCTAAACTCATCACTGATATCGCATCCCTTATTGAGCAGGGACGTAAAACAACCGTGCGGTATGTGAATACCGTTCTGGTGGCTACTTATTGGCTCATCGGTAGAAGGATTGTAGAGTATGAGCAAAAAGGGAAAGAACGGGCAGAGTATGGAAAAGAATTACTCCAAAAGTTATCTCAAGACTTAAATAATAGATTTGGGCGTGGTTTTCCCCCGGACAATCTCGAAGCAATGCGGCGCTTCTATTTAAGTTACCCAATTGAAATTTCCGAGACAGTGTCTCGGAAATTGCTTTCTGAAAACCCCCAGACAGTATCTGGAGAATTATCCTATCCTGAAGTAGATGAAAACATTAAAAAAATTCAGATAGCGCCTGGAATTTCCGAGGCGCTGATGCGGAAATTCACATTATCATGGTCTCACTACCGCTTACTAATACGCATTGACGAAACCCTTAAAAGAGAATTCTACGAAGCAGAGTGTATCAGGGGAAACTGGTCTGTAAGGCAACTGGACAGGCAAATTCAATCCATGCTTTATGAACGAACGGCGTTATCCAAACGTAAACTCTCAGTTATTGCTAAAGCACACGAAAAGCCTATCACTTTAAAGCCAGAAGACGAAATCAAAGACCCTTATATTCTGGAATTTCTTGGATTAAAGTCTCTTTCAGATATTCATAAAAGGTTTCTAGTGAGGTTAAGCTATTAGGAAATTGCATGTTTATTTTTAGATATTTATTTTTTAAAAAAATGATATCATGGTTAATTTTTTTAACAGGCATTTCTTTATCTATAGCCACAGTTTTTTGATATTTACATTAATAACCCTATAATTTCGGTACTTGACTACTGGAAAATCGGTACTATAATAGTGTTATGATTAAAAGAAAGATATTTTCTAAGCTCGTAGAGCATTTATCATCTGACCAGATGACGATTCTTATTGGTCCCAGACAGGTAGGGAAAACTTATTTAATGAGCGAGCTGAGAAAGAAACTTGAGGCCGGAGGTCAAAAAACAGTCTGGTTAAATCTTGACAATGAAGAAGATAAGAAGCGGCTGGCCTCACAAGCAGACTTACTCTCTTATATTGAGCTGCAAGTAGGAAAAGAGAGAGCAATTGTTTTTATTGACGAAGTCCAAAGAAAAGAAGATGCAGGGCTTTTCTTAAAAGGCATCTTTGATATGGGAACACCCTATAAGTTTGTCGTCTCTGGTTCAGGTAGCCTTGAGCTTAAAGCGAAGATTCCAGAATCAATGGCGGGAAGAAAACAGCTTTTCACCATTGACCCCATTAGCTTTGAAGAATTTGTTAATTTCAAAACAAACTATCAGTATGAAGACAGGCTCAGTGCCTTTTTTAAGTTGGAAGAGGGGAAATTAGCCCGACTTCTTTCAGAGTACATGGTGTTTGGGGGATACCCACGGGTTGTGCTTGCACAAACCATTTCAGCAAAACAAAGTCAGATGCAAGAAATCTATCGAAGCTATATTGACAGAGACATTCATGACTTGCTCCATCTTGAGAAAACAGAAGCATTCACCAACCTTTTGAAAATCATTGCTTCTCAGATTGGCAGCCTTGTTAATGTAGCTGAACTGGCCTCAACGGTGGGGATTGATGAGAAAACAATCAAGCACTATCTGTTTTACCTTGAACAGACTTTTATTATTACCAAAGTTACGCCTTATTTTAGAAACACAAGAAGTGAAATTACCAAGTCGCCAATCTACTACTTTGTTGATATTGGTCTTCGAAATTGGCTTTTAGGGCTGTTTGGTTTGCCAGAGATCCCCCCACCCTTAAGTGGGTATCTCTTTGAGAATGTTGTTTTTAACACCCTCAGAAGCCAGACAGAGCTCTCACCAACTCAAATTCACTTCTGGCGGACAAAAGACCAAGCTGAAGTAGACTTTATACTCGAAAAAGGCCTCGAAGTGATTCCTGTAGAAGCAAAACATACCAAGCTCTCAAAGATTGAAATAACACGCTCATTCAGGAGTTTTCTGACAAGATACAGACCAGCGAAAGGATATGTGGTGCATGTTGGGAACAAAGAGGAAAGAAAAACAGTAGAGAATACAAATATTGAGCTTTTGTCTTACTTCAAACTTCTTTTTCAAGGGATAGAGTAAGGATATAAAACATTTTCTTAATAACATCTTGAAGAAAGTATTATAAAGAATTTTTTCTCCTAAGAATAAACAATAAAACATCTTATTAGCTTCTAGAATTTTTGTTTACTTATGTATAGTAGAAAATGGAAACAGAGTGCGAGGAAGAAGAAAATGATCCGATAGGAATCATTCTTTGTTCAGATAAAAAGAAAACCGTTGTAGAATATGCCTTAGGCGGAATGGACAATAAAATTTTTGCTTCAAAGTATAAACTGCAATTGCCTGGGTCAGAAATACTGAAGAGCGAAATAGAACATGAAAGACAAAGACTTCTGGAAATGAAAATCGTTGAAAAAGAACAAGGCGAAAACTCAAGCTAAAATAAAAAAAAAAGAGATTAACCCTAAGTGTGCCCTCTCATCATGATGAAATAATAATATCATGCCATACATCCAGTATCAAATATTTATGTACCGTGATTTTCATCCCCGCCCTCTTTATCAAATTACGCCACCGCTTCTCTCCCCTTAACTCCCTGATAAAATAAAAAAGAATCGTAGTCCCGGGACAGAACCAGGCAACCTACACAAAACAGTGGAAAATACCGACGAAAGAAAGTAAAAATAAGCTATTTTTATGAGAATCCCTGAGAAAAGTCCGAGGCGCCACCCCGAAATGTTTATTAGCCTAAAGCATACGCCATGGCAAACGATACTTCGGGGCTTTGTTTTTATAAGAGATATAAAATCAGTTTCACAAAAAAAATCAGGCCCCAAACTTCCAGAGCCTGATTTTAAAATAAATTCCAAAAAAATTTACGGAGTCACATTAAACATATCACATACACTAATCCACTCTTCATTATTTAAAAATGCCTGAAGTATTTCCAATTGGGATGCACCACTATTCATATAACTTAGCCAGCTGTCATATCCGGCAGTATCCGGATTTCTTGCAAATAAAGTCTGATACAAAAAATTAATAAATTCCGCGTTACTCATAGCCGCAACCTTAGCCCCAATTTCATCAGAGAATATAAAATGCTCAACTATAAAGTTAGCCCCAAATACACCATTAGTTAACTGCTCGTTCCAGTAATTAAATCCTGATTCATCAAACACTCTAATTAAGCTGTTATCATATAACATTTTGATAAAACCACCAGACGTTGCCCCGTAATGATTTAGTAACTGCCCCATATCAAGACTAAGAGACACCCACTCTTCAGAAGTAAAGGGTCTGGGTGCAGCTGGTGAGCCTTCTGATGAGGCTGCTGCCACAATCGTAAACTTGGCATTTGTATTTGAGGCTACTGTTATGGCTTCGTCTTTTGTTAAACTTGCTGCCGGAATTGTAATTGCCATTGTTGCACTTAAAGCGGCTGTTGGTGTTCCTGCTATTGTTATTGTTACCGTTGTATCACTAGTCCTAACTGCTGTTGCTGTTAAGCCTGCCGGTTTATTTGTAATCCAAGTTGTAGGAGCAGTTATCTCTGCCGCAAATGTGTCACTTGTTAATGTGATGGCTGCTTCTTTTGAAGTAATTGCCGCATTTTGAGTGCCGCTTACATCTACATCGGCTACTGCGGCTGTGCCTACCGGTACTGTGTATAATGAAAATTCTATACGATCAACAAGACTAGTGTTTGCATAAGTTTCTGCTGTAGAACCTTCATACCCAGATATCGTCAGAATGGCTGGCGCTGCTGGCTCAGTAAACGCATTAGTCCCAATAGTTGTATCACTCTTTAGTATCGTTGCACTTATTAGGGATGTGCATCCATTAAACGCACTCGCCCCAATACTTGTAACACTGTCTGGTATGGTTATGCTTGTTAGGCTTCGGCAGTCCCTAAACGCACCCACCCCGATACTTCTAACACTGCTGGTTGGAGTAAATGTTACGCTTGCCAGGCTTGTGCAGCCCCTAAACGCAAAATCCCCGATACTTGTAACACTGTCTGGTATGGTTATGCTTGTTAGGTTTGCGCAGTTACTAAACGCATAATCCCCGATACTTGTAACCGTGTCTGGTATGTCTATGCTTGCCAGTTTTGTGCAGCTCCAAAACGCACCATACTCAATAATTGTAACACTGTCTGGTATGGTTATGCTTGTCAGGGATGTGCAGCTCCTAAACGCTTCATCCCCGATACTTGTAACGCTGCTTGGTATGGTAATGCTTGTGAGGGCGGAGCAGCTATAAAACGCCTGATACCCAATACTTGTAACGCTGTCTGGTATGGTTATGCTTGTTATGGTTGATTTATTTTTAAACACACTATCACCTATACTTGTAACCGGGTTAGAATCAAGCTCGGCGGGAATTACAACTTCAGTAACACCTGATTTAAGAGCAAAACCTGTAATTGCGCCAGCTGTGTCGTAAGTCCAAGTACCATATACAGTATCATTATAAGTAGCCCCATAAATCTTCCCCGGAGCAGTAAAAGTAATCATGGAAACTGTAAATAACATAACAGCTACAACCAACAATATTTTTTTAAAACTGCCAGTAATTGTTTTTAGCATTTTCGCATTCTTTTAAGTTATAAAATAAATTGCACATAATAATAATTCAATTTCAATCAAAATTCCAATGAAACCTAATAAAACTCACAGCCCTCTTCCCCTATCCAGCCTCCCTGAACCCGCCCAACCAAAAATAAATAATATATACTATAATTATATATAATATGATAATATAATAAACAACATCATAGTAGAATATATAATATTTACATGATAATCAGCCATAGTTTAAAAGACCTAAACAACATAATCATCAATTACTTATATTTCAGCTTTAAGAAGTTAGCAAGATATGCAAGTGTTTAACACTTGCCACCGAAAAGTACTTTCGATGTTTTTTGGGGTATCCCCAAACCCTTAATTTATTATTAAAAGCAGGAATTAAAATATGAACAGAAAAAGAAAATTTTTCGTCGCTTTTTGGCTAGATGATGAGGAATTTTTATCGCTGAAAAATAAGATATCCAAAGCCAACCTTACCTGCAGCGACTATCTTAGAAAATGCTCATTAGATAAAAACATCACAGTTATTCCCGGAATAAGAGATCTAATAATTGGAATTAAAAGAATAGGAAATAACCTAAACCAGATCACCCGTCTAGCCAACGAAGGCTCAGTAAAGATCATTGGAAA
>Ga0208905_1000918_pt1 | contig 14850 bp, 21 predicted proteins | sample AntAceMetag02UKS_FD_184776 | JGI IMG/M metagenome (GOLD analysis project Ga0208905, IMG submission 184776) | Saline lake microbial communities from Ace Lake, Antarctica - Antarctic Ace Lake Metagenome 02UKS (SPAdes) (version 2) | ecosystem: Environmental > Aquatic > Non-marine Saline and... | reverse complement strand
AGATATCGCACTCGATAAAGCTGTTAAATTATGACCGGTGACAAGAAAATTGCTGAATTATTAAATCACAACTGGAACTTATTGCAGAATTCGCTCGAAACATTAGAACTATCTGTTAATAAATGTAATCAGATAGGTCATAAAGCGATATACTCATTTGAAGAAAATGAATCATTTGATTCACTTACTTCGAAATTTGCCAGGACTTCCGGTATCTATATGCAAAAAATACTAAGGGGAATCTGGTCACTACTACACGAACCTTATGTGCCTTTTATTGATCTGTTAAATAAAGTGGAAAAAACCGGCATTATTGATTCTGCAGACAGACTACTTGAAATACGCGAATTAAGAAACGAGATAGCCCATGAATATATCCCCGAAACATTGAACAACTTAGTTGGCGAAGTAATCACACTTTATCCTCATCTGCGTAAAAACATTGAATACACCCGGTCTTTTATCTCAAAAAGATATTCCATTTATTGAAAGAAAAGCGGAAATTGTAACAATACAACCGGGATAAACCTTATAGTAAGCCACAAAAGATTAACTTTGTAAACCACAATAAAGCACAAAGCATGTTGTCCTCAGTTGAAATATTGAATTTTTTAAAGGAAAACAAAAACTATTTAAAAACACATTTTCATTGCACTGAAATCGGTTTGTTTGGGTCTTATTCCCGAAACGAACAAACAGATAGAAGTGATATTGATATATTGGTTGTTTTCAAGCCAAATACACCTGATTTATACACCACGGAACAGAAACTTAAAGAATACCTTAAAACGCATTTTAATCGGGAAATTGATATTTGCTCCAAAAAATGGATTAAGCCTGTATTCAAGCCACTGGTATTGAAAGATGTTGTATATGCCTGACAAAGACTATTACATAATGCTTTCAATGATCGAGACCATTGACAAAATTATCAGGTACACCCGGGATTATAAATCCGCTGAAGAACTTTATCAAAACGACCGGGATTTTGATGCAGCTATGATGAATTTTATTGTTATCGGTGAAGAAGCCGGAAAACTTTCCGATCAATTAAAGAAAAAAAACCAAAAAATAAATTGGCAAAAAATTTATGGATTGAGAAATATAATTGCCCACCACTACTTTGGGATAAACGCTGATATTGTTTGGCAAATAATCCGCGATGATTTACCCAAACTAAAAGATGAACTTAACCAATTGATCAAAGAATGAACCGATGAAGTATGCCGGGTACCGAGTGGAAAGTGAAAATTGCAACAATACAACCGGAATGCCAAACAATAAACTATCAATGAAATCTGCCACCAACAGCCCCATGATAAAAAGCTTTATTAAGGAAAACAGCGTCCTGTTCTGGTATATTCCCGAAGAAAAGAAAGAGAACATAAGCATTGAATTCCTTGTTGAAACAATATTGAATTACGGAGATGAAAAATCAGTAAAAAAACTCTTCGATTTAGTAGGAATTAATAAAGTTGCTGCAATATTTTACAAGCAAACTTCAAGAAAAAGAGTTAATTATTTCGATCGAACAGCTTATTTCTTTGATTTATATTTTAAAAAGCATGTACAAGGATATCCTTTCGAAGGAACAGCATAATATTTTACCTTTAATAGGTGTATTTTCAAAAGATTTTTATTTGGTTGGAGGAACTGCCATTGCATTACAGCTTGGACACAGGCATTCTATCGATTTTGATTTGTTTACAGAGAAGAAATTAAAAAGAAAGCAAATAAAAAATATTATTCAGAAAAATGGATTTATACCTGATAAAATCATTTATGAAGCCTATGACCAAATGCATCTGATAATAAAAGGTGTGAAAGTAACTTTTTTTCAATACGAACATAAAATAAAGGCCAGCCTTAATTTTGAAAACATTATCAATATTCCTCCTCTTGTTGATCTGGCTGCAATGAAAGCTTATGCACTTGGTGGCAGGGCAAAATGGAAAGATTATGTTGACCTTTACTTTATAATAAAAAACAATTTTAGCTATAAAGAGATATCCAATAGAGCCGTTGAATTGTTTCAAACATTCTTTAATCCAAAACTTTTTAAAGAGCAACTTTCATATTTTGATGATATAGATTACAGTGAAGAAGTTGTATATCTCCCAGGACAAGATGTGTCTAAGGAAGAAATTAAAAGATTTTTGATAGATGTGGCTACTGAAGAATTTTAACCCCCTTGCTCTTCACTCTTTGCTCTTTGCTCCCTGCTATTCACTCTTATTTCTTTTTTACTATCTTTGAACATATGGTGTCCATGCGTAATAATATTGACGAATTAATCGATTTGGAAAAAATCTCCAATGCTTTACAGGAGTTTTCAAATATTTCTTTCGCTTTGATCTATGGTTCATCAAAAGATGGGAAAGTAAATATCGGGTCTGATATTGATATCGTTGTTTGGTTTGATAAAAACTATAATGAAGATTCTGTTGTAAATATTATAAAAACAGTAGAAAACATATATCCTGATATTGAATGCGATCTTACCATACTTAATAACAAATCCGTTTTTTTACAATATGAAGCATTGAAAGGGAAATTATTATTTATACGAAAAGGGAAACAAAATAATTGGGCTGATTTTTATTCTTCAACATGCAGAAAATATGAAGATCGTTTTTTTTGGATGCAAAAGCAATTACAATATCGCGGTTATAGCTGGAATATAAAAACAGAATGAAATGAAGTATAATAGCATTATAGAGAATAAGCTACGTTTACTGGAATCTAAAATTTCGGAAATATCAAGCTGGAATATAAAATCATTTAATCAGTTAAAGGAAAGCACATTATTACAAAATGCTACTGAAAGAGCTTTACAAGTATCTGTTGAAATAATGATAGATGTAAGCGAACGTATTTTGGCAATTGAAAAAATACCTCCACAAAACAGTTCTGACGATAACTTTAAAAAACTTGAGGAATTAAAGATAATTAAAGATGCAGATAAATACATTAGCATGATAAAATTCAGGAATTTTATGGTGCATCGATATGAACATATTGATCTTGATATTGTTTATGGTATCTTAAAAAATAAACTATTCCTCTTTGAATATTTTACAGACGAAATAAGAAGTAGTTGAGCAGGTAAATCTCCCAGGCACAACCCGAATGTTTAGAAAATGAAAGCTCATAGAAAAAAAGCAAACATAAAAACCCTCTCCCCCCATCTCTTCTGGGATACAGACAGTGAACAATTAACATTTGAAAAAAATCGTAAACTGATCATTCACCGGGTACTGGATTATGGTTTATTAGATGATTGGAATTATATTGAAGAATACTATGGCTGTCGACTTATTGCTAAAACTGCTACAACCATAAAAGATTTGGATAAAAAGTCCATGGCATTTATGTCACTGCTTTCAGGTATTCCAAAAGAACATTTTGCATGCTACACTACAAAACAATCGACAACAAAACACTGGATCTATTAAGGCAGCTTTTGTCTGTGCCGGAGTTCTCAAAACTGCGTTTGGTAGGAGGTACATCCCTGGCATTACAAATTGGGCACCGAAAATCAGTTGATCTTGATTTGTTTGGTCATATTGATGCAGATGAGTTTGCTATTGCTGAACAACTTATGAAAGTCGGACAAACAACCCGGCTACAAAAATCTGTAAATATTAATATTTACCTGATTAACAAGATAAAAGTGGATATTGTAAACTATCCCTATAAATGGTTGGAGGAGGCGGTAATTGAAGATGGTTTGGTTTTGGCAGACAAACAGGATATTGCAGCCATGAAGTTATCTGCTATAACCGGACGTGGTTCTAAGAAGGATTTTATCGATTTGTTTTTCTTATTAAAGGAATTTACCCTTGAAAAATTATTACGCTTTTATATCGGAAAATATCCTGATGGATCGAAATTCCTGGTATTAAAAAGTCTTTCGTATTTTATTGATGCAGATGAAGATGAGATGCCAATTATGATAAATCCCATTCATTGGGATCATGTGAAAACATTAATTACATCTTCAGTTGAAAGTTTTATTAAAAATTAAACCCAGCACCCACATTCTCGTCCCCTCGTTCATAACACCCTGCACTCATCCCTTTGCTCTTCTCTTCATACCGGCATTGACATCCGGAGACTGGGACCCACTTGGCGCAGAAGGCGGTGCCCTGAGCGGTTACTGAGCTTGTCGAAGTGACTGTCGAAGGGAAGCAATCTCCCATGCATAACTTGAAAGTTCAGAAAATGAAAGCTCTTAAAAGAAAAGTAAAGAAATACCGAACGTTTCCCCGAATACTTAATGTTTGAACTAACAAAAGAAGAGCTGGAAAATCTGAGGCACCAATTTGGCACCTCCAATTGGGGAGGGACTCAATATAAGCCAATGGAATTAAGCATGTTGAACCCCGAACCCTGGAACCTTCTAATTATGTTGTTAATACATGACTAAAGACGAATTATATCATATTATTTCTAGTGGTGAAAGTGAAACGATAGAATTTAAATCCGGTTTTAACAATGAAGTAATTATTTCGTTATCAGCATTTGTAAATACTAAAGGAGGAACTGTTATTATTGGTGTATCAAATAAAGGCAAGGTTACAGGTATTTCAGTAAATCAGGAAATAATTAAAAACTGGATAAATGAAATCAAACAAAAAACCTCTCCTTCTATTATTCCTGAATCAAAAACTGTCCCCATAGATAATAAAAATATACTTGTTTTGTCCGTCAATGAATTTCCTGTAAAACCTGTTTCTGTACGTGGAAGGTACTACAAACGATGTGAAGCTTCAAACCAACAATTAACAACTGACGAAATAGTTGAAATGAAATTTATTAGTTTAAATAAATCTTTCGACTCGTTTATTGTTGATACTAAAATATCAGAACTTAACAATGATGTTTTAAAAATTTTTCACCAAAGAATAGAACAATCCGGGCACTATAAATCCAGTGGGAAAATAATCACAGATCTTGCAAAGCTTGGTTTTATACAATCAGGAAAAATAACAAAAGCTGCCGAATTGTTATTTGATACACATCATACAACAATACATATAGGTAGATTCAAAAATCCTGAAACTATTATTGATGATATTATTATAAGATCCCCTTTAATAATTGCAGTTGATGAGGCTATGGAATTCATCAAGAAAAACATCAGATTAGCCTATCAATTTACTGGGGAACTACAACGTAAAGATCGTTGGCAATATCCACTGCCTGCATTACGTGAAATGTTACTTAATGCTATTATACACAAAGATTATCGTAACCCTACAGATGTTATAATTAAAATTTTTGATAACAGTATATAATTCACGATTTACATGATTTTTTAAGAATTGTCGTCAAATTAAATACTGATGTCCCCAAAGATGTCCCCAAAGATGTCTCTAAAGAAAAAAGATTAAAATTGATCATTGGTTTAATAAAAGAAAACCCAGGAATAACGCAGCCGACTCTTGCAAGTGAATTTAATGTAGATTTAAAAACAATAAAACGTGATATGGAAAAATTAAAAACAGAAAATAAAATAATTAGAATTGGAGGGAGTAAAGATGGATACTGGAAAATTATTGATAAAAAGTAAAAGTTAAGTAGGTAAGTGAGGAGCAAGCGACAAGACAAGGGGCAACTAAGCGACGGGGCGACAAACCTTGAACTTATAATTCAAACTTCGTATTCATCCGCCCAATCCGCATTATCCGCGTTACATTTGCAGCCATTAATACATGAATAAGCCAGATATCTTACATATCATTAATCAAGGAGAAAACGAAACACTTGAGTTTAAATCAAACTTTAACAATGAAACTATTATTAACTTGAGTGCATTTGCTAATACAAAAGGTGGCAGAGTATTAATTGGTATTTCTGACAGGGGCATTAAAGGTGTTTCCTTAAACAATGAGTCTGTAAAAAGTTGGATAAATGAAGTTAAACAAAAAACAGAACCCTCTATTATTCCGGATGCTCAAACTATAACTATCGACAAAAAAACTATTGTTGTTTTATCTGTTCAGGAGTTTCCAATTAAGCCTGTTTCGGCGAGAGGGAGATATTTTATCCGTAAAAACAACTCAAATCATTTGTTATCATTGGATGAGATAAATAATTTATATCATTTTTCTCTTCAAACATCCTGGGACAGTTATGAGTATAAAGGAGCCGATAAAGATAGTCTGGATTTTGAGAAGGTACAGTTATTTATAAAAAAAGTGAATAATAGTGGAAGGTTCAGGTTAAGCGGAAAGCCATTGGAATGTTTAACCAAACTCAGATTAGTTATTAATAATAAACCCACAAATGCAGCAATGATTCTTTTCTCAAAAGAGGAATTATTTTTCAATGTACATGTGGGAAGATTTAAGACACCATCTTATATTATAGATGATAAAATGTTCCGGGGTAATTTATTTGATATTGTGGAAGATACAATGCGGTATATTATTGGACAAATAAAAGTAGCTTTTGAATTTACAGGGGCTATTCAGCGAAATGAGATTTTTGAATATCCAATTCATGCATTACGGGAACTGGTATTAAACGCTATTGTACATCGTGATTATACTAATCCTACCGATATTCAAATCAAAATTTTTGATAATTCGATTTCCATTTTTAATCCCGGAAAATTATTTGGTGGTATTACGGTAGAGGAGCTAAAAACAAATCATTATCAATCGAGAACCCGCAATAAATTAATTGCTGAATCTTTTTATCTTACGAAAGATATTGAGAAATATGGAAGTGGGTATATTAGAGTAAGGGAAGCTATTAGTGAGTATCCTACAATGAACTTCGATTATGAAGAAACCGGAGACGGCTTTCTGGTAACTTTGACTTATACTCATCAAAAAACCACTTCAGAGGTTGTAGAAAATGGTGTAGAAAATGGCGAATTAAATGGCGAATTAAATGGCGAATTAAATATTGGTCAGGCTACAGTATATCAACTAATTAAAAAACAGACAGGAATTAATGCAACGGAGATATCTAAACAATTAAAAATGCCTTTTAGTACTGTAGATAAACATATTCGGGTTTTATTGAAAAAAGGACTTATTGAACGACGCGGAAGTAAAAAAACAGGTGGCTATTTTGTTATAAGTGAAAAAGGATTTTGCGAGTGTTCCCTGAGCCTGTCGAAGGGCAAACTGTTTAGCTAAACCCGAATGTTTAGAAAATGACAACTCTTAAGTGAAAAGTAGAAATTGTAACAACACAACCGGAATGATGAAGAAAGGTAATGGGTACCGGGAAGTCACGATTCACGATTCTTCAAAAAAAATAAAATATAATTAATTTTGTCTGCTATTATCAGACAATTGTCTGTATATTGCAGACAAAACAATCATGAACACACTTGAGAAAATATTAACCTCTAAAGCCAGGGCGGCTATTTTTACTATTCTTTTCGGAATTGATCACCGGAAATTGCATTTGCGTGAGATTCAACGCAGAGCTGGTCTTGCCATTGAAACTATCAGGAAAGAGACACATAACCTTGAAGATTTGGGATTGATTGTAAAACGCAGGGACGGAAATAGAACCTATTTTACTGCAAACACCAAACATCCATTATATCATGAAATACACCAAATGGTCATTAAGACATCTGGATTAACAATGGTTTTACAACAGGCATTGAATTTGGCAAACATTAAAATTGTGTTTGTTTTTGGATCCATTGCCCAGGGAAATGAAACAGATAAAAGCGATGTTGACCTGTTTGTTATTGGCAATGTGGGACTGCGGGCATTAAGCAATGTATTAAAAGAACCTGCTAATATCCTTGGCCGGGAAATCAACCCACATGTTATGACACTGAACGAATTTATCACCAGAAAACAAAAGGGAGAACATTTTGTAACCCGTATTATTAATTCACCTAAATTAATGATTATCGGCTCAGAAAATGAGTTTACAGAATTGGTTGGATAACAAATGGATTCGTAAGCACCAAACGAGTCCTCAGGAAATCGGAAATTTGCTGGAGATCGTTAAACGCGATATAAAGGATGCCAATTTCCGGAAGGTTTCTGCAGACTGGAGATTTGGAATAGCATACAATGCTGCACTAAAATTATTTACAATTCTTATTTATGCAAAGGGCTATAGACCAGAGAGGACACTTGCTCACTATCGTACCATAAAGGCTTTACCTCTGATACTTGGTAAGGATAAAGAAAAGGACATAAACTACCTGGATGCTTGCAGGATAAAAAGGAATAAGGTGGAATATGATTATAGCGGTGGATCAACACACTTAGAAGCTGATGAATTAATTAAGTTTACAAAAGAACTTAAAACTACGGTTATTAATTGGCTTTGGGATAATTATCCAGAACTGTTGAAATAATTGTATTCATACCAATAAATCAAAACAAATGTCAAAAATCGTTTCACCCTCCGCTCTTCTCTTCTTCCCGGCATTTACATCCTTGTCCGCCATATCCGCCAGCTGGCGGAGAAGGCGGGCGGAGACCGGGACCCACTTGGCGCAGATTGCGGGAGCAACAAAAGCAACTTGACTGAAGCAAAAAACATATACTTTAAAGTGAAAAAGGATTTTGCGAGTGTTCCCTGAGCCTGTCGAAGGGCAAACTGTTTAGCTAAACCCGAATGTTTAGAAAATGATAGCTCTTAAAAGAAAAGTGGAAATTGTAACAACACAACCGGGATAAACCTTTATAGTAAGCCACAAAAGATTAACTTTGTAACAAATAACAAACAATTGAAAAAAAAGGAATTCTTTAAATACCTTGACAATTTGGGACAAGAACGGATTAGGATGAAAATCTCAACTGATAAAGGAATTGTTACAGATATTGTTGTTCAATATGAATCTTTATTAAATAAACAATGGACTGCAATTATAAGATACGATTGTGCTCATGGATATTTTCATAGAGACATTATAAGCCCGAAAGGAGACAAGGAAAAATATACAATAACTATTCAAAATTTAGAAGATGCTTTATTATACGCAGAACAAGATATTAAAGACAGATGGAAATTTTATAAACAAAAATATTTAAGAAAAAAATGAGAAAAGAAGAAATAGTTAATAGAAATATCACTCTTACATTTGAATTTTTAAGACAAATTATTAAAAATCCGGAAATTCTTGATGATATTCCTAACGGCTCAACAATAGATTTTATTCAAAAAGATATGCCAATTGTTGAAAGAAAAAAGGATCAAAAGCCGAATAAATTATTTAAAGTAAAATATCAATTTGATGCTCTATAAAAAATTACCCACACACCCACTCAACTTACTCAACTACACAACTTTTCTCTTCATACCGGCATTGACATCCTTTGTCCGCCGTAACGCAGTGAAGGCGGGCGGAGACTGGGACCCACTTGGTGCAGATTGCTGTAACAACAAAAGCTGCTTGACTAACAGATAATTACACATCGCAAGCCAGGAATAAACTAATTGCAAAAGCATTTAAAGAAGCAGGTATTATTGAAAGATATGGTTCGGGAATCAGAAGAATACTTAGTATTTGCAATGATTATGGTATTGTCCCACCCAGGATAGAAGAAGTTTTTAATGGTTTCAGAGTTGTGTTGTTTAAGAAAAAGACGAAAAAGAATAAAAATGGCGGAGTAAGTGGCGGGGTAAATGGCGGAGTAAATAGCGGAGTAAATAAAATATATTTATATATTAAAAACAATCCGGGTTTTAATACAGCGCAAATAAAAGAAAAATTGAATATCCCTCAAAGAACCTTAGAACGTATAGTTAAGGAATTGAAAGATTCAAATAAAATAGTGTTTAAAGGGTCATTTAAGACTGGAGGTTACTTTGTTAAATGATCGCAATGTTTTTTTATCTGCTGAACAGAATGCTTTAACACGTAACATCTTCAACAATCAAGGAATCCTTGACTGTTCAAACAGAAGGAAAATGAAGCTACACTTGTCCGCCATAACGTAGTGAAAGCAGGCAACGCCCTGAGCGGAGTCGAAGTACAAACTATAAAGCAAACCCCAAAACTCCAGTATATTTCAGTTATCGCAAAATTTGCGACAACTGCTTCCGATGATAAAATATATCAGGTTGAATATTATAATTTAGACATGATTTTTAAGAATTGTCCTCAAATCAAATACTGATGTCACAAAAGATGTCATAAAAGCAAAATTCAAACACATGAATGTATTCCAAATAAATAAGTTTTTTACCAAAACCACCGCCAGGGTTTAAAACCGCTGGCGGGGTTTATGAATCATTAACCCCTGCATCACAATTCTTCAACCCTAAACTCTTTAAAAGTAGTTAAGTGGTTGCGTAGTCATTTTTTGCTTATTATAAGTAGATATATGTAATGTCCAAAGACGACAATAATCGTGCTGATTTCCGCTTAAAATTTTGTATATCTGTATATGATAAACCCTAATTCCTACATACTTAACTTTAAGCTTGATAAATTAACAGATTCGATTTTGAATCGGATTAGTGGAGATAGTTTTCGTACAGAGATTATTTTATTGAATAAATCAGATTTAAAGAAAATTACAAAATTACACGGATGGTTATTCAATTGGAAACATGAATTCAATCAGATTGATAGAGAGGTATATAAACTCACAATAACAGATAATCCCGATATTATTCAAGGATTGATAAGTTTGTCTATAAAACCAGATCATGTTTACATGAACCTATTAGAGAGTTCACCATTTAATAGAGGAAAAACAAATTATATGAAGGAGTATCAGGAAATCTTGTTGCATTTGCCTGTAAACTATCATTTCAGAGAGGTGGAGAAGGATTTGTTTCTTTTGAGGCAAAAACAAAACTTATTGACCATTATATTAAATCACTTGGAGCATATCACTTTAAAGAACAATTAATGATAATTGATACAATTGCTGCAAAACAATTAGTAAATAAATATTATAAATTTTAGCATTATGGGACTAATAAAAGAGCCAGATGAAGTTGATTTTGTAATAAAAAGCAAACCATTGACGGTAAAACAGCAGAAAGAATTGAGTGATTTTATTGCAAAAAGAAAACAACAAATAAAAAAAAACCAAAAAAGGGCACATACACACAACAACGCATAAACTTTCTTATGCATAAAAGTGATAATATTGCCCGCCGCTCTTCTTCTTACCGGCATTGACATCCTTTGTCCGCCATATCCGCCAGCTGGCGGAGAAGGCGGGCGGAGACTGGGACCCACTTGGCGAAGATTGCGGTAGCAACAAAAGCAACTTGACTGAAGCAAAAAACATATACTTTAAAGTGAAAAAGGATTTTGCGAGTGTTCCCTGAGCGGTTACTGAGCTTGTCGAAGTGCCTGTCGAAGGGCAAACTGTTTAGCTAAACCCGAATGTTTAGAAAATGAAAGCTCTTAAAAGAAAAGTAAAGAAATACTGAACGTTTCCCCGAAGACTTTATGTTTGAATTGACAAAAGAAGAACTTGATAACTTGAGGAGTCAATTTGGCACCTCAAGTTAGGGAGGGACTCGATATATGCCGATGGCATTTACTGAACAAGGTAGAAAGTAAAGAGTATGGATAGAGCTTAGAGCAAAGAACTCCGTGCAACTTTGAACCTTGAACTCTTCTTCTTCAACCTTGAACTCTTTCAACATTTCATTAATTAATATGTCAAGTATTCTGCGCAAAATACTTGACAAAACAATATTTTTCCTTATCTTTGTAACGACTCTATGTATATAATTTTAACCAATGAACGTTACGAAGAAAGTAGAGAAAAAAATAAACAGGATGCAGGAAGGCACCACATTTAAGTACCAGCAACTGGATATTGCAGCTGAAGAATACAGTGCTGCTGCTAAAGCTATTGAGCGATTAATAGCAAAAGAAGTGATAAAGCGAATATCAACAGGCGTTTTCTATAAACCCAAAAAAACAGCATTTGGCGAACTGATGCCAAGAGAAACCGAAATACTAAAACCCTACTTATTTGTAAATAATAAGAGAATAGCTTATATAAGTGGAACAACACTATATAACCGAATGGGCTTAACCACCCAAGTACCTAAAAACGTTAAAGTAGCAAGCAGGGAAAAAAGAATTACTACACGTGTAGGTAATATGCAAGTAAAGCCGGTAAAAAGCTATGTGGATGTAACCAATGACAATTACTACCTGCTTGAATTATTGGATGTTTTAAAAGACTTAAAGAAAATCCCTGACTTGGATAAAACTAAAGCTATTAATTACTTGCTCAACATAATAAAAGAGCTAAAAGAAAAGGATCAAAGCAGATTGATAAAACTTGCACTGCAATATCCACCACGGGTTAGAGCATTTTTAGGAGCCTTGCTAATCAAACTCAAATCAAAACAACCAATTATTAATTCCTTAAAACAAAGCTTAAACCCTTTAACGACTTATAATTATGGAATAGGCAAGAAAATCCTCACAACAGCACCAAACTGGAATATTAAATAACATGAAACTGCACGTAAACAAAGAATTATTTCAGGACGCAATATTGGCTGCTTCTCAATCATTCAACATCCCTGAAATATATATCGAAAAAGACTATTGGGTCACTTTGGCTTTATATAAGATATTCCATTCATACATGAAAGACCAGGCAGTATTTAAAGGTGGCACAGCACTTTCTAAATGCCATAAGCTAATTGAAAGGTTCTCAGAAGATATTGATGTAGTTGTTATTCGCAACGAAGGTGAAAAAAATAATCTGTTAAAAAAGAAAATTAGGAATATCAGCAAGATTGTAGAAAATGTAATGCCCGAAATTGAAATTGAGGGATTAACCAACAAAATGGGCAACATAAGAAAAACCGTTCACCAGTACGATAAACTATTTGATGGAGATTTCGGACAGGTCAGTGAGCATATTGTATTGGAGGCTACCTGGTTAGGCAACTTCGAGCCATTTACAAATGAAGTGGTGAGTTGTTATGTAACTAACATGATGAAGGATAAAGATCAAAATAACTTGATTGAGCAATATAACATGCAGCCATTCTCATTGCAGGTATTAAGCAAAGAAAGAACATTTTGTGAGAAAATAATAAGTTTGGTTCGTTTTTCAAAAACAAAAGAACCCTATGTTAACCTGGCTAATAAAATCCGGCATTTGTATGACATCCACCTAATGCTTAAAAACCCTGAAATAAAAACCTTCTTCGATAGCCACGAATTTGATAAAATGTTAATAAAAGTGGGAAAGGATGATTTGGTAAGTTACAAGAACAACAATGACTGGCTGGCAGAGCATCCTTCAAAAGCCCTGGTTTATGCTAAACCTTACGAGACATGGGATAAAATTAAGACTACTTACCATTCTGCGTTTAAGGATTTGGTAACAGGGGAACTTCCTGAAGAAGATGACATTGTAGCTACCTTGAAAAAGGTTTCAAATAGATTAAAATTAATTGAATGGGAAATTTAATACTATACACAACAGCACTTATGAATTTCATCAGGCAAGCTTTTTACTTTTGACTTGACAATAATTGATGCATAAAGCCATGGAAATGTTTATCCCTCAAATAGACAACATAATAGATCATTTGCAATCTAATACGGAGTTAATTGATCTGGAAATTTACAATAAGCTAAAAGCAATTAATAAAGAGATCAGTTGTATTAAACCCAAGGGAGATGATGATATAAGAGAATTATGGCTCGACGTTTCGCGGGGAACTATTAAAGAATTTGAGAATGCCCCCTACCCGGATGAAAAAAAATGGTATCAGTTTACTACATCAAAATATCAGGATAAGTTGTTCTTCTTCTTCGATTCAAAACTGATATTTTCAATCAATGAAAAAGAAGAACCCGAAAAGGAAAGAAAATATATAGATAAAAATATCTGCAAATTTCTTACCTGGTTATTCTATCGGGTAAAAAATGAGACAGAGAAATTGAAGCAAAATGTTGAATCATACAACAGGTATCTTGAAAAAAACCTATCGTATAATAAGCGTTTTGGTAGAATAAAAAGAAGAGATTTTTGGGATAATATAGGCGATAACGCAATAAGACTGGATGAACGACTTGGTGCTGAAAGAATAGATAAACTCAGAAAATTTGTTGATGAATCGAAAAAACATAAAAGTTCTGCTACTATTCCCCAAATAACAGCAGATGATTATTTCAAATATTGTGAGATTTGTTATAATGCCAATGATTATTTTAAGGAATCATCAAAAGGATTATCTCCAAAAGAAAAATATCTGCAAATGGCTGATGGTCGTGATGCCGGACTAAGAAGTATTGAAAGCAACTCACAAGAAGCTTTCCATAATTGGTATCATGGTGGTGAAAGAATTGGAGCACATCCATGGGAAATATGCACGGGAGGCAATTCAACCCATATTTCTTTGTATGCTTATCATATGGAAAATAAGTGGAGTTTAAGACTGGCAGGTTCAAGTGTTGCCAGAGTTGAGGAAACAGTAAAAATGGCAGTAGCTCTTTATGAAAAAAATACACCTTTTATCCTTAGCGAAGCTGAAGCAATATTACGCATGGTAACAGGTATCGATTATATCGGCATAGTCCCTGATTATATTTTTCCACGATATTGTCATAGTTATTTCCCAAAAGACGATAAAATAATAGATTTTATGCAACTTGGCTTTGAAGAAAACAAAACTATTATAGCAAATGGATACTGGTACCCCTTGGAAAGACGAGAGTACGATAGAACGATAGTATGATAGAACGACTGAGCGATGGGGCGACAAACCTTGAACCTTGAACTTTGAGTCCACTCCGAAAAGTCCTTTGGGTAAACTCAGTTAATATTAATTGCAACAAGTTTGTTCATAAAATTGTTAATAAAAACACTCATATAAAACTGGATATCAATAGAATAAGATGTATTTTTT